>RCMY010002235.1_pt1 | contig 17601 bp, 18 predicted proteins | sample 2041341 | NCBI WGS metagenome assembly RCMY01 (sample SAMN09708234, study PRJNA481090) | Marine sediment metagenome, whole genome shotgun sequencing project. | reverse complement strand
GTGACCAGCAGCTGGCCAGCTCCGACAGAAGCCACATCCCATGGGATCGAAAAGCCACCGGCGACAGGATCGATTAGAACCGTCGGTCCCTTGGCAAAGCGAGCCAGGTACTCCGCCGACTCCATCACTGGCAAGATCAATTGGACCAGGGACGCGCCGGTTCGTACCTGGTCAGACCAGAACTTCGCGCCCGCCGGCTCTGGGAGGCGTTGAAGCAGTCCCAGATACACGGTCGTAACCAGGACGTCGGGATTGCGGCGAGTCTGGTGCTCGGGGGATTCACTGACGGCCACGACGAAACCGGCGACACTGAGCCGCTGGTCGCCGATGAGACCCCGCCAATAGGCAAGGCCGCCGTCGTCTGGGGTCCGTCCTAGGACCCGCCCGTATACCGCGGCAACAATTTCGTCATCGCTCGCAGCGCCTGACAGGGCGGCGAATTCACCGCTCTGTATGAATAGTTCGGCAAGTGTCTCCAATGAAGCGCCGGAGCGTCGGATGCCAGCCCAATAGCGGAGCCCCGCGAGATCGGGCTCACGTCCAAAGACGCTGTAGTAGAGCCGGGTGACCGGGGCCAGAGTGCCGCTGAATTCCTCTGATGCAACCAATTCGTTGTACAGCTCAGCAGGTGCAACGCCGTCCTCGAGCAGGCCACTCCAATAGCGAAGTCCAGCGTCGTCGGGTGCGCGGCCCAGAACGTCCCTATAGGCCTGATCAACAAAAAGCTCGGGCGTGGGAAATCGACCATCGACCATCCCTTCCGCAGGAAGGATCTGGGCCGATGTGGGAGCAAGCGGGGCAAAGGGCACGACGCTAAAAGCCGCCCCAAGACAGCATGCTGCGAGCAGGGCGAATGAGCTACGGAGCGGTTTCATGGCTCCCCAACGTACTGAATACAGGCAATCGCTAGGCTTCACACCCGTGACCAGCGAACTCCAGACCAAGATCGAAGCCCTATGGGAAACCAAGGACAACCTGTCGGCTGAGGACGTCGAGGCGTTTGCCACCGTCAGCGAAGCCATCGAGCTGCTTGACACCGGTGCCGAGCGAGTAGCCGAGGTGCTTTCCGATGGAAGTGTGCACGTTAACCAGTGGCTCAAATACGCGGTACTACTGCTCTTCAAACTCACATCCATGGAGACCATCGAGATGGGGCCATTCGAATTCGCCGACAAGATTCCGCTTAAGACCAACTATATGAATCGGGGAGTGCGCGTGGTGCCAGGGGCCTCGGCCCGCTGGGGCAGCTATCAGGCTCCGGGTGTGGTCATGATGCCGAGCTATATCAATATCGGGGCCTATGTCGGAGCGAACTCGATGGTTGACACGTGGGCGACGGTTGGTTCGTGTGCCCAGATCGGCGCCAATGTGCACCTGTCTGGCGGCGTCGGCATCGGCGGCGTCTTGGAACCGGCCCAGGCCGCGCCCGTCGTAATCGAGGATGACTGCCTGATCGGTAGCCGCTGCATCGTTGCCGAGGGGGCGCGTGTCGGCAAGGGTTCGGTTCTCGGGGCCGGCGCCATTCTTACCGGCTCCATTCCGGTGATCGATGCTGAAACTGGCGAGGAACTTGGCCGGGGCGAAGTGCCGGCCAATGTCGTGGCCGTTTCTGCCACTCGCAGCCGGGAGTTTGCGGGCGGAACGTACGGCCTTCCGTGCGTTCTCGTCATCAGGCGCCTCGAACCGGGCCAGCGCCACAACAAGAGCGCCCTGAACGAGATTCTGCGCGGGCACGGCGCCATCTGATAGCGCCGGGGGCTTGGCAGTTTCCCGGAGTGGATACTTCGGGGCGGCGTCGCAGTCCGCAGGAGCTACCGAGAGCGGTTGCTGTTCGGGAATTTCTGGGGTGACGGGGTTCTATCCTCGTAGGGGTGACTGATCTGCTGGCCAAGACGGCCGACTTCGTCAATATCGAATCGGTGAGCTTTGCCGAGGCGGCGTTCGTGGACTGGTTGGAGGCGGATCTGCGTACCCTGCCACACCTTGATGTGACGAGGGTAGGGGACAACCTAGTTGCCCGCACCCAGTGGGGTATGGGCCAGCGAGTGATCCTCTCCGGCCACACAGATACCGTTCCAGTGAACGCCAATGGAACCGCCCGGATTGAGGGCGAAACCCTCTACGGCGTCGGCTCCGCGGATATGAAGGGCGGCCTCGCCGTATTCCACGAGATCGCTCATCAGGTGCATCCTGATGGACCCCACCATCCCGTCGTTGACCTCACCTTCGTCTTCTACGCCCGTGAGGAGGTTGCCTTGCGCCACAGTGGGTTGATCGAACTCCTAACGGAGCGGCCGGATCTGTTGCAGGGAGACTGTGCGGTTCTGGGAGAACCAACGGATGGGCACGTTGAAGCCGGTTGCCAAGGCACGATGCGGGTGAGGGTCTCCTTCGCCGGAGTGAGGGCTCATACGGCGCGACCGTGGATGGGCAGCAATGCAGTGCATCGAACGGCGCCCCTGCTGATGGCGCTGGGGGAGTACACCGCCCGCCGCCCAGTGATCGAGGGGTGTGAGTTTGTCGAGTCCATCCAGGCCGTGGGGCTCGAGGGTGGCAACGCTGGCAATGTTGTGCCCGACGGCGCTGTGGTCACGATCCATCATCGCTATGCGCCTGACCAAACCGATGCCCAGGCTGAGGCGGCGTTTCTGGCATGGGTGGGCGAATTCATCGACCGTGAGGCTGGTGACTCGATCGAAGTAGTGGACCGCGCCGCCGCTTGCCCGCCCTCGCTGAACCATCCGCTGCTGGCCCGCCTTGCTGAGGGCCGAAACGTGCGGGCCAAACTGGGCTGGACCGACGTTGCGAGATTCGCCGAACTGGGGATCCCGGCTACCAATTTCGGCGCCGGCGACCCGTTGGTGGCTCATACCCAGGGCGAACACCTGCACCGTGAGAGCATTGAGCGGACCTATGCCGCGGTGTTGGCCCTCGTCACCACAGAGTGACCGGCCAGCTATTCGACCAGCGGACGACGCTGTGAAAACGAACGAACCGAGACCCTGAGGTCCCGGTTCGTGAGTCGGACATCCCCCTCCCGACTGCTGAAAGACTACCAAAATGTGTCGGTTGACACAATCGGAAATCTCCGCGCCTTAGCGCTGAACTTCCTATAAACGGCGGAGAACGGTGACGACTCGACCAAATACCGACACGTCCTCAGGATCATATGGCATCGGTGACAGTTCTTTATTGGAGGGCAAGAGCACGATCTGTTTGGTGGCCTCATCAACGCTGTAGGTCTTGATCGTGGCCTCGTCCCCCGGAATTCCCGCAACGACCACATCGCCAGCCTTGGCGGTGTTCTGGACGGTGGCCACGACGAAGTCCCCGTCGAGGATGCCGGCCTCGATCATTGAGTCACCCTTGACTCGAAGCATGAAGAGATCCCCCTCGCCGGTGAAATCGGTGGGCAGGGGAAGGCTCTCCTCAATGTTTTGCGCCGCCAGAACGTCTGTACCGGCTGCGACATCGCCGATAAGTGGAACGTGCCGCATGGGGCGTCGTTCCACATCCACGGCTCCGGTGGCCGAATCCCAGTTGACCCGCAGCCCACGCGGCGTAGCCGGGTCCCGGGTCAGAAATCCCTTTTCCTGGAGGTTGTTGAGGTGGGTGTGGACCGTAGATGAGGAACGCATGCCCACATATCGCCCGATCTCTCGTACCGACGGGGGATAGCCATTGTCCTCCATGAACGCCTCGATGAACTCGAGAATGCCTCGTTGGCGACTAGTGAGTTGGTGCGCTGGTGCCGACATGAGCACCAGTATTGCACAATTCGACGCACGTTTGTTCGATTTCTTTCCCGTTACGGGGTTGCAGAGAACGTGTGTTCGGTCTAGCGTCCAAACGCATGTTCGCAAGCGTATTACACCAGTCGGGTTTGGAGAAGCTGTTCTCTGGGAAAGAATCGTGGAACCACCGTCATAGACGTGCGCTCCACATCGGCCAGCCGGTCCCTGCGAATTCCACTGTCACACCCCCTGAGGAGAATTGATCCATGGTTGCACTTCTCACATCTGATCCCATTTATCGCCAACCGGTCCCCGACTCAGCGCCGGGAGCTCGGCCCGATCAGCGGCACCTTCGAGCCGTGCCCGAGGTTGCCTCGGCACCCTCCCACGTGCGTCGTGTGGCGTACCCCATCGAGGGCGGGACGACGCTTGGCCCTGTGGGGCTCGCTGCAGGGCTGATTGTCCTTGCCCTGGCACTGCTGATCGGCGTACGCGTTCTCCAAGGGCCACCACCGGAGGGGTCTTGGGCAGACGTGCAGCAGGCCGCTCGCTTCGAAGCACCGTTGCCAGCCGCCGGTGATGGCGTGGTGACTGTCCAACCAGGGCAGACCCTCTGGGGCATTGCCGAGGACATCGCTCCGAACGGTGATCGGCGTGAAGTGGTGCAGATCCTGACCGCAGCCAACGGCGGCTCTTCCATTTGGGCGGGCCAGGATCTCGTGATTCCGGCTGACCTGCTCGACTAGGTCACCCGCTGGGGCCTGTGGCGGAGATCCTCGGTCGATTTCTCCCTACCGGCCTACTCCTGGCGCTTCCGGACCATCTTGACCGTGGTGCCTCTCCCCGGGAGCCATCTCACCCCATGGTGCCGGGGAGCGCATGGGTATGAAGAGCGGCGTCTAGCATGAAGCCGTGCACTGTAGGCAATGCGGAACGAGCGACACCCGTGTGATTGATTCACGGGTGATTGAGGACGGGGATGCAATTCGTCGTCGTCGATCCTGCCCTCAGTGCAACGCTCGGTTCACCACCTTCGAGCGAGTTGAAACCGCCCCGTTACTGGTGCTGAAACGCAACGGGGATCGGATGCCATTTCTTGCAGCCAAGGTTATAGCTGGCATTAAACTGGCCGTCAAAGGACGCCCGGTGACCGTCGACGAAGTTGTGGAAATCGTAGTCGGCGTGGAGGAAGCGGTCCGCTTCGGCGGCGTACCTGTGCCCACCCAGGAGATTGGGGAACTTGTCCTGGATGCGCTGAAAGATCGTGACCCCGTGGCGGCTATGCGCTTTGCGAGCGTCTACAAACATTTCGAGGATCTCGCCGATTTCGAACGCGCTGCGACCGAACTCTCCGAGCACTAGGAACCTCAGCCGATGGGCTGGTCGGTGTCGCCTTCGGGGACAGGATCGATCGAAATGATTCTGTTGTAGAAGTCGCTGAAGCGGATCACATCGGACCCATACGTTGTACTGCGGTTGTATCGCAGGAGTGCGCTACGGAAGCCGGCCTCGGTGTCCAAGCCGGCACCGCAAAGGTGGTCTGCGGCAGCGAGTGCAGCGTCGTAGAGATTGTGGGGGTCGCGGCGGCCGTCATTGTTCCCGTCGGCAGCGAACTGTTCCCAGCTGGTGGGGATGAACTGCATTGGCCCAACGGCCCGGTCCCACTCGAGGTCGCCATCGAGGATTCCGAGATCGCTGTCAGCGATCGCCAACCAAGGATCCCCGTTTAGTTGAGGGCCCAGGATCGGCGGCGAGGTATCGCCGCGGCGATCTACGGAGCTGCGGCCGAACTGTCCGTGGAAACTCTCGACCCGTCCGACGCCCGCCAATTGATTCCAAGTGATCTCGCACGCAGGCCACTGTGATGCGGCGGCGCGAGCAGCGCTGAAATAGGCGTTGACGGCCACGACTGTTAGGTCATCCGTTCCCGGGACCGTGCGAAGGAGGAGTTGGCGTTCGAAGTCGCGTTCGGCAGCCGCCAATTGGGGTGTAAGCCGTTCGATGTCCCCGGCCGCTACCTCCTGGATTTCCCGAGCGGAGGCCAGCAGCCCGGTCTCCCGATCCAGGCGGTCAATCGAGTCAGTGAGGATCTGTTCCTGCTCCGATTCCCGGCGTTGACGGTCCACCAGCTCTGTCCCAAGGGCTGTGCCCGCTGAGCGGTAGAGCTCGTGGGCCCGGATAGCGTCGGAGGTGGCCGAACCCGATTCGTCGTTTGCGGCGGTGAGCAGCGCGCCGATGTCGGCTTGGTCGGACTGGTTGACGAAGGCATCAATTCCCAACACCGTGAGATCGCGTTCGGCATCCTCCCGGTTTGCCTCTGCCTCATCCAGTGCGACGACAGCCCGACGGTTTGCAGACTCGGCAGCGGCAACCGTCCCGGTGCGGATGACGGTCTCCCCTTCGGCCCACAGCTGCTCCTGTTCAGCGTCCTGCAACTCCTCCCGCAGGGATTGCACGACGACTCCTGCCGTTCCAAGCAGTTCCGCTGCCGCAGGGAGTCCGGCGAGAACCGCGGGATCGATGGTGGTGGGCTCGGTGATGATCGTGGCCAGCGTCTCCTCCAATCCGTCATCGACGCTCTGACGCTCGGCTTCGGGCAGGTCTGGTTCCGATGGCGGGACGAGCAGAACGGCCCCGGCTGGAACCGGTCGCAGTATTGACGGACTTTGCAGGACCGTCCCCAGCAGCAGCGTTCCCACTACCACTCTCGCGAGCAGCCCTGTTGTGCACGGCACAGATCCGGATAGCCGTTGGAAGTCCGGGATCAGCGGATTGAACTTCATCGGGAAACAATCGGCCGTACGGGCACTGACCTGAGTTACGGCTGCCGAGGCCGTAGATATTGCACGAAAAGAAGATCGTCGCCTCGCCAGAGATGACCCAGCTCGAACCGGTGGTTGACGGCGCCGCCTCCAGAAGCGGTGCGCCCGGCGTCCCCCGCGACCAGTTGCGGTGCAATCGTGAGGTTCCATTCGTCGACGCAGTCTGCGGAGATGAACTGCCCGTTGAGGCTGGGCCCGCCCTCGAGGAGCACGGTGGCAGCGCCTTCACCGTGGAGAAGTCCTAACGCCACGGGCGGATCAACTCGGTCACCCTCGGCCCGAAGGATCGTCGCCAGGCCTTCCAGTTTGGCCAAGGCTGCAGTATCTGCCGCTGATCCGCACAGGATGATCGGTCGGTTATCAGGTTCAGAGAAGATTGGCAGGTCCGGGTCGAGGTTGGCCGAGGCCGTCAAGATCGCAATCGTGGGTCGGGCCTTCTGGCCCCGGGATAGGCGCTGTTCCTGTACCTCAGCCGAGGGACTCGGTGGCTTGTACTTTTCGGCCCGAACTGTTTCGGCGCCGGCGAGGATTATGTCGGCGACAGACCGCAGCGCCATAAAGACCTCAAAATCGGCTGGCCCGCCGAGTGCGCCAGACTGGCCGTCGATGGCTATCGCCCCATCGGCTGAGCTGACCATGTTGGTCAGGACATAGGGCCGATTTCCCGGATGGATGCGCTGCTGATGCGCCAACTCATGAAGGGGGTTGATTTCCATAGCGGAGTCAGCCGGAAGCAGTTGCGCGATCATTCCCTCACCGTACCGAGCGTAAGAAGTGCGGCTTTATCGGTGAGGGATGACCACTCCGGGTAGAGCGGCAACTCCCAGATCGGGTGATGTCGGGGATTTGGGGATAAGTCGTTCGAATTCCAACAGTCTTCCACTTTTGATCCCCACGATCGGTGCGTAGCGTAAGGACATGCCGGTTGAGCCGGTTCGTAGCAAGCGGAGGATGGGGGCAGAAAAGGGGGCCTCCTGGGCGAGTCTGGCAGTACACACAGCGTGCAGCGCACGTGTGTGCTGGGTGCGATGAAACCTGGACCTGTGAAGCTACGAACCGGCCAACTGCCTCTGTACGCACTCGGTAACTCGCACCGGGCCGGCACTGGAGGACGCAGACTCCTCGTTCCTTGGCCTTGGTCCGAGCGGTACCTTGGAAGTTGATGAGCACAGACTCCGAAGCAGCAGCAGGAACCGAAGTGGGAATGGGGAATTCGGCGATCGGTATTCAGCGATGTTTCACGACTCCGGGCGAGGACGTCTTTGGCTCGGTTGCGTGGGCCTATCGCGATGCTCGCATCACCCACTGGCAAACCGGAGCGGTGGCATTTGAGCAATGCGGTGTTGAAGTTCCCGAAGACTGGTCGCTCAACGCGACCAACATCCTGGCCCAGAAGTACTTCCGGGGCACCCTCGGTTCCGACGAACGGGAATTCTCCCTTCGCCAGGTCGTTGACCGCATTGTTGGAACGATCACCGGCTGGGGAAAAGAAGCCGGCTATTTCGTCGACGATGACGAGGCAGCCACCTTCTTCGACGAGTTGGCCTTCCTGCTCCTGCGCCAGCGGGCGGCCTTTAATTCCCCGGTGTGGTTCAACATCGGCGTCGCGGGCGTCCCCCAGCAGGCTTCGGCCTGCTTCATCTTGTCAGTGGAGGACCGGATGGAGTCCATCCTCAACTGGTATGTGGAGGAGGGCACAATCTTCAAGGGGGGCTCTGGTGCCGGGGTCAATCTGTCGCGGATTCGATCTTCGCAGGAGGGTTTGGATGGCGGTGGCACGGCGTCGGGGCCGGTCTCGTTCATGCGAGGAGCCGATGCATCCGCCGGAACAATCAAGAGTGGCGGCAAAACCCGTCGCGCTGCCAAGATGGTCATTCTCGATGTCGATCACCCGGACATTGAGGAGTTCATCTGGTGTAAAGCACTGGAGGAACGCAAAGCCCGGGCCCTGCGGGACGCAGGATTCGACATGTCGCTCGACGGTGCGGATATCCATTCGGTCCAGTACCAGAATGCCAACAATTCGGTCCGGGTTAGCGATGCCTTTATGCAAGCCGTGGTCGACGGCGCCGATTGGCCACTGGTGGGCAGAACCGACGGCACCGTGCTGGAGACCCTTCATGCGCCCGCTGTAATGCGGCAGTTTGCCGAGGCCGCATGGGAGTGTGCCGATCCGGGAATGCAGTTCGATACCACAATTAATCGTTGGCACACCACACCAAATGCAGGGCCGATTCGCGGAAGTAATCCCTGTTCAGAGTATATGCATCTGGATAATTCCGCGTGTAATCTAGCTTCGCTGAATCTCTTGGCCTTCCTTGGAGTCGACGACACGTTCGATACCGACGGGTTCTCCTCGGCCGCTGCCGTGCTTATCACGGCGCAAGAGATCCTGGTGGGCCGGTCCGATTACCCGACAGAGAAGATCCGCGAGAATGCTGTTCGGTTCCGGCAATTGGGGTTGGGCTATACCAACCTTGGCGCTTTGCTCATGAGTCTGGGCATGCCCTACGACTCCGATGCTGGCCGAGCGATGGCAGCTTCAGTCACGGGACTGATGAGCGGTACGGCGTACGCGACGTCGGGTCGGATCGCCTCCCGCATGGGGGCCTTCGCAGGATTCGCAGACGATGCTGATTCGGTTGTGCGCGTTCTTGGAATGCACCGGGATGCTCTGGAAAGCGTCGGCACTCTCGATCCCGCTCAGGCTCTGGTGCTGGAAGCCGCCCGTCGTGCCTGGGCCACCGCGATCGGGCTGGCCGAGACCGTTGGTGTACGTAATGCCCAGGCGACCGTATTGGCGCCAACGGGCACGATCAGCCTGCTGATGGATGCCGATACCACCGGAGTCGAACCGGACCTTGGCCTGGTCAAAACAAAGACCCTGGTCGGGGGTGGCACGATGACGATCCTCAACCAATCCGTGCCCCGTGCTCTCCGGCGCCTCGGCTACGGCGCCGACGAACGACAGGAGATCCTCGAACACATCGATGCGACCGGCTCGATCGTGAATGCTGGTCCGCTCCGTGGCAAGCATCTGGCGGTATTCGCCGGCGCTATTGGCGACAACGTGATCCACTATTCGGGTCACGTTCGAATGATGGCAGCCGTTCAGCCGTTCATCTCTGGCGCCCTCAGCAAGACGGTCAATTTGCCGGAGTCGGCGACCGTAGAAGAGATTGAGCAGCTACATATCGACGCCTGGCGGATGGGGGTGAAGGCAATCGCCATCTATCGCGACAATTGCAAGGTGGCTCAACCCCTTACAACGGGCAAGGCACCGTCCGGGGTAGCTGCGATCAGCGAGGACGTCAGCGGGACAACCGCGGCTTCTCTTGGCTTGCAGGCGGCGCAGCGGGAACGCCTTCCCCGGAATCGGCGGAGTCGCACATTCGAGTTCCGGGTAGCCGATTGCAAGGGCTTCGTCACCGTCGGCGAATACGACGATGGTCGACCAGGCGAGATCTTCGTTCGAGTTTCCAAGCAGGGCTCCACGATGGCGGGAATTATGGATGCATTCGCGATATCGCTCAGCCATGGTCTCCAGTACGGCGTGCCCCTGCGCAATTTCGTGGACACCTTTACCGGTATGCGCTTTGAACCGGCCGGGATGACCGATGACCCTGATGTGCGGATCGCAAGCTCGATCATGGATTACCTCTTCCGGAAGTTGGCAGTCCTCTACATGGACCCAGCGGAACGGGCAGCGATGGGCATCTTCACCACGGGTGAGCGGACCCAGCAGACACTTCCGGGTGTCGGCGAGGAACTGACGCTCTTCGGAGGCGAGTTGCCCTCGGATCCTCCATCAGAACCGGCGTTCATGGCCCATACCACGCAACGGGAGATTCCAGACGGTGCTGGGGCTGTGGATCACGGAGCGCCGATGTGCATGCAGTGCGGCCTCGTGATGCAACGGGCAGGAAGTTGTCATGCGTGCGCGAGTTGCGGGAACACGAGCGGTTGTAGCTAGGAATGGCTCGCCGGTTGGTCTAGGGCGCAAGGCTGGGCGGCGGCAGCGTCTCTTCGACCGTGGTCTCCGTCGAGGCGGTTGTGTCAGACGCCAGGGTGGTCTCAGATGTCACGGTTGTTCCCGTTCCGTTGGCGTCCAGCGTGGTGCTGGGAGCCGATGTCCCCGGAACTGTGGTCTCGACGGGAAGGAGCGGATCAGTGATGACGGGTTGGGTCGTGGTGGAACTGCCGTCGATCGTGGATGTTGTGGAATCTATCGGCTCCAGTGGAGCCGTAATGGTGGTATCGGGGGCTGCGGGTCCAGCCGTGGTGACCGAGCCCGATGTCGATCCCTCGGTCGTGATCGGCGCCGTGGAGGCGCTCTGGCTGGCCCCTGAGCCTGTTGGCAAGGTTGTGGAGGGCACCGCCGCGACGCCGTCAGGAGCGGACCATGTGGGCGGCGCTCCGGGCGATGTCGGAATTGACGAGCTGGCACCAACGCTCAGGGCGGAGGCCGAGGTGCTTGTGTCATCGCGAGCGATGCTTGGCGGGGAGTTCGATACCGAAGGTTCTGGCTGCGCCGCTGTGCTCGGCGCCGCAGTGGTGGTGGGTTTGGTCAGGACGGGAGAGCGCGTGCCGGTTGGGGCGGAGTCCGGGACGGGTTCGGTGTCCAGAGCGTCGACTGCTTCAGATGACAGCGGAGGAGCGGTCGAGCCGATGGTCGTGCTTGTCTCGCTGGTCGGCCCCTCGGTGCTCACCGTGGAGATTCCATCCACCGACGCCGGTACGCCACTGCCGCCAGTCCCGAAATTGATCTCCTGTTCCCGCACCTCGATGGCCTGGTAGGCGAGGGGGCCAGCGATGGCCGCAACCGACAGTGTCGACAGCACAACAGCAAGCGCAACGCGGGAACCGCTCATTGCATCTTTTAAGCTGTTGGAGGACTTCATGACATCCTTGGCGGGCGAGCGGAGTCGAGACTTGCTACGGGAAACCTAACAAGGTGTTTCTAGTCAAGATACGGAGCTTGTGGGTGGCTCAGGGATGAATAGCCCAGAGAAATCCGGGTGCCTTACGACCGCTCTGTGGGTGATGTCGACACGCCGCGTGGGAGTTCCCACAATCAGTGGCGGAAGGCCGTAATTCGCCCCTCTCCGTGAGTCCGACGTGGACGGTAGTACGTGCGTGAATTCCCGCCATGACCGGCCCGGTCCATTCGCTGAATGGGAGGATGGGGGCGTGAGCGCGCCCCTGTCGAAAGCTGAACTGCGCGCTGAGGCAAAGATTTTACGAGCTGCCAACCAGCATCGGCGGGCAGAGATGGACCGGCTCCTCTGTAAGGGCCTTCGCGCATGGCTCCTGGAGGGCGAGGAGGCGCCGAGGGGTGCGGTGGTCACCTATCGCTCGTTGCCTGGTGAACCAGACCCGGAAGCTCTCCAGCACGATTTGGAATTGCGAGACGCTGGGATTCGGTTTGCAGTGACGCGCACGCCCGACGATTGCCATGCGCTCACGGTCCACCCCGCGGATTCGCCCATGGAGCAGCACCGGTTCGGGTACGCCCAACCGGTGGCAGACGCACCGGTAATCAGCGATGCGGACATCGTCGCCGTGCTGGTACCGGGGCTCGGCTTCGATCGCTTCGGGAACCGGTTGGGGTTCGGCGCTGGCTACTACGACAGGTTCCTCGCCCGAGTCGCATGCCCGATCATGGTTGGCGTCACCGATGACGTGATGGCCACACGATTACCCACCGACCCCCACGACATCGCCATGACGCACATAGCGAGTGCGGCGGGTGTCAGTTTCGCGCAGGTTGACCGTCGAATCGTCCGGTGATCTAGCTCAGGATGACGGTGATAAGCGAACCGACCGTCGACAGCACCATTGCCAATACCCCGATGATGACCACCCAGAAAACCACCGGGCGTCGTCGTCGCATGGGGGCGAGGGAAGCGAAGATCTGATCGTCGGGCTCGTCCTTCTTTGGCGGGGTGTAGCGGCTCACAGGGGTCGGTCGACGACCACGGACTTGGCCATCTTGTCCCAAAGCGTCTGGTGGTTGGCGTCAGCGAACATGAGGACGAGCGAGATGAATGCCACGATCAGAACGGCCCACGAACCAAAGGATCCGAGCACTACCAGCGCCAGAGGGGCGATGCGAATGGCCGCCTGCTTAAGGCTCAGCAATTGGCCCTCCTGATCCGTAACTTGAAGATCTAGGGCGAGCTTGCCGAGCGAAGCTCCGCGGGTTGTTACGAGGCCAATTTCCAATGCCGCAACTGCAATGAACCAGACAAGGTTCTGAAGAACGCTGGCTCCGGTTCCGACCTCGGCTCGAAGACTGCCGCCTACTTCGACACCAAGCATCAGTGCCACAAGGACAGCGATTGCCAGCCACACGAGATAGTCCAACATGCGGGCGCCAATTCGGCGGCCAGGACTGGCGAGTCGGCGGCCGGTCTCGGTCCGACGATTGCCGGACGACGCCGGGGGAGTGGATGGGCCTCCCTGCCAGTTTGTCCCGTCCCAGAAGCGAACGGTTCCTGGCGGGTCGCCTTTAGCGTGGTAGTAACCCGAGGTCGGTGCAGATGTCGAAATACTCATGTCGTTCGGTTCCGAGGTTGGTTGGGCGGTTCGGCGTGGCGCGGCTAGCGGGATACACACAATCGTGCCACTTCTGCCGATGGTAGTGCTGTCGGCATCCAGGCTTTGGGATGCCGACCCTCGCTGGTGCTCGCCCGTTGTGTCCAGTGTTCTGGACGAGCGGAGTGGCGAAAGTTGCAGCAAAGTTGCTATATCGAGATGCGAACACCGAAGTTCATGTAGGTACAAACGGAGATTAAAAAATGGACAGGACAATCCTTGTTGCCGGCGGTGCCGGATACATCGGAAGCCATACGGCTCTGGCGCTGATCGAGGCGGGTGACCGAGTAGTGGTTGCTGACAACCTCGTGAACAGCTCGGAGGAATCGATAGCGGCAGTGGAACGTCTCACCGGAGCCTCAATTTCCTTCGTCAAAGCTGACTTGACCGATCGCTCTGAAACGGCAGCGGTTTTCGATGAGTATCCGATCGAGGCAGTGATCCACTTTGCGGGCCTCAAGGCTGTGGGGGAGTCGACGGAAAAGCCGCTCCTCTATTACCGCAACAACCTGGTATCGACCCTCAACCTGCTGGATGAAATGGCGGCTCACGATGTGTTCCAATTGGTGTTCTCATCGTCGGCCACGGTGTATGGCGATCCCAAGGTGCTCCCGATCCCTGAGAGTGCTTCGACTGGACCTACGAACGCCTACGGCCGCACCAAACTCATGGTCGAGGACATTTGCCGGGACCTCGCCGCCTCCGACCGACGCTGGCAGATCAGCCTGCTTCGCTATTTCAATCCGGTGGGAGCGCACCCGAGCGGCGAGATTGGCGAGGATCCGAACGGGATTCCCAACAACCTCGTCCCGTTCGTGATGCAGGTGGCGGTGGGTCGCCGCGAGAAACTGGAGATCTTCGGCGGAGATTGGGACACACCCGACGGAACTGGCGTTCGCGACTACATCCACGTCACCGACCTCGCTGCTGGCCATCTTGCGGCACTCGACCATTTGCCCGACGGTTGCCGGGAGTACAACCTTGGCACGGGCAGTGGAGCCTCGGTGCTGGAGATCGTGGCGGCGGCCGAAGCCGCAAGCGGGAACGCTGTTCCTTACGAAATCGTGGAGCGTCGTGCCGGTGACATTGGCACCTCGTTGGCCGATCCCCGTCGTGCCAACACTGAATTGGAATGGCGGGCCGACCGGGCGATGGAGACGATGCTGACCGACGCATGGCGCTGGCAGTCGAAAAACCCCAATGGCTTTGCGCGCTGACGGCAAGGATCCGCAGGAGCGTGCGATTCAGCTGTCGCTGAGTCCCTCCATGATTTCCTTACAGGTCGGGCAGACCGGATAGCGCTTCGGATCCCGGCTGGGGATCCAAATCTTGCCGCATAACGCTTTAACCGGTGTTCCATCGATCGTGCTCGGAAGGATCTCGTCCTTCTTCACGTAGTGGGAAAAGCGGTCATGGTCACCGTCGTCGACCGTGGGCTTGACGATCGTCTCGGTGTCGGTGGTGTACACGGTCATGCCCAGCATTCTCGCATATTTTCCGCGGGTTGCCTTGCGTAAATATGGCCGTCTAGAGCCCCGCTGCGCCGTAGAACGTCGGGCACCGCTGTAAAGGGGCTCTGCGCCGTGGATCGCGAGGCGGTCATCCGAGAGCGATGGCGCCCCAGAGCTCCAGCACTTCGGCTTCGGTGAGGCTGCCAACTGATCGGGCCATGATTTTGTTGTCGCCGTCGAGGTAGAGCGCGTAAGGAATTCCGCCCACCCCGACTGCCCCCGCAGCGGTATTGGTGTCCGAGTCCCTCATCACGGTCCCGGGGAACGTCGATAGCCAGTCCGACGGGGGATAGTTCGGTTGCTCGTCGTTGACGGCGATAGCTACGGCGTAGAGGTCCATTCCCGCCGGTTGCTTACCGTTAGCGGCTAGAGCCTCGATCAGCTCCACCTCTGTCTGGCAGTGGGGACACCAGTGGGCCAGAAAGTACACCGCCTTCGGGCGGCCGTCGGGGCCGATGGTCACATCGCCGCCGTTGAAATTAGTGCCTTGAAGTGTGGGGGCAACTACACCAATGGCGGCGTCGACAAGCGGGTCGTTCAGCACACCGCCACCGTCGGGCGGGGGTACCTGATCGCCGGTGACGGTCACCTCACCGGTCTCTAACCCATCGCCGGTGTCGGTACTTTCCTCGGTGCTCTGCTGGTTGGGAGCAGGGGTCGTGACGGTCGGCTCTCCGTCGGCCGCATCATCGGATCCGCCACATGCGACCAGAAGAAGTGTGAGCGTGATGGCTATTGACCCGGCTCGGGAGATTCGGCGGCACCTGCCTTGAGCGGAGGGCACGGTTGATCGCACAACGGCTGATCGAAACGGGGAGGTCTGGCGAGCCAACGGAATTTGATGGGAGTGGGATATAAGGTGCAAGGGGGCAGGTTACCACCCGGCCCTCGATCGATTCCCTCAGCTACATTGACCGACCCTGATCAACGCAGCCAATTTAAACAGCCAAAGACTACGGAGTGCGCAAATGCTTGAAACAGGTACCCCTGCACCGGATTTCTCGCTTCTCAACCAGGACGGCCAAACGGTCACCATGGCAGAGCAGACCGGCAACCACGTGCTGCTGTGGTGGTACCCGAAGGCCAGCACCCCCGGTTGAACTCTGCAGGGACAGGGCTTGCGTGACAAGACCCAGGACTTCGAGGACGCCAACTGCACCGTGATAGGGGTCTCCTTTGACACGGTGGCTGACAATGCCGAGTTCCGGTCGCGTTTCGATTTTCCGTTCGATCTGCTTAGCGATACCGAGCGGACGGTGGGTCTGGCCTACCACGCCAATCGGGATCCCGGCGACCAGTATGCGGACTACCCCAAACGCATCAGCTACCTAATCGACACCGATGGGGTCATCCAGCGGACCTATGAGGTTTCCGACCCCGGTGGCCACGGGGAAGAAGTTCTCGCCGACCTCGCCGCCCTGGAACGATAAGGCGTCCAGTGAAAGCATCGTCGTGTTGAAATCGAGTCTCGCCAAACTAATCCTGCGGGTCTGGGGCTATGAGCTGATAGGCGAACGACCCGACGCGGAGCACACCGTGATGATTGCTTCGCCCCATACGACCAACTGGGACTTCCCACTGGCAATGCTCATCGGGTTCGCCTTAAAACTGAACATGCGATGGCTGGGAAAGCGGCAGATGTTTGCACCCGGTGTTGGCTGGCTCTGGAAGCGGATGGGGGGTATTCCGGTCGATAGGAAGTCCGCCTCGACCATCGTCGAGGACATGGTCGACCTGTTTGAACCGGGAGTCCGCGCGACCATCGTTGTCCCCGTATCGGGTACGAGGAAGTTTACGCCCCACTGGAAATCTGGCTTCTACCGAATTGCGCGGGCGGCTGATGTCCCGGTGATCCTGGCCTTCGTTGACTACGAGAAAAAAACCTGTGGCGTCGGCCCAGTCCTTGAACTAAGTGGTGATGTGACCGGCGACATGGACAAGATCCGAGCCTTCTACGCCGATGTCGTGGGTAAGTACCCAGATGAGGACGGTCCAGTGGTCCTGCGGGAGGAACTTGGGACCGCCTCATAGGTTGGACGGCTCAGGCGAATGCGGGTGAAACACTTGATATAAGTAGGGAATTGGGCCCCTTTGTGCCATCCTGAGGGCTATGACGTTTAAGACTGGCGATCGAGTTGTCTATCCGCATCACGGTGCGGCCATCATCCAAAAGACAGAGGTTGTCGAGTTCAACGGCGAGAAGAAAAAATACTTCGTTCTTCACACCGCCCATGACGACCTCACCGTTCGTGTTCCGGTCGACAAAGTCGAAGAAGTCGGTATGCGCCCCCCGATCAGCATGTCCGACGTCGAGGAACTGTTCGAGCTGCTAGCCAAGAAGGACGTCCGCGAGCCTGCCAACTGGAGCCGTCGCTTCAAGAACCACCAGGAAAAGTTGAAGTCCGGCGACGTGTATCAGGTTGCTGAGGTGGTTCGGAACTTGGCACTACGCGACAAGAGCAAGGGGCTCTCTGCCGGCGAGAAGACCATGTATTCCAAGGCTCGGAAGGTCCTCGTCAGCGAGTTGTCCTTCGCCATGGAACTGACCGAAGACGACGCCATGGCTAAGGTTGACGCCCAACTGGTCTAGATCGGCAAGCGATTCGGAGGGGCGGAAATATTCTGAGCCCGCTCACGTTCGAACTGGCGCCAGGGGTCTACTCGCTTTGTGCGCCGGAAGCCCGATTCGGCAACGCCAATCAGGGCCTGGTGATCGACAGCGACGGCCTGACTGTCGTTGACACCCTTGCCGCACCGGCGCTGGCTTCGGTTGCCGAGGCCGAGATCAGCGACCTCACGGCCGAACTTGGCGTACGCCTCAAGCGTGTGGTCCTCAGTTCCGCCAGGATCCCCTTCACGGGCGGCTCCTCAGTGTTCTGGCGGGCGGGCTTTTATGGAAGCGAAGCGGTGAGCGATCAATTGGACCAGCCGGTCAAT
>RCMY010002234.1_pt1 | contig 17610 bp, 13 predicted proteins | sample 2041341 | NCBI WGS metagenome assembly RCMY01 (sample SAMN09708234, study PRJNA481090) | Marine sediment metagenome, whole genome shotgun sequencing project. | reverse complement strand
AGTTCCGCTCCGTATACTACAAGTCGGCATTAGGTTCCGGGAAACCTCAGTGGAACGAGGCAGATGGGCTCATCATTTATGATGATCATCTTTTTATCGTTGAGGTAAAAGGTGGGGCGTTCACATACACCTCTCCGGCCACAGACATGCAGGCGCATCTCGCATCTTTGCGCAATCTTCTTTTAAGTCCAGCGTCACAAGGAGCCAGATTCCTCGAATATTTGGAAGGCACTTCGGAAGTAGCGATTTTTGACAGCAAACATCAGGAGGTTGGCAAGATTCGAAGGGGCGATTTCAGGCACGTGACCGTGGTAGCAATCACACTGGACGCCTTCAGCGAACTGGCCGCGAGAGCGCAGCATCTGAAGGAAGTTGGCATTGATGTTGGCAAGAAGGCAGTTTGGCCCCTCTCACTCGACGACCTGCGCGTCCCAGTCGATTTGGCGGATGACATTGCCGACGAAGGCGACGCCACCCCGGTCGCCCGCCTCGCACACCTGAACGACTACCGACGCGCAGTTCACCAGATTGAACAGGGCAATACGCCGTCCGACGCGATGTTTGCCCGCCTTGCCCGCAACATTCGTTCGAACGCCCTGCCCATCCAGCCCTTCCGCGACCTGCTTGATGCCTTCAGCCAGGACGTCGGCAAGACGCGCTACGCGGATTTCGATGAACTGAACGACTACTGCCGACGCTCGGCTAACCCAGTCGGGCGTTTGCTGCTATGCCTATATCGCGCTGATTCGCCCACCAATCTTGAGCGTTCGGATGCCATCTGCACCAGCCTACAGTTGATCAACTTCTGGCAGGATGTGCGCGTCGATCGCGAGAAAGATCGCATCTACCTGCCGGCTGACGAAATGGCGCGGTTTGGGGTGAGCGAAGCGCAGCTCGATGCGCAGCGTGTCGACGACGCCTGGCGCGCACTGATGGCTTTTCAAGTTGAGCGCGCGCGCGAGATGATGTTTCGCGGCGCGCCGCTCGCGCGCGACCTGCCGGGTCGCATCGGCTGGGAGCTGCGCTTGATCGTGCTCGGCGGCCTCCGTATCCTCGAGCGCATCGAATGGGCCGGTTACGACGTTTTTCGCCATCGACCGACGCTCGGCAAAACCGACTCCCTGCGCATGATTTTCAATGCGTTCACTTACCGCAAGAAAACGCGATGAACCCCCACGACTACTGCCAGCAGAAAGCCGCCGAGAGCAAATCGAGCTTCTACTACAGCTTCCTCTTTCTACCGCCCGAACGTCGCAAGGTCATTGTCGCCCTATATGCGTTCTGTCGTGAGATCGACGACGTCGTCGACGAATGCCACGATCTGTCGATCGCTCAAACCAAGCTCGACTGGTGGCGTGCCGAAATCGCTCGCAGCTATAGCGGCCAGCCGACCCACCCGGTGGGCCTGGCGCTTGCCGACGTGCAGCGCGTGGTCAACTTTCCGGCCGAGCAGTTGCTGGAGATCATCGATGGCATGCAGATGGATCTGACGCAGAGTCGCTATCTCGACTTCAAGGCGCTGCGTCTGTACTGCTATCGCGTCGCCAGTGTCGTCGGCCTGCTCGCGGCCGAGATCTTCGGCTACGAAAACCGCCAGACGCTCAAGTACGCGCACGATCTCGGCCTCGCCTTTCAGCTCACCAACATCATCCGCGATGTCGGCGAGGATGCGCGGCGCGGCCGCATCTACCTGCCGGTCGACGAGTTGCAGCAATTCAAGGTGCCGGCGAGCGATATTCTCGGCGCCAAACACTCCGACAACTTCCGCGCGCTGATGCAGTTTCAGGCCGAACGCGCGATTGGGTTTTACGATCAGGCGATGGCCCAGTTGCCGGCGGTCGACCGCAAGGCGCAACGCCCTGGGCTCATCATGGCCGCCATCTACCGCACCCTGCTCGACGAGATCGCGCGCGACGGCTTTCTCGTGCTCGATCGGAGAACCTCGCTCACGCCGGTGCGCAAGCTGTGGATCGCCACCCGCACCTGGGTCAAAGGCTGACCGCGTGGCCGCTCCGTATGTGGGCATCATTGGTGGCGGTTATGCGGGGCTTGCCTGCGGCGTCGAGCTGACGCGCCGTGGCGCACGCGTGGCAGTGTTCGAAGGTTCGCGTACGCTCGGCGGTCGTGCGCGCGTGGTGCACAAAAACGATATGTCGGTCGACAACGGCCAGCACATTCTCATCGGCGGCTATACCGAAACGCTGCGGCTCATGCGTCAGGTCGGCGTGCGGCCCAGCGTGTTCGCGGCGCGGCCGCTCGACTTGTACTACCCCGGCCAGTTCCGCCTGCAAGCCGCGCGGCTGCCGGCACCACTGCACCTGGCCGTGGGTCTGCTGCGCGCCGAGGGGATGAGCTGGTCGGAGCGCCGCGCCTGTCTGCGCTTCATTCAGCATCTCAAGGCGCACCGTTTCCGGCTCGCCGCGCATCTATCCGTTGCCGAACTGCTCGACAACGCAGATCAACCCGAACGCCTGCGCCGTTTTGTGTGGGAACCGCTGTGCCTCGCGGCGCTCAATACGCCGGTGGAGCAGGCGTCAGCGCGTGTCTTTGCCAACGTCCTGCGCGACAGTCTCGCTGCCGGCGCCGGGGCCAGCGAGCTGCTGATTCCGAAAGTCGATCTGTCCGAGCTGTTCCCCGTTCCCGCCGCGCGCTGGCTTGGCCGCCGTGGCGGCTCGGTATACATCACCGAATCAATCAAGGCCATCGTCACCGAAGACGAGCGTTTCCGCTTCGAAGGCGATCCGGTGTCGGCACGGCGTTTCGACCATGTCGTCGTGGCCACCGCGCCCCGCCATGCGGTCGATCTACTGTCGCCCTTCGATGCGCTCGGCGCGCTCGTCGAGTCGATCGAGGCGCTGACCTACGAACCCATTGTCACGACTTATCTGCAATACGACGACAGCGTCCGACTGCCCGCGCCGATGATCGGTGCCGATGGTGATTTCGCTCAATGGTTTTTTGATCGGGGCCAGTTCGGTGGATCGGACGGCCTGATCGCCGCGGTGATCAGCGCGAGCGGCAAGCACCTCGACCTGCCTAAGGAAGAACTCGAACTGGCGTTGCACAACGAACTCGAAGCCCTGCTCGACCGCCGCCTGCCAACGCCCGAAGACGTCCTCACAATCACCGAAAAGCGCGCCACCTTCGCCTGTCTGCCGAATCTCTCGCGGCCCGACGTGCGCACCGCGCAGCCCGGTGTCTGGTTAGCCGGCGACTATGTCGACGGTCCCTACCCGGCGACCATTGAGGGTGCGGTGCGCGCTGCGGTGCGGTGCGCCGCCGAAATCGCCAACGCGTCGTAGCGTCTTACCCGGCAACCACGGGCGCTTCAGACTGCGCGTCGAGCTTCCCGTCTTTCATATGCAGCACACGATTGCAGCGCGAGGCCAGCGCGTCGTCATGCGTGACGAGAATGAGCGTCGTGCCACGCTCGCGGTTCAGCTCGAACATCAGTGCGATCACGTCCGCGCCGGTCGCGGCATCGAGATTGCCGGTTGGCTCGTCGGCAAGCAGCACCGCGGGGTCGGGCGCGAAGGCGCGCGCAAGCGCTACCCGCTGCTGCTCGCCGCCCGACAAATGTTTGGGGTAGTGATTGACGCGGCCATCCAGACCGACACGCTTGAGCCAGCCGCGCGCCGTCTCTTCGGCCGATGATCGCCCGGCCAGTTCGAGCGGCAACATGACGTTGTCGAGTGCGGTGAGCGCCGGCAACAACTGGAACGACTGAAAGACAAAGCCGATCTGCGCGCCACGCAATTGCGCCCGCCCGTCTTCGTCGAGATCGAACAGCGACTGACCCTGCAAATGAACCGATCCCCTGCTCGGCACGTCCAACCCCGCGACAAGGCCGAGCAGCGTGGATTTGCCCGAGCCAGACGCACCGACGATGGCGACGGACTCACCGGCGTTTACGCGAAAGCCGATGTCCTTGAGAATATGCAAATCGCCCGCGCCATCACGCACGGGTACCGACTTTGACAGCCCGGTCACTTCGATGACCGGTGTGGCTTGGGATGATATGGCTCGATCCATTGTTTTTTCGCTTTTTTTGATGTGTTCGGTACTCGCACAGGCGGCGACCGTTCTGGTGCTTGGCGACAGTCTGTCGGCCGGTTACGGACTGCCCGCCGAGGAAGCCTGGCCCGCCCACCTGCAGCGCAAACTCGAAACCTTGCCCGGCGAGCACCGGGTGGTCAATGCCAGCGTCAGCGGTGAAACCACCGCCGGCGGCCGTTCGCGTCTGCCACAGGCGCTCGAGATCCATTCGCCGGACGTGCTGGTGATCGAACTGGGTGCCAACGACGGCTTGCGCGGACTACCGCTCGCCACCATGCAGGCCAACCTGCTCGCCATGATCGATGCCGCGCAGGCGGCGAACGTTGCGGTGGTGCTGCTTGGCATGCAGTTGCCACCGAACTATGGCTCGAACTATGCCGACAAGTTCCGCGAGGTGTTTGCCGGTGTGGCCGAAGCGCGCGATGTGCCGCTGGTACCGTTTCTGCTCGAAGGCTTCGCCGCCGACCGCGAGATGTTCCAGAACGACGGCATTCATCCCACCGCCGCCGCCCAGCCACGCATCCTTGACAACGTCTGGCCGACGCTCGCGCCGCTGATTGGCTCGGCGCACGCGACACGCTGAGGCCAGCGAAGCGGATAGCAATGCCGCCATGATTTTGCCGCTGCAAGGGCCGCCGTGGGAGTATTCCGTCAACCGGATACCGGCATACGGAAATCAACGCCTCGGCGCAACGAGATGGGAATGATGAAAAAAGGCATCGCGACGGTCGCACAACTCGGCAACTTCGATGAAATCATCGATGTACGTTCGCCGGCGGAGTTCGCTGACGATCATATTCCCGGCGCAATCAACCTGCCGGTACTCGACGATGCGGAGCGCGCGCATGTTGGCACAATCTACAAACAGGTCTCAGCTTTCGAGGCGCGTCGCATCGGCGGTGCGCTGGTCGCTGCGAATCTGGCCCGCCATCTGCATACGCATTTCCAGACACAAGCGAGAGACTGGAACCCACTGATTTACTGCTGGCGCGGCGGGCAGCGCAGTGGCGCTTTTGTCACCTGGCTACGCATGATCGGCTGGAAAGCGTGTCAGCTCGACGGGGGCTACAAACGTTTTCGCCGCGAGGTGATCGACACCCTGGAAAGCTGCCCCATCGGCCTCGAATTTCGTGTCATCTGCGGACCCACCGGAAGCGCCAAGACCCGGGTGCTCGAAGCCCTCGCAACGCTGGGCGCGCAAGTGCTCGATCTGGAAGCCCTGGTGGCCCACAAAGGGTCGGTGCTTGGCGACCTGCCGGGTATGGCGCAGCCAACGCAAAAATCGTTCGAGACCCAACTGTATGCCGTATTGACCGGTTTCGACGCCGCGCGGCCGGTCTTCGTCGAAGCCGAGAGCCGAAAGATCGGCCGTCTGCATGTGCCCGGAGCGCTCATCGAGCGCATGCGCGCCGCACATTGCATCGCGATTGATGCCAGTCGCGAAGCGCGAGTGAAGTTCCTGTTGCGTGACTACGCGTATCTTGGCGACGACGCCGCAACGCTCAAAGCGAGTCTTGGCCGACTCAAACACGTGCTCGCCAACGACACACTGTCACGTTGGCAGGATTTTGCTGACGCACACGATCTGCCACAACTTTTTACCGAACTGATCGACATGCACTACGACCCACTCTATCGCCGATCCCAGGACGGAAACTACACGAGGTTTGGTCACGCTAAGCGAGTACCCGCTGCCGAGTTGTCGCCCGAGGGCATATTCTCGCTGGCACGCAACATTCTCGCGCTCGAACGCGTGGCGGCATAAGGCCGGGTTCATCCGCTCGCGGTATTTCATGCCGCGACGTTGCAGTCTCGCTCTCAGCCGGGCGCCACGGCCTCCGGAATACGACCCAGCGTATCGCCACGCACCGCGCACAGACGCTGACGCATTGCCGCTGACGGTGCGCGCGTTTCACCTTGCTCAAAAGCAACGGTGGTAAAGGCCGGTCGCGTACGTTCGAGCAATTCGTAAGGTTCGAGCAGAAAATCGGGGTTGCTCGGCTTTCCGAAACGGGCGTTGCCCTGCATGAAGGTTTCGTATATCAGCACGCCACCCGGGCGAATCAATCCACACACGGAATCGAAGGTTGGTCGATGCAAATAATTGCTCACCACCACCGCATCGAAGCTGCCCGGCGTCCACGGCCACGGCGCACCGTTTTCGAGGTCGACGAGGCACACGCTGACACCCGCGACCTTCGCGAGGGCGCCGAGCGCCGCGTCATCGCGATCGGCGGCCACTGCGTCGTGTCCGGCAGCGGCCAGCACACGGGCATGACGGCCCCGTCCGCACGCCAGATCAAGCACACGGCCACGCGGCGGAATGCTGGAGAGGAAACGCGCCACCCAGGCGGATGGCGCTTGATCCGGGTGTGTTGCGGCTGGCGTCATTGCACAGGCTCCCTGCTGCTTCGTGTGGACATATTGGGTGCGCCGGCGATGTCGAACCGTGCGCACCGTTTTGCGTGGCTTGGCATCGTATCGTTGCGGGTTACGCACCGGGCCGATAGCCCACATGGCGCAGTCTAGCGAGAACGACCGGGCGCTGCAGCGTGGACGGCATGTGGGCGCAATGCAACAGTGCGTTTCTTGTCTTGCAGATCGCCGCGCCGGTAGCGCATCGCGATGCACGCGACAGGTATCATGACTGCCGCGGCACGGCCACGCTGAAAACGTCGCGTACACCTCGAAAATGCGAGAACTGCAACGCCTTGAAGAATAATGTAACCCGCCCGGACACAAACGCGACGCCCGACAGCTCGCGCAGAGTGTTGTATCGCTCGCTGGCGCTGGCGTTTGCGGCATTGGTTGCGCTCGTACTGGTGGGCGTGAAATGGTGGGGCGATCACGGCACGTTCTCGCGGCCCCCGTCTGAGTCGCAGGGTGAAGCAGCACCGCTGGCGACGGCACCACTCGATGTGGCGCTCGCCAACACCGACACAACCAATATCGTGTTGGCGGTGCTGGTCGCCGTGCTGCTTTTCCTGCTGGCCCTGTTGGCGGTTCGTCTGGTTCGCAGCTACCGCCGCGCCGTCACCGTGGCGCGTCAGACCACGGCCGCGACCGAGTTCAATGAAGCGCGCCTGATGGACTTCGTTGAACTGTCGAGCGACTGGTTGTGGGAAACCGACACCAAGCATCGATTTACGCTGGTGAGCGGCGGCATCCGCAGCATCGCGAATATGGATTGCGACGATTTTGCCGGCCGCGCGTTGTGGGATATCCGCGCACGTCCCACCGACGGCAGCCTGTGGGCCAGCCACATTCGCAAGCTCGAGCAGCGTGCCCATTTCACCCTATTGGTTTCGCGCACCGACCTGAGCGGCCTCGTGCGCCATCTCGAATTCACCGGCAAGCCCTTGTCCGAGAACGGCGCTTTCGTCGGTTATCGCGGCGTCGGGCGCGACGTCACCCAGCATCTTGAATCCGACCGCCATCTGCGCACCAGCGAGGAGCGCTTCCGCACTCTGGTGGAGTCGTTCTATGACTGGTACTGGGAACAGAATGCGCAATTGTGCTTTACCGAATTGATGACCAGTCCGCAGAATCCGTCGCCGATGCGTACCGGCGAAGCCATCGGAAAAACGCGCTGGGCGCTCGCTGACGCGACGCCGGAGCAAGGCGACTGGCATGAACACATCGAACTGCTCGAACGCCATGCACCGTATGACGGTTTCGTCTACCAGCGCAGCACCTCGACCGGACCGCGTTGGTTTTCGGTGACCGGGCGGCCGACCTTCGACAGCGCCGGGCAATTCACCGGTTACCGCGGCGTAACGCGGGACGTCACGCAGGAACGCCAGACTCGTCAGGCTCTCGTCGCCAGCGAGGAACGATACCGAAGCACGTTCGAGCGAGCGCCGGTCGGTATTGTGAGCACGGATGTCAGCGGACGCTGGGAACGCGTCAATCAGACCTTCGCCCGCATGCTCGGCCACGACGCGGACGACCTCGTCGGCAAATCGGATGCCGACTTCACGCATCCGGACGACGTCGATGAGGACATTTCACTGTTTGCCGACCTGCGCGAAGAGCGCAGCGCAATTTATGAGCACGAAAAGCGCTTCATTCGTTCCAATGGCGCAATTGTCTGGGCACGCGTCACCGTCAATGCACTGCGTCATGCGAATGGCGCGTTCAGTCACTCGATCGCCATCGTGCAGGATATCAGCGAGCACATTGCCGCCGAGCGCGAGCGCAAGGCCATCGAGCATCGCTACCGGCAACTGGTGGACGTCTCACCGGATGGCATCGTGGTGCATCGAAACGGTCGCATCCTGTTCGCCAATCCGGCCGGCGTGAAGATTTTCGGGGTCACGCACATGGATGCGCTGCTTAACCAGCCACTGAAGCTGTACGTCGACGACGAAGGTGCTCAGCGCATGGGCATGAATGCATCGGCCAAACCGGGAACGACGGTTGCGCGCCAGCAGTTCCGCGTTCGCCGCGTCGACGATCATATCGCCGACGTTGAATGCACTGGCGTGGTGGTTGAATTCAGCGATGGCCCGGCGGTGCTGTGCCTGATCCGCGATATCTCCGAAAGTGTCGCCGCAGAAAAGGCCCTGCACGAGAGCCGCACGCGCTACCGCGAGGTGGTCGAATCCGTCAACGAGGTCATCTTCCAGGCCGATATGTCCGGCCGCTTCCTGTTTCTAAATCCTTCGTGGACACGCGTCAGCGGGCACGACGTCGACGCGAGCATCGGCCAGCACATGGCCGATTTCCTGCACCCCGACGATCGCGCCGACGCGCGCGAGGCGATCAAACGGCTGCTGTTGGGCGAACGGCAGCAAAGTGAGTGCGAACTGCGCATCCGCACCACCGATGGAGAGGTGCGCTGGCTGGAAGTGCACACCCGCGTGATGACCTCGGCCGCTGGTGAGCCCCTTGGCGTGATGGGCTCGATGGACGACATCACCACGCGCAAGGTGGCCGAACTGACGCTCAAGAACGTCAACATCGATCTGGAATCGCGAGTGCGTGCGCGCACCGCCGAACTGGAAGCCTCGAACCGCGAGCTGGAAGCTTTTTCCTACTCCGTCTCGCACGACCTGCGCGCGCCGCTGCGCGCCATCGATGGCTTCTCCATGATCCTGCAGGAAGACCTCGCCGACGCGCTCGACGGCGCGGCACGAACGCACCTGCAGCGGATTCGCGCGGCGACCGCGCGCATGGCACAGTTGATCGACGACCTGATCGAGTTGGCACGGCTCTCGCGGCAGGCGCTGCGACGTGAAAATCTCGACCTCAGCCTGATGGTGACGACGATTCTCGACGACATCCATCAAGAGAACCCAGGGCGCGCGCTGGAAGCAGAGATTGCGCCGGGGCTTACGGTCAACGCCGACCGCGCGCTGATGCGCATCGCGCTGGAAAACCTGCTGCGCAACGCCTGGAAATTCAGTGCCGACGAGTCCGTCTCGCGCATCGGTTTCTATGCCATCCGGGAAAGCGACAACGTGATGTTTTGTGTCGCCGACAACGGCATCGGATTCGATATGGCATACGCCGACAAGCTCTTCATGCCGTTCTACCGCCTGCACGCCAGCAGCGATTTCGCCGGATCGGGGATCGGCCTGGCGACGGTGGCGCGTATCATTCAGCGACACGGTGGCAGCATCGATGCTGACGCCGCGCCAGGCGAAGGCGCGCGCTTCTACTTCAGTATCGGGCGCTAGGGCCTGTTGGCCGACTTGACCACGCGATCACGCGTGACGACGAGAATCTGATGTGTGTCAGAATAACTTATGTTGCACCGCACTATTGCCGATCTTTTTCAATGCCTTTCGGCTGAAAGCAGCTTTCCGTCTTGATGTTGTAGAACATCCGGCAGGCTGAGAACGGACAGGAAAAATGAAAGAAAAACACTATCTGACCCCGCTTTTCGAACCCAAATCCGTCGGTGTCATCGGCGCCAGCGAACGCGACACGTCGATCGGCGGCATTGTTCTGCGCAACATGATCGAGGCCGGCTTCAAGGGACGCTTGTTCGCCATCAATCCCAAGCACGACAAGGTGCACGACGTTCCGTGCTACAAGAGCGTTGAAGACGTGCCACAACGGCTGGACCTCGTCGTAATCGCCACCGCTGCACAGAAAGTACCGAACATCGTCGATAGCTGCGGGCGTGCCGGCGTGAAGGCGATCATTCTCGTGTCGACCGGTTTTTCCGAAACTGGGCCACGCGGCGCGAAGCTCGAACGCTCCGTGATGGAAGCTGCACGGCGTCACCACATTCGTCTGCTGGGCCCAAACAGCCAGGGCATCATGCGGCCCGATCTGGGCTTGAATGCCACCTTCTCACGTGGCTGCGCCCTGCCCGGCTCGATCGGCCTGATCTCGCAATCCGGTGCGCTGTGCACAGCCATTCTCGACTGGGCGCGGCCCAACAATGTCGGCTTTTCCGCGGTGGTCTCACTCGGCTCCTCGACCGACGTCAGTTTCGGCGAAGCGCTCGAATACATGATTTCCGATCCTCGCACCGAGAGCATCTTCCTGTACGTGGAAGGACTGCGCGATGCACGCCGCTTCATGAGCGCACTGCGCGGCGCCGCGCGTATCAAGCCGGTGCTGGTGATCAAGGTCGGCCGCCATCCGGACGCATCCCGCGCGGTGCTCAGCCACACCGGTGCAGAAGTTGGTGATGACGCGGTTTTTGACGCCGTCTTGCGTCGTGCCGGGGTCATACGCCTGTATAACCTTGGCCAGCTCTTCGCGGCCGCCAGCGCGCTGTTCTCGCACTTTCGTCCGCGCGGCAAACGTCTGGCCATCATCACCAATGGCGGTGGCCCCGGCGTGATGGCGGCCGATCGCGCCGCTGACCTGGGCATTCCGCTGGCCGAGTTCGCCGACACCACGCTGACCGCCCTCAACAAGGCGCTACCCGACACCTGGTCACACGGCAATCCGGTCGACATCCAGGCCAATGCCGACGTCGAACGCTTTCGCACCACAATCGCCACGGTCCTTGCCTGCCCGAATGTGGACGGTGTGCTGATCATGCTTACGCCGCAGGCGCTGGTGGACGCCACCGGCGTGGCCAAGGAAATCGTCGACATGGATCGCAAGGCCGACAAACCGGTCCTCACCTGCTTCATGGGGGATGAGCATGTCGCGACCGCGCGCAAGATGTTTGACAGCGCGGGCATACCGACCTTCCGCACGCCGGAGCCCGCGGTCGAGCTGTTCAGCCATATTTCGAACTACTACCGTAACCAGAAACTGCTGGCACAAACGCCGGCCTCCTTGTCCGAGTTGAGCCGGCCATCGATCGAAAGTGCGCGGCTGATGATAGAGACCGCGCTCTCCGAACGGCGCAAGGTGCTCAAGGGCATGGAATCGAAGGCCATCCTGGCCGCGTTCCGCATCCCGATCGCACAAACCGTAGTGGCGCGCTCGGCGACCGAGGCGATGGTGCTGGCCGAGGAGATCGGCTTGCCAGTGGCGATGAAAATCGACTCGCCCGACATCAAGCACAAGTCCGACGTGGGCGGCGTGCGCCTCAATCTCACCAGCCTGGTGACGGTGCGCACCGCCTATCAGGAAATTCTCGACGCCACGCGCAAGGTAGACCCCAACGCGAAGGTGAATGGCGTCGCCATCGAGCCGATGATTCTCAAGCCCAACGGCCGCGAATTGATGGTCGGCGTGGTGCGCGACCCGACCTTCGGCCCGGTGATTACCTTCGGTGAAGGCGGCACCCGCGTCGAAGTGCAGAAAGACCGTGCCATCGCCCTGCCGCCGCTCAACAGCTTTCTCGCGCGCGACCTCATTCGTTCGACGCGCGTATCGAGCTATCTGGGCGAGTTCCGCAACATGCCGCCGGTCGATATGAAGGCGCTGGAACTGATCCTGCTGCGCGTCTCGGAGATGGTGTGCGAGCTGCCGTGGCTCCAGGAACTGGACATCAACCCGCTGATCATCGACGAAAATGGCGCCGTCGCGGTGGATGCTCGCATTCTGGCCGATAACATCTCGCCGACAGCCGATCTGTACGATCACATGGCGATTCACCCCTATCCGCAGCACCTGATCTCGCAGTGGGCGCTGCCCGATGGTACCAACGTCACCATCCGCCCGATTCGCCCCGAGGATGCTGAGCTCGAGATCGAATTCGTCCGCAAGCTGTCACCTGAAACCAGATACTTTCGCTTCATGAGCACGATGCACGAACTACCGCCCGCGATGGTGGTGCGTCTCACTCAGATCGACTATGACCGTGAGATGGCCTTTCTCGCCACTGTCGAGGAGGAAGACCAGGAGATCCAGATCGGCGTGTGTCGATACGCCGTCAATCCCGACGGTGAGTCCTGTGAATTTGCGGTGGTGGTTGGCGATGACTGGCAGCATCACGGGCTGGCACGCCGCTTGATGGGCATACTGATCGAAACCGCGCGCGAGCGTGGCCTCGAATATATGAACGGCGTGTTTCTCGCCAGCAACGAGCGCATGCTGCGCTTTGTGCAAAAGCTCGGTTTCGTGCTGTCGAACGACCCCGACGACAGCACCATGAAAATCGGTGTGCTCACCCTGCAAGACTGAAGTATGGCGGCACCGTGGAAACTCGTTGCCCGCCAAACGGAGCCTCCCAACCATGTCCGATGCCACCACCCTCACCCGCTGTCCGTGGTGCGGCGACGAGCCTGCCTATGTGCGTTACCACGACGAAGAATGGGGTGTGCCGTTGCACGACGACCGTGCCTTGTTCGAAATGCTGACGCTCGAAGGCGCGCAGGCCGGGCTGTCGTGGCGCACCGTGCTGCAAAAGCGCGAGGGTTACCGCGCCGTATTTGACGGTTTCGATGTCGAGAAAATTGCTCTGTACGACGATGCAGACATCGCCCGCCTGATGTCCGACGCACGCATCGTGCGCAATCAGGCCAAGATCCGGTCGACCATCGGCAATGCGCGCACATTTCTCGACGTGGTCGCACGCGAAGGCAGTTTCGACCGCTGGCTGTGGAGCTTCGTTGATGGCGTGCCGGTGGTCAATCGCTGGCCGGCGCTCACCGATGTACCGGCGAGCACGCGGCTGTCCGACATTCTCAGTCGCGAACTCAAGCGACGCGGTTTTAAATTTGTCGGCACCACCATCTGTTACGCTTACATGCAAGCGGTCGGCTTGGTGAACGATCATCTGCTGACCTGCTTCCGCCACCGCGACCCCGCCTGATCCACCTCCGATGCCTGCTCAGCCTGCTCAAGTCACCCCCACCACCTTGCACGGCCAGCCCGTCATCCACGTCAGTACGCGCGATGGCGCACAGGCCACGCTCAGCCTGTTCGGCGGTCAGCTGTTGCACTGGCAACCGGCCGGGGGAAAACCGTGGTTGTATCTCAGCGAGCAGGCCCGCTTCGATGGCACGCATGCAATTCGCGGCGGTACGCCGGTGTGCTTTCCACAGTTCGCCCAGCGCGGCAAACTGCCGCGACACGGACTCGTGCGCACCGCGCCCTGGCGACTCATCGAGCATCGCGAACACGCCGGTGATGTGATGCTCACCGTCGGCACCGATAGCACTGACGAAACCCGCGCAGCGTGGGCCTTCGATTTCGCGCTGGAACTCACGGTCAATGTCGGCGGCAATCGGCTGGATGTCGAATTCTCGGTGACCAACACCGGCTACAGTAGCTTTGCCTTCGCCGCCGCGCTGCACACCTATTTGCGCGTCGCCGAGGTCGAACTGGCGCAGCTCGAAGGCCTGTCCGGCCATCGCTATCAGGACGCCAACGATGGCGACAGCATCAAGGCCGATAGGGCAGAAACATTCGCAGTCGATGCGCCGATAGATCGCATCTATCGCGACGCGCCCCGCACGTTGCAGCTCTTCGACAACGGTCGTCGCCTCACAATCGTGCAGGAACAGTTTCCCGACACCGTGGTGTGGAACCCCTGGGAAGATGGCGCACGCGCGCTTGAGGATATGCCGGACAGCGACTTCCGACGAATGCTGTGTATCGAGGCCGCTGCCGCGCAGCGTATCGAACTGGGCGCCGACGAAACCTGGTGGGGCCGCCAGAGCCTGATCGAGGAGCGTTGAGCGGGCGTTGTGCCGCAGGCCACGCGGTTTCGAGACGGGGGATGGCAGGTTGAAACCCGCCCTACGGTGTGTCGCGCGCCAGCGTCAGGCGGTGTCAACCGCCATTTTCGTCAGTTCAGGCCAGCGCCGACGCTCACGCCGTTGATGCTCACGCGCGCGCGAGTCACGCTATCGACCGCATCGCCCAGCGGTGCAATCTGCAGATCGCCGGAATCGAGAATCTGCTGCAGGCGCTGCTTGGCCAGTTCACTACCGGCCTGCAGCATCTGCAAGCCTTCGATGATGAACTGCTGACCTTCATAATAGAAACTCTGGCCGTCGATCGCATAGGCACGGCGCGGTGGTGGTGGCGCGCCGCGCTTGGCACTTGACGGCGCCATGCGCACCGGCCCGAGGCCCGACGCAGCGTCGGATGCGGCCTGGACCGCAAGCGGCGAGAACAAAAACGCCGCAGCGAGAAGAGGTGCGGCGAGGCGATGAAGCGCGGGCAGTCGGGTCAGCATTCGGTGGATTTTACACAAACGATCGCGATCGATCCATCTTTCAGTGACGATTTGTTTACTGGCGAAAACACCGGGTTGCTCACACGCCGGCATGCTCACCGCACCCCAACGCACCGCGCCTCGACTTGTCCTGCCAGCGCGTGACTGAGATACTTCGCGCCCAATACGTCTCGTCATAACCGGTCCTGTTTCTGTTGACTCCTGCTGCCATGTTGCCATCGCTTGAAAGCCGCCTCGCCACCGAACTGAAGATCAGCCAGAAGCAAGTCGGCGCGGCCGTCCGCCTGCTCGACGAAGGCGCCACCGTGCCCTTCATTGCCCGCTACCGCAAGGAGGTGACCGGGGCACTCGACGACACCCAGTTGCGTGCACTGGAAGACCGGCTCGGTTACCTGCGCGAACTCGATGCGCGCCGCGAGACCGTGCTCGACGCTATCGCCGGCCAGGAGAAACTGACCGATGCGTTGCGCGCGTCGATTCTCGCCGCCGACACCAAACAACGGCTTGAAGATCTCTATCTGCCCTACAAGCAGAAGCGTCGCACCAAGGCGCAGATTGCACGCGAAGCGGGTCTGGCGCCGCTCGCCGATGCATTACTCAACGATCCGGATCTGAACCCCGAGCACGCGGCGCACGACTTCGTCGATGCCGAACGCGGCGTCGACGATGTCAAAGCCGCGCTCGATGGCGCGCGCATGATCCTCGTCGAGCAGTTCGGCGAAGACGCCACCCTGCTTGAGACCCTGCGCGGCATCCTGCAGGCGGACGGCCGCATAGTCTCTCGCGTGGTCGAAGACAAGGCGGCGGAAGGCGAAAAATTCCGCGACTGGTTCGACTTCTCCGAGACGCTCAAAACCATCCCCTCTCATCGCTTTCTGGCGCTCCTGCGCGGACGCAATCTGGGCGTGTTACGCCTCAGCATCGAGTTACCCGAAACCCGGCCCGATTCCCCGCCCGACGGCCAGCTCGGACGCTGCGAACAACGCATTGCGGCGCGCTTCGGCATCCGCGACGCCGGCCGACCCGCCGATCGCTGGTTGCTCGACACCGTGCGCTGGGCGTGGACGGTCAAGATCGCCGTGCACCTCGAACTCGAACTTGTGAACGCCACGCGTGAGCGGGCCGACGAAGAAGCCATCGGCGTGTTCGCGCGCAACCTCAAGGATCTGTTGCTTGCGGCGCCCGCCGGCCCGCGCGTGACCATCGGCCTCGACCCCGGACTGCGCACTGGCGTGAAAGTGGCGGTGGTGGATGCCACCGGAAAGCTGCTCGACACGGCCACCATCTATCCGCACGCGCCCCGCCGCGACTGGGACGGTGCCATTGCCGCGTTGACGCGTCTGGCCTCCGCCCACGGCGCCGATCTGATCGCTATCGGCAACGGCACTGCCTCGCGCGAGACGGAAAAACTGGCGGACGAGCTCGCCACCCGTCACCCAGAACTCAAGCTCACGCGTCTGATGGTTTCCGAAGCGGGCGCATCGGTGTATTCAGCTTCGCAACTGGCGGCCGATGAATTCCCCGATCTGGATGTGACTTTGCGTGGCGCGGTGTCGATTGCGCGCCGGCTGCAGGATCCACTCGCCGAACTGGTCAAGATCGATCCCAAGTCGATCGGTGTCGGTCAGTATCAGCACGACGTCAATCAGGCACGCCTGGCGCGCATGCTGGTCACGGTAGTGGAAGACTGCGTCAACGCCGTCGGGGTCGACGTCAACACCGCCTCCGCACCATTGCTCACACGCATCTCCGGCCTCAATGCCACGCTCGCCTCGAACATCGTCGCTTACCGCGACGCCAACGGCCGTTTTTCGGATCGCGCTGCGCTCAAGGCGGTGCCGCGTCTGGGCGCGAAAACCTTCGAGCAGGCGGCCGGCTTCCTGCGCATTGCCGGTGGCGACAACCCGCTCGATGCCTCCAGCGTGCACCCGGAGGCCTACCCGGTGGTGGAAAAGATTCTGCGTGATGTTCAGCGCAAGGTTCGGGATCTGATGGGCGACTCCGCCGTCCTCAAGGCACTCGATCCGCGCCGCTATGCGGATGATCGCTTCGGCGAGCCGACGGTGCGCGACATCCTCAGCGAACTCGACAAGCCCGCCCGCGACCCGCGTCCCGAGTTCAAGACGGCTGTATTCCGTGAAGGCGTGGAAAAACTCAGCGATCTGGCGCCCGGCATGCTGCTCGAAGGGGTGGTCACCAACGTCACCAACTTTGGCGCCTTCGTCGATGTGGGCGTGCATCAGGACGGGCTGGTGCATGTGTCCGCCCTCGCCGACCGCTTCGTCAAGGACCCGCATACCATCGTCAGCACGGGCGATGTGGTCAAGGTGAAGGTGCTGGAGGTGGACGTTCAGCGAAAGCGCGTGGCGCTCACCATGCGACTCAGCGACACACCAGCGAAGCGCGCGGAAGGCGGAAACCGGCCGTCGGCTTCTCCGCGCCGCACGCCGCCGAAGCACAAGCCGGCCCACAATTCCAGCGAATCGGGCAAAAGCGGCGCCCTTGGCGATGCGCTGACGCGCGCGCTGAAAAAGTGAGGCATGGCATGATCCGCATCTATGGCATTCGCAACTGCGACAGCATGAAGAAGGCGTTTGCGTGGCTGGACATACATGATGTGACGTATGAATTTCATGATTACAAAAAACATGGCATTGAGGCAACGACACTGACTTGCTGGCTCACCCGCGCCGCGCGTAGCGAACTGATCAATACCCGCGGCACCACCTGGCGCAAACTCGACGACACAGACAAAGTCATCGACAGCGATGCCGACGCCGTGGCCCTCATGGCGGCACACCCCAGCTTGATCAAACGGCCCGTCATCGACACCAAAGAAGGCGCCCTGCTGGTCGGCTTCGACGCCGCGCGTTATGCCGCCACCTTGCGTGGAGGCCGAGGCGAATGAGCACGCACGACAGTTTCGTCCAGCGATTCCTCTTTGAATCGCTCGATATCCGTGGCGCTCTCGTTCAGCTCAACGATGTGTGGCGAGAGATGCAGCGCGA
>RCMY010002233.1_pt1 | contig 17612 bp, 16 predicted proteins | sample 2041341 | NCBI WGS metagenome assembly RCMY01 (sample SAMN09708234, study PRJNA481090) | Marine sediment metagenome, whole genome shotgun sequencing project. | reverse complement strand
TGATCTCGACCGCAACGCCGGTGCCGCCGTCGGTTTTGACACCCACGAGGCCTTCTGCCGCTGTGCGACCGGATTTCTTTTCCGCCTTCGCAAGGCCCTTCGTGCGCAGCCAATCCTGTGCGGCGGCCATGTCGCCGTCGGTTTCGGTCAGCGCCTTTTTGGCGTCCATCATGCCTGCGCCGGAAATTTCGCGCAGCTCTTTGACAAGTGCAGCTGTGATTGCCATGTCTTGGCTCTCCTAAATTGTAATGGGTGCGGGCGCGACCTTAGCCGCGCCCTGTATCAGACTTTAGACCGTCCAGAGCCTTATTCGGCTTTGGCGTCCGCAGCTTTTTCAGCCGGGGCTTCGGCAGCGGGTGCTTCCGCAGCTTTTTCAGTCGGGGCTTCGGCGGCAGGTGCTTCCGCAGCCGGGGCCACTTCTGGTTCAATCGCCTGTTCGACGGCCTCTTCCAAGGCACCAAGGTCGACGCCAGCGGCGCCAAGCTGAGCGCTCATCCCGTCGAGTGCGGCGCGGCTGGCGAGGTCACAATAAAGCGCAATCGCACGGGCAGCGTCGTCGTTGCCAGGAATGATGTAGTCCACACCATCAGGCGAGCAGTTTGTGTCGACGATTGCCACGACCGGGATGCCGAGCTTTTTAGCTTCGGCGATGGCGAGGTCTTCTTTATTCACGTCGATGACAAAGAGAAGGTCAGGCACGCCGCCCATTTCGCGGATACCGCCAAGAGACGCTTCCAGTTTTGTCTGCTCGCGTTCCATGCCGAGGCGCTCTTTCTTAGTGAGGCCTTCTGCACCGTTTTCCATCTGCTCATCGATGGCTTTGAGGCGCTTGATCGACTGGGAAACAGTTTTCCAGTTTGTCAGCGTGCCGCCGAGCCAACGGTGGTTCATATAGTACTGCGCGCAACGCTCTGCGGCATCGGCGACTGGCTTTTGAGCCTGACGCTTGGTGCCGACGAAGAGGATGCGGCCGTTTTTGGCCACGGTGTCGCGGATCACGTTCAGGGCCGCATCCAACATTGGGACGGTCTGTGTAAGATCCATGATGTGGATGCCGTTGCGGTCGCCGTAGATGAATTCGCCCATTTTGGGGTTCCATCGTTGGGTCTGGTGACCAAAGTGTACGCCAGCTTCCAAAAGCTGACGCATAGAGAATTCAGGGAGCGCCATGTCCAAGTTTCCTTTCCGGTTTCGCGCCTCGGCAGAGCCATCAAGGGATTTCTCCCAACCGGCGGATCGTGCGAGGATTTCTCCCCCGCGGACCCAAGCTCTGCCTGTGAAGTGTGCGCGATGTAGTTTGGTTTGAAGGGTATTGCAAGGGATATTGCGCCGTGCTTTCGCACGTCGCCAGACGCGGGGGCCCTGCCCCCACACCCCCGGAGTATTTTGGCCAAGAAGATGGGGTGACGTGCGCGTGGGGCTGCGGTAAGCCTCTGCCCTGAAATAAGGAAGAAAGCCTCATGTCGCGCATTCTGATCACCTCCGCAATTCCCTATATTAATGGGATCAAGCATCTTGGGAATTTGGTGGGATCGCAGCTTCCTGCGGATCTTTACGCCCGGTACATGCGAGCACGTGGGAATGAGGTTTTGTTTCTGTGCGCGACGGACGAGCATGGGACGCCTGCTGAGTTGGCGGCGGCCAAGGCGGGCAAGCCTGTGGCCGAGTATTGCGCCGAGATGTGGGCCGTACAAAAGGAGTTGTCAGACGGGTTTGGCTTGTCGTTCGACAAATTCGGGCGGTCGTCGTCTGAGCAGAACCGCGCGTTGACGCAGCATTTTGCGGGCAAGCTGGCGGATGCGGGGTTGATCGAAGAGGTCGTGGAGTCTCAGGTCTATAGCCATGCGGACGGGCGGTTTTTGCCGGATCGTTATATTGAGGGCACCTGCCCCAACTGCGCGTATGACAAAGCGCGTGGCGATCAGTGTGAGAATTGCACGAAGCAGCTGGATCCGACCGATCTGATCAAGCCTCGGTCTGCCATATCGGGGTCAACTGATTTAGAGGTGCGCGAGACGAAGCACCTTTATCTAAAGCAGCGGTCATTGCGTGGTGAATTACAAACTTGGATCGACAGCAAAACGGATTGGCCGATCCTGACGACCTCGATTGCGAAAAAGTGGTTGAACGACGGCGACGGGTTGCAGGATCGTGGGATTACGCGAGATCTGGATTGGGGTGTGCCGGTGAAGCGCGGCGATGCGCCTTGGCCGGGGATGGAAGAAAAGGTGTTCTACGTTTGGTTTGACGCGCCGATTGAATACATCGCTTGTGCGAAGGAATGGACCGATGGCTTGGGTCGTGATGACGCCGAGTGGGAGCGTTGGTGGCGCACCGACAAAGGCGCGGATGATGTGAAATACGTACAGTTTATGGGCAAGGACAACGTGCCGTTCCATACGCTGTCGTTTCCGGCGACGATCATTGGCTCGGGCGAGCCGTGGAAGTTGGTCGATTACATCAAGTCTTTCAATTATCTGAATTATGACGGTGGGCAGTTCTCGACGTCTCAGGGGCGCGGCGTATTCATGGATCAGGCATTGGAAATCTTGCCTGCGGATTACTGGCGTTGGTGGTTGTTGAGCCATGCGCCGGAAAGTTCAGACAGCGAATTTACCTGGGACAATTTTCAACAGTCGGTGAACAAGGACCTTGCGGATGTGCTGGGAAATTTCGTGAGTCGGATCACAAAGTTTTGCCGCTCGAAGTTTGGTGAAGAGGTGCCGTCTGCTGGCGAGTGGGGCCCAGATGAGGAGGCGCTGATTGCGCGGCTTGAGGACGGACTTGCGAAGTACTCGGCCCAGATGGAAGCGATGGAAGTGCGTAAATCGGCGGCTGAATTGCGGGCGATTTGGGTGCTGGGCAATGAATATTTGCAGTCAGTGGCTCCGTGGACTGTTTTCAAGGAAGACCCAGACCGCGCCGCAGCGATTGTGCGGCTCGCCTTGAATTTGGTGCGCGTCTATGCGGTGATTTCAGCGCCCTTTATTCCGGATGCAGCCGCACGGATGCTGAGTTCGATGAACACGCTGGATATGGAATGGCCCGACGATGTGCGCGCCGCTTTGGGCGCCCTGCCCGCAGGTCACGCATTTGCTGTGCCGGACGTCTTGTTCCGCAAGATTACGGATGAAGAGACCGAAGAATGGCAGGCGGCCTTTTCGGGGCGTCGGACCTGACGCGCCTTACCGGCGTAAAATTTCGACGCAAACATTGCAGGAAATGGCGCTTACGGCTGAGAATCGAAACGCGCGGGCTTTTTAGCTGGTCGTGACCAATACGTTAGGACCGTTTCATGCGCACCCATGCCCAAGCCGTTGTTATCGGAGGCGGCGTCATTGGATGTTCGATCCTCTACCACCTTGCGAAGTTGGGGTGGACGGATGTGGTTCTCTTGGAGCGATCCGAACTGACCAGCGGATCCACATGGCATGCGGCAGCGAATATTCACGGGTTGCATGACGTCACGAACATCTCGCGGCTTCAGCACTATACGATGAACCTTTACAAAGAGTTGGAAGCTGAAACCGGACAAAGTTGCGGCGTTTTTCAGCCTGGGTCTCTGTATCTTGCGCAGACCGAAGAGCGCGAACATCAATTGCGGCTACAGGAAGCGAAGGCGCGGCGGTATGGGATGAATTTTCATGAGGTCAGCCGGAATGAGGCCGAGCGGTTGCATCCTCTGGTCGATTTTGAAGGTATTCGCTGCATTATGTTTGAACCGGATGGTGGCAACGTGGATCCATCTGGCGTGACAAACGCATATGCGGTCGGGGCGCGCCAGCGCGGGGCCGAGATATATCGCTTTACGCCGGTGATCGGAACCGAGCCTCAACCAGATGGCACTTGGATTGTGCGGACCGAAAAGGGAGACATTCGCACACCTTGGGTGGTGAATGCCGCCGGTCTTTGGGCGCGGGAAGTGGCGGCGATGGCAGGGTTTGAATTGCCGCTTTTGCCGACTGAGCACCAGTATTTTGTGACGGAGACAATTCCTGAGATCGCCGCGATGGATCGCCGGTTGCCGTCGGTCGCGGACCGCGATGGAGAGTATTATTTGCGCCAGGAGGGTCAGGGCCTGTTGGTTGGCGCTTATGAAAAGGACGTACGGTTCTGGGCCGAGAACGGCACGCCGCAGGGCTTTGGACATGAGTTGTTTGCCGATGATCTGGAGCGGATCGAGGACAATATGATGCGTGCGATCGACCGCGTGCCAGTGGTTGGCGAGGCCGGGATTAAGCGGGTGATAAATGGGCCAATGATCTGGTCTCCAGACAGTTCGGCTTTGTTCGGGCCAGTGCCCGAAATGACCGGGTATTTCTGTTGTTGCGGGATTATTCCAGGGTTTTCGCAGAACGGCGGTCTGGGTCGGCTTTCTGCGGAATGGATGGTCGAGGGCGAGCCGACGATGGACATGTTCGGCTGGGATATGGCGCGGTATGGCGCTTGGGCCGGAAAGGCGTTCACCAAAGCGCGGGTCGGCGATCAGTACGCGAACCGGTTTAAGATCCATTTCCCCAATGAGGAACGCACTGCGGGACGGCCTGCTCGTGTGCGGCCTGTCTATGAGATGCAAAAGCAAATGGGTGCGCATTTTGGCTTGAACTTTGGCTGGGAACATCCGCTTTGGTTTGCCGCTGAGGGCGAGCCGGAAACTGAAACCTACGGATTCACGCGCCAAAACTGGTTCGCTCCGGTGGGCCGTGAGGTTCGGATGTTGCGCGAGAATGCCGGCATCTTGGATATCTCGAATTTCGCAAAGTACCGTGTGAAGGGTACCGGGGCCGAAGGTTGGCTGAACGCACTTTTCGCCAACCGGATGCCGCGCGAAGTTGGGCGGTCTTGCCTGACACCATTGATCGGGAAACGCGGCGGGGTTGCGGGGGATTTCACCGTGACGCGGCTTGCGGAAGACGAGTTTTGGATCGTTGGTTCAGGAATGGCCGAGCGGTTCCATCTGCGCTTTTTCCGCGCGATCCCGCTGCCCGATGGCACGACGTTCGAAAGCCTGACAGAGGCTGTTGCAGGGTTCAATGTGGCGGGCCCGAAGTCACGGGAATTGTTGTCCCGGTTGACGAACACGGATTTGTCGAACGAGGGGTTCGCGTTCATGCGCTCAAAGCGGATTTCTGTTGCGGGCGTGGAATGCGTGGCGATCCGGGTGTCGTTTACCGGCGATTTGGGTTGGGAATTGCATTGCGCTGAAGACGATCAGGTCGCGTTGTATGAGGCGCTATTGGCGGCCGGATCGGATGTTGGTGCGGGGCCTGTTGGTGGACGTGCGTTGATGTCAATGCGACTAGAGAAAGGCTATGGCTCTTGGGGGCGCGATTACAGCCCGGAATACTGGCCGCACGAGAGCGGGTTGGCTGGGCTGATCAAACCGGACAAGGATTTCCTCAATAAAGCGGCGTGGGAGGCGATTGCCGAGACCCCTGCCCGCGAGATGATGGTCTTGCTTGAGGTCGATGCGGTGGCGGCCGACGCCAGTGGCGGCGAACCGATCTTTAAGCCGGACGGGACTCCGATTGGGCAGGTCTCGTCGGGGGCCTACGGCTACTATGTCGAGAAATCGCTGGCACTGGCCTATTTGAAGGCCGGGGCTGCCAAGGCGGGCGATACGGTGCATGTCGCGATATTGGGCCAGCCCCATGACGCGCGCATTTTGGACCGACCTCCGTTTGACCCCGATGGTGTGCGGCTTCGCGACAAAGCCGAGTAATCCCGGGCTTGCCAAGCGTGGCGTCCCGGGCCACACCGACGATCATGACGAACGACGTTATTTGCATCGGATCGGTCCTTTGGGACGTGATCGGTCGGGCCAGCGCGGTGATGCGGGTCGGTTCAGACGTGCCAGGGCGGATCACGCGGATCCCCGGCGGCGTGGCAATGAATATTGCAATGACACTGCGCCGCTTTTCGCAACGCCCCGTGTTGCTAACGGCGGTGGGGCGCGACGAAGAAGGCGACGAGTTGATTGCGGCGGCGGATCGGTTGGGGATGGAGACCAGTTTCGTCTATCGCTCTGACGATTTGCCGACTGACGTCTACATGGCCATCGAGGGTGCTAACGGTTTGATTGCGGCGATCGCGGATGCGCATTCTCTGGAGGCTGCGGGGGCTAAGATTCTGGCGCCTTTGAAGGATGGACGGCTTGGGTCTGAGACGGCCCCCTATTCGGGTCAGATGGCTTTGGACGGAAACCTGACCGAAGAATTGCTTGGTTACATATCAACAAGCGCGTTGTTTGGGCGGGCCGATTTGCGGGTTGCACCGGCGTCTCCGGGCAAAGCTAAGCGGTTGATGCCACTGTTGAAATGCGCCAACGCGACGATCTATGTGAATTTGGAAGAGGCCGGACTTTTGTGCAACGACAGCTTTCCCTCGGCGTCTGATGCCGCCAGCGCGCTTTTGCAGCGTGGCGCCGCCCATATACTGGTGACCGATGGCGGAAGGGCAGCAGCCCATGCTAGTGCTGGAGGCGTTTTGACGGCGACGCCGCCCGAGGTTCTGGTAACCCGTGTCACTGGGGCGGGCGATACGTTTATGGCCGCACACATGGCGGCAGAGGCGCGCGGCGATGCGCCAGAGGCGGCGCTGAATGCTGCACTGCAAACGGCGGCAGCCTACGTTTCGGGTGATGTTCCATCATGAATGTACCAATGGATATGTCAGACGAAGTCGCCGAGGCGCGCGCGCAAGGGAGCGCGATTGTCGCGTTGGAATCGACGATTATCACTCACGGCATGCCCTACCCTCAAAATGTCGAAACGGCGCGGCGTGTCGAAGCCGAAGTCCGTACTTGCGGAGCGACACCGGCAACGATTGCGGTGCTGGACGGGCGTTTGAAGATCGGCCTAACGGATGCGGAACTCGAGCAATTGGCGCAAGCAAGCGACGTTGCAAAGCTTTCTCGGGCGGATATTGCGACTTGCATCGCACGAAGCGGTACTGGGGCCACGACGGTGGCGGCGACGATGATTGCCGCGCATATTGCCGGGATTTCGGTCTTTGCAACCGGCGGGATTGGTGGCGTGCATAAGGGCGCAGAAAAGACGTTTGATATTTCGGCGGATCTTGCCGAACTGGCGATTACGCCCGTGACCGTCGTGGCGGCTGGCGCAAAGGCCATCTTGGACCTGCCGAAGACTCTGGAAGTCCTTGAAACAAATGGCGTTCCCGTCATCGCCTATGGGCAGGACGACCTTCCAGCGTTTTGGTCACGCTCGTCGGGATTGGATGCCCCTTTGCGCATGGATACCGCCGGGGAGATCGCGGCGGCACAGCAGATGCGCACCGCGATGGGCCTGTCCGGGGGGCAGTTGATCGCCAACCCCATCCCGCTGGCGGACGAAATCGCGGCTTCGGTTCTCGCACCGCTTATCGCGCAAGCCACCGGCGAAGCTGACGCGCAAGGGGTGCGCGGCAAGGACGTCACGCCGTTTTTGTTGCAGCGCCTGTTTGAATTGACAGATGGTGCCTCCTTGACCGCCAACATCGCGCTTGTGCTTAATAATGCACGCCTTGCCAGTGAAATTGCCGTTTGCCTTGCCAAAACGCGTGGAAACGGTTGATTTCTGTGCGTGCCCATTGCCCCTGTTGGGGCGTAACCCTACTTTGACATAATGTCGCCGGATAACGCCTCATGAGTACGCCCTTTGACGATGCTAAAGAGAAACCGCGCAAGAAGCGTCGTTTGTTTTCGTCGTTTCGCGCGTCGTTTCTGACGGGCCTTGTGGTGATTGCACCCATCGCTTTGACGTTGTGGCTGATCTGGACAGTTGCCGGCTGGGTAGACAGCTGGGTATTGCCGTTTGTGCCGTTATGGTTACGCCCGGATCAATACATCGGTTTGAATATCCGCGGTGTCGGCGTCATCGTCTTTTTGATCTTTACGGTTCTTGTCGGGTGGATGGCCAAGGGACTTATCGGGCGGTCTTTCCTCAACTGGGGTGAACGGCTGGTGCAAGGTTTGCCTGTGGTAAGGTCGATCTATAACGGCTTGAAACAAATAGCGGAAACGGTTTTCGCGCAAGCTGACACAAGCTTTGATAAGGCCTGTTTGGTGGAATACCCGCGCAAGGGAATTTGGGCGATTGCGTTTATTTCGACCTCGGCCAAGGGCGAGATCGACACCAAGATTGAGGGCGACGACAAGAAGACGGCGGTGTTTTTGCCGACCACGCCGAACCCGACGTCCGGGTTCTTGCTGTTCTTGCCGACCAAGGACGTGATCGCATTGGATATGCGCGTCGAGGATGCCGCTAAATTGGTAATCTCAGCGGGCCTTGTGTATCCGAATGGCAAATCCGAACAACCTACGCCGATTGGCGAAGTTCGTCAGCCACCTGCACGCGCCTCTTGAACAAGTGGCCTGCACTTGTATCGTGCGGGAACGGGTAAGCGCGGGGCAGATATCTCATGGAAAGTCGCATCTTGAACGTCAATCCGCTGGTAGCGGTTTACGACGGTGTGTTTGGGCAAGACGTGGCTGATGCGGCGATTGCGGCCGGTCAGGATCGTCTGGCACAACCCACCTACGGCACAGACGACGGGCGCGTGGTGGGCGAGAAACGCACGCATAATGCAGCGATCGTTGACCAGTGGAGCGACCCATTGCTGACGGAGCTGATGACGAAAATCTCGTCCATTGTACGCCTGCCGCCCGAGCATGCCGAGACGTCCAAACTGTTGCGCTATGAGGGCGAACAGTTGTTCGACGTGCATCTGGATGGCTATGACGAACATGGTGCTACCCGCGAAGATTTTCTTAAAGGTGGTCAGAGATTGTTCACAACACTTTGTTATCTAAATGATATCGAGGAGGAGGGACAAACGGCGTTCCCCAACTTGAAGATCGCGGTGCGGCCCAAATTGGGCCGTATGCTGGTATTTGCGAACAATCGACTTGGCTCCAACGAGGTGCATCCCGACAGTGCTCATGTCGGATTTGGGCCTACTGAAGGCTTGAAGTGGGTTTTGACAGTGTGGTGGCGGGAACACCATTTTCATATTCCGCGCAGTTATCCTTCTGCGGAGGGGGATTTTTTGCTATATTAGCGCTTCAGTGGTCAAAGTTGGGCCATCGTTTCTTAGGGTTACGTACCATGAACTATCTGAAACCAGCCGCAGTTGCCGCCGCAGCGTTGTCGATGTCGACAGCGCCGGTGCATGCCGGTGGTGCAGCGGAACCGTTGATGGAGCCCGAAGTGATCGTCGCAGAAAGCGCCGCTGCATCCTCGGGCGGTTTTGTGGTGCCATTGATATTGCTGGTTATTTTGGCAGCAGCCGCAACGTCATCCGGTGGCAGCACGCCCCGCGAGTGACGCGTCTACTCGTACATTTCCGCCAAATCAACGCTTGAAGACACCCCGATTTTGTCCCGATGTTGGGTGAGGAAGTCTTCTGCTGCCTGACGTCCCGCTGCGCGCAATTCAAGGATAATGCCGGGCGCCGCAATCATTTTTGAGGCCACGGAAAGCTCCGTCATCAGCGCGTCGTCGGCGATCATATGGACCAGGACACGCTTCATTGCCCTGTCTGCGACTTTGCCGTCTGCGATCAGGCGTTGGACGAAGTTGATGGCGCGTAGCTCGCGCAGAAGTGACGAATTAAAGCTGATTTCGTTGATGCGATTCAAAATATCACGGGGTTCGGTTGGTAGTTCGGGGCGTTCCAGCGGGTTGATGTTAACCACAACAATGTCGTCCGGCAGCGCTGTGTCAAATAGTGGAAACAGTGCCGGATTGCCGGTATAGCCACCGTCCCAATAGGCCTCTCCATCGATTTCCACAGCTTGAAATAGCGTTGGTAGGCAAGCAGAGGCGAGGATGGATTTTGTAGATATGTCTTTGCCGGTGAAGATTTTGACTTTTCCAGAGCGCACATTTGTGGCGCAAACAAACAAAGCCGGACCATCATCGGTGCAAACTGCGTCGTATTTGAAGCGGCGTGCGATGTTTTCCAATGGATTGCGATAGAACGGCCCGTAAATATACGGTGAGAACACCCGTGTTGCTGCGTCAGACATGCTAAAAGGCATCGAGAATTCAAGAGCTTGGCTGATCGTTCCGGCGGAAGGACCTATACCGTTCATCCAGCTTGCGAACCGCATATCGCCGATTGATCCAATGCGTTTCCAGAGCCAGTCAAGGTTTTCGCGGGCCCCTTCCCGGCCACCGTTAATCAAACCGGCCTTAAGCGCCGCTCCGTTCAACGCTCCGGCGGACGTGCCGGACATGCCGGAAATTTCGATCTCGTCGTCTTCCAAGAGACGGTCAAGCACGCCCCAAGTGAAGGCTCCGTGCGCGCCGCCGCCTTGGAGCGCGAGATTGATCTTTTTGGGGGCCATTCTCTATTGCCTACTGCGAGGTCCAGCCGCCGTCGGCGGCGATGGTCGTCCCGGTGATCTGGGCGGCCGCGTCCGAGCACAGGAACGTCACGATGCCCGCAAGTTGCTCGACCGTGACGAAGTCCTTGGAAGGTTGTTTGGCGAGGATCACTTTCTCGATCGCCTCGTCTTCTGTGATGCCGTATTCCTTGGCCGTTGCCGGAATTTGCTTTTCGACCATCGGTGTCAGGACGTATCCTGGGCAGATTGCGTTCGCGGTGATGGGTTCCTTGGCCGTCTCTAAGCCGACTACTTTGGTCAGTCCGACAACGCCATGTTTTGCCGTCACATAGGCTGATTTGTAGGGGCTGGCCCGCAAACCGTGGGCCGAGGCGATGTTGATCACCCTGCCCCAACCTGCAGCGCGCATTTTCGGTAGCGCGGCGGCAGTCGTGTGGAAAGCGGACGACATATTGATTGCGATGATGGCGTCCCATTTGTCGGTCGGGAATTCGGGCACGGGCGCAACATGTTGGATGCCAGCATTGTTTATCAGAATGTCGCAATCCCCGGCCTTTTCGATCAGGGCGCGGCAGGCGTCGGATTTGGACATGTCGGCGCTGATATAGCGGGCTGTGACGTCAAACTCAGAGGCAATGTCGGCGGCAAGCCTATGGTCCTCGTCACTGTCAGTGAAGGAGTTCAGGACGACATTCACACCGACGCGGGCCAGTTCGCGTGCAATGCCGAGGCCAATCCCAGAGTTCGATCCGGTAATGACGGCGGTTTTTCCTTTGAGGGACATGAGTCTGGTTCCTTCGTTTCGCATGTGCAGCATTGGTTTTGCGGTGCAGCATAGGGATCTCAGCCCCCGGATACCACTTAGAAATCGCGGTTGCTGTAGGCTTCTAGCGCCCGGGCACGACCCGCCTCGAGGGTGACCACGGGCTTTGGGTAGACGTCCGTCGGCGCGATGGGCCAGTTTTCGGGGATAGCGTCGAAGTACGACAGGGCCGTGGCCGATGGGTTGGACTGACCTTCGGCGATCCATGCGGTATCGTAGGCGCGGTTGGCGTCGAATTTGTCGAGTTGTGTCACTGGGTTGAAAATGCGGAAGTAGGGCGCCGCGTCCGGGCCGCAGCCTGCGGTCCATTGCCAGCCCATAGCATTGGAGGCCGGATCCCAGTCCGTGAGGCAGTCGCCGAACCACTTTTGGCCAATGCGCCAGTGTGTCATCAAATGTTTGGTGAGGTAGCTGGCGACGATCATCCGGGCGCGGTTGTGCATTTGCCCCGTAACGTACATTTCGCGCATAGCGGCGTCGACAAAGCGAATGCCGGTTCGGCCCTGTTTCCATGCCGTGACTTCAGGCGTCGTTTCGTCTTCGGACCACGGAAAGGCGTCCCAGCCTGTCCGCCAGTTGTCGCGTGTGATGTGGGGGGTGTGCCAGACAAGGTGGTAAGCGAACTCGCGCCAGACGACTTCTTTGACGAAATGCTCGGCACCGATTTTGCCTTCGTCTATCGCGCGCTGGCCTGCGTGCCACAGGACGCGAGGGCTTATTTCGCCCCATGCAAGGTTTTCGGAAAGACCGGAGGTGGCATCTTCGCCAGGGAAGTCGCGGCGGGCTTTATAATCGTGGAGTTTCTCGTCTGTGAAGGTGTGTAGACGATCAAGGGCGGCGGCTTCACCGAGGCGCAGGTGTGCGCGCACGATGGCGGCTCCCCGGTGCATTGGGCCAGCGAGGTTCCAGTCTGCGGGATCGTCGGACGCGGGCCATGTTGCGGGTGTCGGGATGGACGTCGGCGATGAGAGTGAGGTCGGGACGTGCCTGTCTTTGATGGCGCGCCAGAACGGCGAATAGACTTTGTAGTAACCGCCAGTTTTAGTTTCGACACTCCAGGGCTCGAAAAGAAGGTGGGCCGCAATGCTGGCCACGTCATGTCCGTCTTCGGTCAATGAGGCTTTGACGGCTGTGTCGCGGGCGGTCTGATCCGGATCATAAGCCCTGCCCCAGCGGACCTGTGTCGCGCCTGTTTCGACAATGAGTGCGCGTAAGGTCTCAATGGCGTTGCCGCGGCGAAAGATCAGACGGGAGCCAAGGCCTTCAAGCGCTTCACAGAAGGTTTCCGCGCCAAGACCAAAGCGCCACATGGGACATGCGCCGTAGGTTTCGAACACCTCGTCGAGGATGAACACCGGGATCACGGGGCGACCCATATCAAGACAGACTTGCAGGACGGCGTTGTCATGCAGGCGCAGTTCGCGGCGCACCCACCAGATGACAGGAGTTTGTTCGGTCATGTCGGCCTCGCTTGGATCACAAGACGTGATCTAGGGCCGATATCAGGCGGTCAAGTTCTGCCTCGGACGTATAGTGCGTAAAGCTGACCCTCAAGACGCCGTGGACAGGGTCGATGCCCATAGCTTTCAGGGGGCGTGGTGAATAAAATTCGCCGCCGCCTGCGTTGATATTGTGGCTGGCAAGGTCGCTTGCGATGTCCTCGCCGCGTCGTTTGGCGAGTATGCTAACCGTGGGCGCGCGCAATATGGGGTCCGTCGGGCCAACGATGCGAAGCGAATTCTTGGTGGCAAGGAAATCGAGCAGTCGTGTGAGAAGCTCGATCTCGCGGGCGCGCATGGCGTCGTGGACGGCTGCTGCGCGTTGTGCCGGTTTGGCCTGAGGTCCGCCCATCGCGGCGTAAAGAGTGTCGACGTAATCGGCCATGCCTGCGCAGGCTGCGATTTGGGCGTGGTCGTCGCCTGCGGGCGTGAAGCGTTTATAAAGCACGCCTTCGTTGAAGTTGTGGCATTGCGCCGGTAGCGCTTCGCCAAGCGGCCGCCGGATGACCATGATGCCTTGGTGCGGGCCGTAGGTTTTATAGGCCGAAAACATGTAGATGTCTGCGCCAAGTTGGTCGACGTTTGGAAAACCGTGTGGGGCGTAGCTGACGCCATCAACGCAGGTCGCGACGCCTTCGTTTTTCGCTAGGCGGGTGATTGCTGCGACGTCGTTGATCTCGCCGATGACGTTGGAGCAATGGGGGAAACACAACAAGCGCGCGCCCTTAAGCAGCGGCGCGAGTTTCTCAGGGTCGAGGTGGCCGGTTTCAGGGTCTACCTGCCATTCGCGCACTTCAATCCCGGCGTCTGCAAGGCGTCGCCATGCGCCTGTGTTGGCTTCGTGGTCTTGGTTGGTGACGATGATCGCGTCGCCCGGTTTCAGCCATTCACGCCCCGCCTGCGACAACACATAGACGTTTTGCGTGGTCGATGGGCCAAAGCTGACCTCGTCGTCCTCGACCCCCAATATGGCCGCAAGGCGGGTGCGGGCTTCGTCCATTTCCTCACCACCAACGCGGGAAGCCGGAAACGCCCAGTAAGGTTGGACTTTGCGTTCGTTGTAGAAACGCTGAAGCCGCTCAATCACGAAGCGGCAAGGATACGAGCCCCCTGCACTTTCGAAAAATGCTTGATCGGCAAGCGAGGGCTCAGAAAATGCGGGGAAGAGGTCGCGGACAACTTTGGGGTCTAGAGAATTCACGGGATTTTTGACCTTTGAATGACGAAACGCCTCGGCACAATGGCTGGGGCGTTTCTTGAACGCAATGGAGGGTTTGTTTCACGGACTTTGAGGCATTGAGCGATGCGAGGGCTGGGATGGCAAGTCGACTTGCCCTTGTTCGGCCGACCGTCTCTAAATTTTCCATGATGCCGGAGGTCTCGGGCGCATAGCCCAATGGGTTTCGTTTTGATCACAGCTCGGCTATAGATGCTTATCAAAATACGCCTCACCATCTTCTTTTCCGACCCTTGGATGTTGATAAGATGAGGTGAAAAAAGGGAGGGACTTTAAATGCCAGTTAAACCACCAGTCACGGATCTTCCGATCCGGGTTGCTCAATCAGGGTTTTATAAGGGTTTCACGAAGGACGTTACCATCACCTCGAAGATCGCGGTTGGTGCATTGATCTTGTGGGCCATTGCGTTTCCGGAACAAGCAGCCAGCGTCCTCGGCGCGCTCAACACCATCATCTTGGCGACCTTTAGCTATTGGTACGTCTATGTGATGGCGTTCTTTGTTATTCTCTGTTTCGTCTTGGCACTTTGGCCGGCGGCGGGACGACTTAAACTTGGGTTGGAACACGACAAACCCGAATTTTCGAATTTCTCATGGTTCTCAATGATGTTCGGAGCCGGTATCGGTATCGGTATGCTGACGTTCGCGACCGCTGAGCCGATGTATCATTTCGCTAAAAACCCAAGCACAATCATGGGCCTGACCGAAGGCAGCACTGCGGGCAATGTCCGTGACGCTTACATATGGTCCTTCACCCATTGGGGACTGGCCGCATGGGCGTCGTACGCCATCGTAGGTCTTGCGTTGGGCTATTTCTCGTATCGTCGCGGCCTGCCGCTGACTATTCGATCTGCGCTGACACCTATCTTTGGTAAAACGCTCTCGGGACCTGTTGGTCATACCGTGGACGTGGTTGCGGTTGTTGCGACCGTTCTGGGTGTTGCTCAGACATTGGGCTTTGGCGTTGAGCAGTTCATCTCGGGCCTGTCGCGGATTGGCGTTGGGGACTGGTTGTACGCAACGGCTGAAGACGGCACGAAATCGTCATCTACGATGGGAATCGTCGTCGCATTGATGATCATCATGGGTGCATCGACGCTGTCTGCGCTTTCGGGTGTTGGCAAAGGCATCAAGTGGTTGTCGAACATCAACATGGGGCTAAGCTTTTTCGTTCTCTTCTTCTTCCTCATCTTTGGGTCAACCTTCTTCGGTCTGAGCACATTGTTCATCGGCATCTGGGATTACCTCGTTTCCATTCCGGGCAACATCTTCACGGTTTGGTCGCAAGATGGCACCGAAACCGGCGATGCTCTGTCTGGCTGGCAAGGTAGTTGGACTATCTTCTACTGGGCTTGGTGGATTGCGTTCGCACCCTTCGTTGGCGTCTTTCTGGCGCGGATTTCCAAGGGTCGGACCATTCGCGAGTACGTTCTTGGCGCGATGATCATTCCTGCTTTGATGTGCTTTGTTTGGTTCGCACTGGTCGGCGGCACTGCCATCGATCTAGAGTTGTCCGGCGAAGCGGCGGGCGCAATTACCGGCGCAGGTCAGGCGGACCAACTGTTCGCAATGCTGGCCGTCATTCTTAGCCCCGGCTTGGCGTATGCGATGTCGGTGCTGGTTGTGATCTTGCTGCTGACGTATCTTGTCACCTCGGCAGACAGCGCGGTTTTGATCATCAACACGATCAATGCGGCGGGCGACGAAGGTCCGAAGGCGCGTCCACATATCTTGTTCTGGGGCGCGGCTCTGGCACTTGTGGTTGGCGGGTTAATCCTTGCCGGCGGTTTGGGCGCGATCCAGACAGCGATGGTGATCGGCGCCCTGCCCTTTAGCGTCGTTATGGTCTTGATGGGTATATCGTTGATCAAGGCAATCTGGCGCGACGGCCAGCGCGAGAAGCACGGTCTGCCTACAACGCATGTAGAAGGCGTTCCCGCCGAATAGTGCATCAGGCGAAATCAATGAAGGCCCCGGTGCATATGTGCCGGGGTCTTTTTTTTGTCAGTTCGAAAGATGGTCCTAATAGCGGCGGATCGTCGAGACTTAGACGGCTGCGGCAACCAGTTCTTGCGCGACCTTGCTGCTGGCCATTTTGGCCGCCAGACGCTCCTGCGCAGGTGTCACATAGTCGTCCATGATCGTGCGGATGGACTTGATTTCTTGCTCGGTTCCCGAAGCCAACCGCAAAGGTTTTTCGCCATTGATGAGATAAATCAAGCAATGGCAATCGGGTCCGTCGATGGATTTTGTCATGCCAACACCGATGATCCGGTCAATTTCCACTGTTGCGAGAACTTCGCCGCGCCCACGCGGGTTACGCGACACAAAGCGAATTTCGCGACGAACGCGGTCAACCTGGACTTCGGGGCGAAAACCACGGGCAGAGATTGAGATGATGAGACCACCAGCAACGCCAAGAACGGCCGTAAGCATCAGTTTCATCGCGATCATTTCGCCGCCGTAAAGGCTGCCGGGCAGGATCCATTGGCCGAAAGCACTAAGAAGAAGCACACCGCCAAGGAATGTCAGCGCCCATTCAGTGATGGTTTCACCCTTGTCCTCCTTCATATCTGCCGGACGCAGACGAAAACCCCAAGGCATATTGATAAACTCAAGTCCCGGCTTGTTGGGGTCGATATTTCCAGAGCTGCGCAGTGCCATAAGACAGAAAGTCCCGCTGGTTTCCAAAGTCTACACCCGGATTAACAACCAATAAGGGCAACTTTGGGTCGGGGTTGCATCACGAATGTGGACGTGTATAAGCCGCTGATCCGCCGCAAGATTACTTTACCGGTGCAGCCTCTCGTGGACGAGAGCGGCGGATGAGCCCTTGTCCTTTGAAATGCGCCCTGAAAATGATGGAGATCACATGCCGCTTTATGAGCATGTTATGATTGCGCGTCAGGACTTGTCCAACACGCAAGCCGAAGGCCTTATCGAACATTTCAGCACAGTTCTTACCGACAATGGCGGCGCCGTTGTTGAGAACGAGTACTGGGGCGTCAAAACGATGGCCTACAAGATCAACAAAAACCGCAAGGGCCACTACGCCTACATGAAAACGGACGCACCCGCGCCCGCCATTCAGGAAATGGAGCGTTTGATGCGTCTGCATGACGACGTGATGCGTGTTCTGACCATTAAGGTCGACGCGCACGAAGAAGGCCCCTCGGTTCAAATGCGTAAATCCGATGACCGTGACGGTCGTCGTGAACGCCGTTAAGGAAGGACATTCATCATGGCTGGTAAACCATTTTTCCGCCGTCGTAAGGTCTGCCCTTTTTCGGGCGATAATGCACCTAAGATCGACTATAAGGACTCGAAATTGCTGCAGCGCTATATCTCTGAGCGCGGCAAGATCGTTCCTTCCCGTATCACCGCCGTTTCGGCCAAGAAGCAGCGTGAACTGGCCCGTGCGATCAAGCGCGCCCGTTTCCTCGCCCTTCTGCCTTACGCTGTAAAATAAGGAGACCTGAGCAATGCAAGTTATCCTTTTGGAACGTGTGGCCAAGCTGGGTCAAATGGGCGACATCGTGTCGGTCAAAGACGGCTATGCCCGCAATTATCTTCTTCCACAGAAGAAAGCGCTTTGGGCGTCTGAGATCAACGTAGGTCAATTTGAAGAGCAAAAAGCGCAGCTTGAAGCTCGAAATCTTGAGACCAAGCAAGAATCCGAAGCCGCGGCCGACTCCGAGATCC
>RCMY010002232.1_pt1 | contig 17621 bp, 15 predicted proteins | sample 2041341 | NCBI WGS metagenome assembly RCMY01 (sample SAMN09708234, study PRJNA481090) | Marine sediment metagenome, whole genome shotgun sequencing project. | reverse complement strand
CCTCCGCTCCGAACGGCGCACCCCCGCCACCGGCCCGACGCCAGCCGACAACGCCCCCTCCATCGGGCGGACCAGCCGACGTCGCTCGGGCGAGCCTGGCCGAGACCCTGGGCAGCAATGCCCCTCCGGCCACGCCCCCTCCCCCGGCCGCAGCTCCAGCACCGGCACCGGCACAACCCCAGTCGGCCCCGGCAGCCGACGCTCCTGCGGCTGCTCCCACCGGCACGCCGAAACCCTTCTCGATCGAGGCCCTCGTCGCGGCACTCGACAACGGCCTGCTCGATTCGGTCTCGCAGCGAGCTCGTGTGCGGTTCGCCGCCGCCAGCCCGATCAGCACCGACGAAGCAGCCAACCAAGCCACCTTCTCGGTACCGAACAACTACTACCTCCCACGGTGTGAAGAGGTCCGCACCGAGATCGAGCAGGCACTCGCCGGCCACTTCGGACGCCCCATCGCCGTCACGATCACCGTCGATGCCAACGCGCCGAAAGCGGTGACGCCCAAGCACTCGACCCCCACCGATGCCGCGTCACCGAAACCCGAACCGGTCGTCGAAGAAGAAGACGAAGACGTCGGCGACATCACCGAGCTCGAAAATGCCTCCGACATCGCCGGCTCGGGAATCGAACGGCTCACGCAGGCATTTCCCGGCTCTCAGGTCATCGAGTCCCTCGATTCCCCCCACAGCTGACACCCAGAATCCAAGAAAGCCGACACCGCCGATTCCCAAGCGCCTGACACCGCTGATTCCCAGGAACCTGACACCGCTGATTCCCAGGAACCTGACACCGCTGATTCCCAGGAACCTGACACCGCTGATTCCCAGGAATCAGTGGGCCCAACCGCCCACCGGCCGTCCCGGTAACTACGATTGGCTCTCCGCCTTCCCAGGAGACTTCCCATGAGCGATTCGGTCGAACCCGCAGGCCTCGATCTCGGTGCCCTTCTTCAGCAGGCCCAGGCGATGCAAGAACAGATGGCAGCCGCTCAAGAGCAGCAGGCGGCCCAGGTCGTGACCGGTACTGCTGGTGGCGGCAAGGTCTCGATCCAGATGTCTGGCGGAGGCCAGTTCGTCGGCGTGTCGATCGCTCCCGATGTCGTCGATCCCGACGACGTCGAACTTCTCGAAGAGCTCGTACTCGCGGCCTTGCACAACGCCACCTCACAGGTCGCCGAACTGCAGGAACAGGCCATGGGTGGTCTCGACCTGGGTGGTCTCGACCTCGGTGGTCTCCTCGGAGGCTCGTGAGCGTCTACGCACGACCCGTCGAGGTCCTCATCGACGAACTGGGGCGGCTCCCCGGTATCGGGCCCAAGTCGGCCCAGCGCATCGCGTTCCACCTGTTGAAGGTCGACGTCATCGACGCTCGCCGACTGTCCGATGCCATCAACGACATGAAGGAGCTGGTGTCGTTCTGCGATCGTTGCTTCAACGTGGCCGAGGGCGAGGCGTGTGAGATCTGCACCGACCCCCGACGAGACCAGCACATCTTGTGTGTCGTCGAAGAGCCCAAAGACATCGCAGCCGTCGAGAAGACCGGTGCATTCACGGGTCGATATCACGTGCTTCAAGGCTGTATCAACATGCTCGAGGGCATCGGCCCCGACCAGTTGAAGATCAAGGAGCTCGCGCTCCGGGTCGCCAGCGAAGACATCACCGAAGTGATCCTCTGTATGAACCCCAACATCGAGGGCGAGACCACGGCGGGGTTCATCGCCTCGAAGATCCTCGCCCCCTTCGAGATCACCGTCACCCGACTGGCCTCTGGCCTCCCCGTCGGCGGCGATCTCGAATATGCCGATGAACTGACGCTCGGCCGTGCCCTCGAAGGGCGTCGAACCTTCGTCTGAGCCCTCGGGTCGCCCCGCGGGCCCCGTCGTGAACAAAGGCCCTGCCTGGACAAGGCCACGGCCGCTGCCAGAACCGAGTTCCCGGCACCTGCGCCAGGGCGCGACAACCGGGTCGGCGGGGAGAGGATCACCGACCCGGGAGTCTTTCAGATTCGGCGGCCTGACCACTTCGACCTGAGAAGGTCGCCGAACGTCTTATGTCGTTTACGTTACGACATTGACGCTTCTGTGACAAGTCGGATCGGCCGGATTTTGGCCAATTCGAGCTGTCTTTCAAGTTACATCAAGGTTATTTGACGCTTTTGAGGAGCAACGCGTCACCCTGACCGCCACCTCCGCACAGCGCTGCTGCGCCGTATTCGACATCAGATCGCCGCATTTCGTGCAGCAGCGTCAGCGCGAGGCGATTTCCTGAAGCTCCGATCGGGTGCCCCAAGGCGATCGCCCCACCGTTCACGTTGACCACGTCGTCGTCGATCCCGAGGTCGGCCATCGCTGCGAGACCGACCGCGGCAAACGCCTCGTTCAATTCGAATAATCCCAGGTCGGAGAGGTCGATGTCGGCACGCTCGAGAGCCGACCGGATGGCACGTGACGGCTGTGTCAGCAGCGAGGCGTCGGGACCGGCGATCTGGCCGTAACCGACGACTTCACCAAGCGGAGTGACACCGGATCGCTCGGCCATCTCCTTGCTCATCATGACCACAGCAGAGCCACCGTCGGAGATCTGTGAGGCGTTTCCGGCGGTGATGTTGCCTGCTGCATCGAACGCCGGCCGCAACCCGGCCAGGCTCTCGGTGGTGGTCTCGACCCGCACCCCCTCGTCGATGCTCACTGCGATCGGATCGCCTCGCCGCTGAGGAACCTCGACTGTCACGATTTCGTCATCGAATCGGCCGGCGGCGATCGCCGCGGCAGCTCGTGCGTGTGATTGGGCGGAGAACGCATCTTGCTCCTCACGCCCGAGGCCGGCCGACGCCGCATACTTCTCGGTGCCGGCCCCCATCGCGCAGACGTCGAAGGCACAGAACAACCCGTCGAACATCATCGAATCGACCACGGTCTTGTCGCCGGCTCGGTAGCCGGCCCGGGCGCCGGGCAGCAGGTAGGGAGCGTTGGTCATCGACTCCATGCCCCCGGCGACCACGACGTCGGCAAGTCCGGCAGTGATCAGTTGGTGACCGAGGAAGATCGAGTTCAGCCCCGAGAGGCAGACCTTGTTGATCGTCGTCGCCGGCACGGACATCGGGATACCGGCGTTCACTGCCGCCTGACGGGCCGTGATCTGGCCGGCGCCGGCCTGAAGGACCTGTCCCATGTAGACGTAGTCGACGTCGTCACCCGTGATCCCAGCACGCTCGAGCGCCGCCCTGATGGCGAACCCGCCCAGGTCGGTACCGGCGAAGCCGGCAAGCGAGCCGCTCAGCTTTCCGATCGGCGTGCGAGCCCCAGCGACGATGTACGAACCGGATGCGGTGGCCATGGTGTCCTCCTCGACAGTGCAACTTCAACACGAGTGTGAATGCACGAGGACACTAGTCCGGCACTGCCGACGGAGGCTTCGCCGGGAGTGTTCACCCGATGACCAGGGTCATCGGGCGAACACGGCCGGTTCAGGTCTGATTGCCTCGAGCGCTGTCGACAGCTCGCTGCATGGCTTCTCGCACCAGCTTGGCCAAGGCGTCTTCGTTCTCCGGCGTGTTGATGTCGGAAACAGACTCGGCTGGCTCGGTGGTCTGCGGGTCTCCGAAGACCACCTGGTCGTGCTCACCGACCGACGGCTCGTCGGTCGAGGCGGACGACGTGGCATCGACCGATTCGCCAGGGATCAAACCCTCGAGCGGGTCGGCCTCGGCCGCTGGCTCAGCAGCGGGTTCGAACGTCGGCGTGTCAGCCGGGGCTTCGAAGACCGGGGCATCGAAGACCGGGGCATCGAAGACCGGGGCATCGATACCTCGTGGGGCGTCGAACCCAGGGGGAGGCGGTGGCGGCGAGATCTCGGTGTCGGGCCGGGGAGCGAAGAAGCTGCCCCCGTGCACGGTCTGGCCGACTCCCGGATCGATGAACTCGTCATCATCCTCGACGGTCGGTGGGATCACGTCGGTGACGTTCTCGGTCATGCCGAGGTCATCGCCGCCGGCGAGATCGGTATCACCAAGGTCGGCTTGATCGCCGATGCGCTCGTCGACGGGATCGAAGGTTTCGTCGACATCGACCCACTGGGGCTCGGTGATGTCCGGCTTGACCGACGTGGCGTCGTAGAACCCGGCGTCCTCGATGGTCGTGTCGTCGAAGGTCGACTCGTCGGCCATCGGCACATCGATGATGTCGGCGTCGATCGGGCCATCGAACTGGGGAGCGGTGTCGTCGCCATGATCCGACTGAGGAATCTCGGCGTCGACGACTGCTCGTTGTGCCTCTTCGAGCACGAGGTCTTCGGTACCTTCTGGCAAGCCGGGAGCAGGCTCGGCGTCGAGACGAGCAAGGGCGCTCTCGAGCTCCTTGCGAGCAGCAGAGATGCGGTCTTTCGACGCCGTCTCGGTGGTGCGCAGCATGTCGATTCGGCGCTGCGCCTGTTCCATGTTGGCCCGAACCTTCGTCCGAATGATCTCTTCGGACTCCTGTCGGATGAACTCCGACTGGGCTCGGGCCTCTTGGAGGAGGCTCGAGACCTGACCCCGAGCGTCGGCAAGTTCGGCCAGGGCCTGCTCGCGTGCACCGGCAACCGCAGCTTCTTGCTGCGCAACCGACGCTTCACGGTCGGACAACGATGCCCGGCCCTCGTCGATCGCCTGCCGACGCAGCAACGCTGCTTCGGTCTCGGCGTGCGAGAGGGTGGACGATGCCTCGGCGCGGGCGGAGTCGAGTTCACGAGCGGCGAGTTCACGCATCTCGTTTGCATCTGCGAGCGCATGCTCACGAATTTCGGCAGCTTCGGCCTGGGCGGAGGAGAGGGCTTCGTCGGCACTGGCGCGGATTGCGGCGGCATCGGTGTCGGCGGCGGTACGCACTTCGACCGAGTAGTTCTCGGCAGAGCCCCGGAGTTCCTCGGCCGCAGCGGCAGCTTCGGCTCGGGTCTGCGATGCGTACTGATCAGCACTCGAACGTAGTTCGACACCGGCAGCAGCAGCCTCGGCGCGAGTCTGGGCGGCCTCGGAGTCGGCCTGATGGCGGACCTGTTCGGCCGTTTCCTGCGCGTTTCGAAGCAGGCTGGCGATTCGTTCGCCCAGCGCACCGAAGCGATCGGCATCGGTCTCGGGGGTGTCGACTCGACCAGCGAGGGCTTCGGGAACCGGAACCGGTGCCGGCTCGGCTTCGATCACCGGCTCGGGCAGCTGCGAACCAGGGGCCCCGAGATCGGGAAGATCGCGGGGAGCGAGGTCGACCTCGGGAGGCTCGGGAGGAAGGATCGGCGGGGCGGGGCGGGACTCGACCGTCGGCAGTTCCAGACTTGGGGCCGGTTCGTCGGGGGTTACCGACGATTCACCACGAACGGCGTCGACCTCTGCTTCGAGGTACCGCACCTCTCCGGCGACGCGTCGCAAGAAGGCGCGTACCTCAGCCTTGTCGAACCCGCGCAGTGCGGAGCCGAACTCACGTTGTTCGATGTCTTCAGGGCGCAAAACCACGGGCGGATTCCTCCTCGTTCAGACTATTGGATCGGCAGCAGCGGGCCTGCAGTGAGTATTTCGCACGGAGAATTGCCCCGGTCTTCAGGCCCTGCTTTGAGTGCGGAGGCTCTCAGCCGCTAGCTTTTCCCGATGCATGACTTCCGTGAAGCCATAGAGAACAACGCCAGCCCTGAAGAGCTTGCCGCAATTCCGATCCCTGAGAGCTATCGGGCGGCCTATGTCAGACGTTCCGACGCCGCCATGTTCGAGGGCATGGAATCGAACGACAAAGATCCACGTGAGTCGATCCAGATCGGCGAGGTCGCAACACCAGAACTCGCTCCCGATGAAGTGTACGTCGCCGTCATGGCGAGCTCCATCAACTTCAACACCGTGTGGACCTCCATCTTCGAGCCACTGCCCACCTTCGGCTTCCTCGACCGTCTCGGCCGTGAAGGCCACTGGGGCGCCCGTCATGCGCTCGACAACCACGTGATCGGTTCCGACGGGTCGGGCGTGGTGCTCCGCACCGGTTCCGCCGTGCGCAACTGGAAGGTCGGAGACCAGGTCTCCATCCACTGCAACTACGTCGACGACCAAGACCCCGACGCCCACCGCGACTCGATGAAGGCTGCGAACCAGCGCATCTGGGGCTTCGAGACCAACTTCGGCGGTCTCGCCGACCTGACCGTGGTCAAGGCCAACCAGCTGATGCCAAAGCCAGCGCATCTCACCTGGGAAGAGTCAGCGGTCAACGCACTCTGCGCCTCGACCAGCTACCGCATGCTCGTCTCCGACAACGCCGGCAGCATGAAACAGGGCGACACCGTGTTGGTCTGGGGCGCCACCGGCGGCCTCGGCGGCTACGCCATCCAGCTCGTCCTCAACGGTGGTGGCTACCCGGTCGGCGTCGTCTCCTCGCCCGACAAGGCCGAGCTCCTCAACCAGATGGGTTGCGAAGCCGTGATCGATCGCCGAGCCGAGAACTACCAGTTCTGGTCCGACGAGCACACCCAAGACGAAGGCGAATGGCGCCGTTTCGGCAAGAAGATCCGTGAGCTCGCCGGCGACGACCCCGACATCATCTTCGAGCACCCCGGTCGTCAGACCATGGGTGCCTCGGTGTTCGCAGCCAAGCGTGGCGGCACGATCGTCACCTGCGCCGCCACCTCCGGCTACATGATCGAATACGACAACCGCCACCTCTGGATGAAGCTCAAGCGCATCGTGTCCAGCCACTTCGCCAACTACTCCGAGGCCTGGGAGATGAACAAGCTCATCGACCGTGGCGCCATCCAGCCGATCCTCTCTGCCGTCCATGATCTCGATCATGTCGGCGAGGCTGCGTTCCAGGTGCATCACAACCAGCACGAGGGCAAGCTTGGTGTGCTCTGCCTCGCCAGTGGCGAGGGTCAGGGCATCACCGATCAGGCAAAGCGCGACCGCATCGGTGAAGACAAGATCACCATGTTCCGCCAGCACGCCGACTCGCTCAAGGCCTAGGAGCCTCCCATGCAACTCACCGCCATCGACCACATCGCCATCGCCGTGCGCGATCTCGAAGCTGCGATCGAGTACTACCAACAGGCATTCGGTGCCGAGGTGCATCACCGCGAGATCGTCGAGAGCGACGGTGTCGAGGAAGCACTGGTGAAGGTGGGCGAGTCCTACATCCAGCTCACCGCAGCCACTCGTCCCGACTCCCCGATCGCGGTGTCGATCGAGAAGCGGGGCGAAGGTCTCCATCACGTCGGCTACCGGGTGGAGAACTGCCAGGAAGCGCTCGACCAGATGGTTGCCGCCGGCGCCACCGCCATCGACAAGGCGCCACGGCCCGGTTCGCGCGGAACCACCGTCGCCTTCATCCATCCCAAGGGCAGTCTCGGCACGCTGATCGAACTCGTTCAGGAATAGCCGTTGACTTCCGAACCTTCGGAATCGCCTTCCACGCTGCTCGAGCTCCTCGAGCTCGAGCAGCTGGCGGCGGGCCTGTTCCTCGGCCACAGCACCCGTCGAGGACGAGAGCGGGTCTACGGCGGCCAGGTGGTGGCCCAAGCGCTCACCGCCGCTCGCACCACCGTTCCCGCCGACCAACGGATCCACAGCCTGCACGGCTACTTCATCCGTGCCGGTGACGAGTCCGTTCCCATCGTCTTCGACGTCGATCTGATTCGCGACGGCCGCTCGTTCACCACTCGTCGTGTCGTCGCTCGTCAGCCCGGTGGCGCCATCTTCAATCTCTCGTGCTCGTTCCATCGCTCCGAACCCGATGTCGAATTCTCGAGAGCGGTGGCCGATCTCGACGTGCCGCCACCCGACGAGTGCATCCAAGAAGACTGGGACGACGTCTCCGATGTCCGCACGGTTCCCGGCACCGAACCGGGCAGGGCGATCGCGTGGATCCGTAATGCGCTCCCCGACCGATTGCCCGACGACCCGTGGTTCCACACCGTCGCCATGGTCTATGCGAGCGATCACATCCCCATGGACGCCATCTGGAGCGGAAACACCGAGGCCCTCAGCCACGACTCCGGCACCCACATGGGAGCCAGCCTCGACCACTCGGTCTGGATCCATCGAGACTCCCGGGCCGACGAGTGGCAGCTCTACGACATGCGGCTGCAATCGCTCCAGGGTTCCCGCGGCGTCGCCCACGGCACCGTGCACAACCTCGACGGCGTGCTCCTCGCCACGGTTGCGCAAGAAGGTCTCCTCCGGCGGATTCGCACGGATTGAGCGGAGGCAACAGACTCGGCTTCGTCACCGGCCGACGCGGCCGGTGACCTGATCGGCTGGATTCGTAGCCGACGTGCCACCCCAGGAGTCTCCATGTCCACCGAACCATCCACCAGCGCCGGCGACTCGACGATCGCGCCGCGGCCGACCGAGCCTCGGGTCGAGGCCATCACCGAACTCGATGGCGAACTCGCCGAGATCCTGGCCAACGCACTCACCGTCGACGGCTCGCCGCTGAACATCTTCGCCACGATGGGTCACCACCCCAAGTTGCTGAAGCGCTTCAACCTGCTTGGCGGATTCCTCCTGAACAAGGGCCTCATTCCTGCCCGCGAACGCGAGATCGTCATCTTGCGAGTCGGCTGGAACGCTCAGGCCGTCTACGAGTTCGGCCAGCACACCCTGATCGGCAAAGACACCGGTCTCACCGACGACGAGATCGCTGCGATCGCCGGTGGCGACGCGGCGTGGAGCGCCGATGACCAGGCGCTGATCGATCTGGCCGACGATCTCTGCCGTGACGACGTCGTCAGCGACGACACCTGGGCTCGACTCGGCCGCTGGAACGATGCCGAGCGCATCGAGCTCGTCATCGTCGCTGGGTTCTACCGACTCGTCTCGGGCTTCTTGAACACCTTCGGAGTGCAGCTCGACGCCGGCGTCCCCGGGTGGCCGTCAGACGACTGAGCGCTGGTGGTGGGCTCGCCGCCTGGACGCAGCCGGCGATTCAGGTCACGAAGATCGATGCCACGCTGAGACTGTTGAACAGCACGTGGGCGATGATGACGGGCGCCAGTCGGCGCGTCGTCACCGCGACGACGCCGAGAACCAGGCCGATGCTCCCGATCGTTCCGAGGAGCACGGCCAGTTCGGCGCCGGACACCGCAATGTAGTGAGGGAGCGTGAACGCGATCGTCGACCCGATCACCGCGGCCACGGATCCAGCGCGTTTCTCGATGGCCCGAAGGATCAGCCCACGGAACAAGAGCTCCTCGCTGATCGGTGCGCCGATGACCACGCCGAGAATCAGGATCCAGTAGGAAAGGGTTCCCTCGGCGTCGTCGAGGAAGCCGGTGTTGCTGACCTCCTCCGACACACCGACGAGCTCGCTGATGAGCGCCCCGGCCGACAGCGCCAACACGAGCGCCAAGATCGCGGTTCCCGGCCCGATCAACAGATCGATCGGTTTGAACTGCCAGCCCCAGTCGAGGGCCATGCTTCGGCCCTTCCACTTCGTGACGATCCACGGCCAGATGCCCTGCCCCAACTGCTGGCCGACGAGTGATGCCGCGAACATCGACGACGGCAACGCCGCACCGTCGCCACTGGTGAGGTCGTCGAGATCGAGCGATCCGGTGAGGGCACCGATCACGACGGCGACGATCGATGCAACGACCGTGGCCAGCACGATGAACGGGACGGCGAGGAGCACGTCTCCCAGCCCCCACCACGGCCGCACACGGCCTCCTGGCTGGTCTGGCGATCCCCACGGCTGCCCGGTGGGCGGTGGAAGCAGCGGGCGTCCGTCAGCGGGCGGGAACACGCCCTGTTCGATGGGCGGCGGGAACACGCCCTGTTCCCCGATGACCGGCGGACCCACAGGCGGCGGACCGAACGGACCGACGGGTGGTTCGGAACCGGTGGTCACTCGCCGGTGAACGGCGTGATCAGTTCTCCCTGGGCCCACAGTTGGATCGCCCGCTCGAGCGGAACAGGCGGGCTGAGGAGGTAGCCCTGGGCGACATCGACGCCGAGCTTGGCCAGTTCGGCGAACTGGTCGTAGGTCTCGACACCCTCGGCGACCACCGACAGCCCGAGTTGAGCTGCGAGCTGGGTCGAGGTGGAGACGATGGCGGAGTCTTCGCGAGAGATGCCGAGTCCGCTGACGAAGGAGCGGTCGATCTTGATGGTGTCGGCCATCGAGAAGCGGCGGAGGTAGTCGAGGGTCGCGTAGCCGATGCCGAAGTCGTCGATCGACAGCTTGCAGCCGAGCACGGCCAGCTCGTTCAGCGTGGCCGATGCGCCCTCGACGTCTTCGACCTTCATCGATTCGGTGACTTCGAACCCGAGGTGGGCGGTGGAGACCTGATGACGCTCGAGCGCGCCGATCACCACCGGCATCAGATTGGCGTCGGAGAGCTGGCGAGCCGAGAGGTTGACCGAGATGACCGGCTTGGCGCCCTCGGGAGAGGCCGGCCAACGAGCGATCTGTCGACACACCTCGTTGATGACCCACGCCCCGACGGGGACGATGAGACCGGAGGCCTCGGCGATCTCGATGAACTCCGACGGCGGCAGGAGACCCTTGCCGGGGCGGTCCCAGCGGAGCAGGGCCTCGGCGCCGATCATGCGGCCCGTGGCGATGTCGACGAGCGGCTGATAGTGGACGACGAGTTCATCTTCGGTGAGCGCGACCTCGAGGGCCTTCTCGACTTCGAGCCGAACCAGAATCGGGTTCGTGGTGCCCTTCTCGTACACCGCGTAGCGAGACCGCCCGTCGGCGACGGCCTGAGCGAGCGCCGATTCGGCGTAGGAGATGATGACGTTGGGCGACTGACCGGGCTCTTCGACCAGCACGACGCCGACCGATGCCGTGATCCGGAGCTGTTCGTCGCCGACCTTGAACGGGCGGCCGATGCCGTCGACGATCCGTTCGGCCATGGCCTGGACGTCGTTGTCGGAGGTCAGGGCGACACAGAGCACCATGAACTGGTCGCCGCTGATGCGGCCGACGGTGTCACCGAGCCGGACCGACTGACGCAGCCGCTGGGAGACCTCGATCAGCACCTCGTCGCCGACTTCTGGTCCCCAGGCGTCGTTGATCAGCTTGAATCGATCGACGTCGACCAGCAGCACGGCGAGACGAGCACGCTCACGCCCGAGCCGGGCGACGGCCTGGTCGAGACGATCCGAGATCAGCATGCGGTTCGGCAGCATGGTGAGACCGTCGTGCAGGACCTTGTGGGCGAGATGGGCCTCGGCGACACTTCGTTCGACCGCGAGACTGACGAGCCGGGTCAGGTGTCCGAGCGCCATCGCTTCGTCGTCGGTGGGCCGCAGACGCGACATGTGCGCGATGACCATCGCGCCCCGACGCTCACGGTTCGGCCCCCACAGCGGCTGGACCCAGAGCGCGTCGACGTTCTCGTCACGAAGCTCGACGGCCAGCTCGTCTTCGAAGTCGTTGACCCGGACGAAGAGCTCGGTACTGATCTGCTCGCGCTCACCGATCGACTGCAGCACTCGTTGGACGAGGTCCGGGTCGTGCGATCCGGTGATCACTGCCTCGAGCCCACCGAGTTGGTCGGCCAGTGCGATCCAGCAGGTGCCGCCGCTGATGTGGCGACCGATCCGGTCGGCCGTCCGGTTGAGGAGATCCGACACTTCGTGGCCACCGACGATCGCGTCGAGGATGTCGGCCGAATCCGCCAGCAGCTGCTCGTGGGCGACGCTTGCCGCCGGTTCCCGGAAGACGGAGAGGTAGTACGGCCACTCGGACGTCATCGCCGGGAGGCGGAGGAACGAGCCGCGGACCCAGAGGTCGCCGCCGTCGGCCGCTGCAAGTTGCAGATTCACCACGGCCTGCTTGCCCTCTTCGACCAGCTCGGCGATCGCGTCGAGCTGGGCACCCGGGGTGGACTCGGCGAACAGCACGCCGGGGCTCGCTCCCAGCAGCTCGCCGGGCAGGTAGCCCAGCATCTCGAGCAGATTCTCGCTGGCGTACAGGATGTGGCCGTCACCGGTTTCGGGATTGACCGCGGAGATGGCGACTCCCTGGATCGACGATTGTGCCGTCTGATCGTCCGTGAGGTCGATCAGCGGCCCGAGTTCGTCGACGACGACCAACGGAGGGTCGAATGGCAACGGCGGTGCGGAATGATGTCGGGGATCGGGCAAAACGGGACTCGAGCGGCAGCGGGTGATGGAGGGAGACGTCTTCAACCGGGGCGGGGTCGGTTGCAGACGTTAGCGAGCGACACGCCGAGCAACGGGGATGGTGAGCCACCGAGGTCGTGATGCCGGACCCTCGACAGTAGCGTCTCCACGGTGTCGGAGACCATGAGTGTGCAAGAGGTCTGTCGCGCGTTGGAGAAAACAGTCGCCGACCGCTTCCCCGACGAGGTCTGGGTCAAGGGCGCGATTTCGGGCCTGAACCGCTCCAGTGGCGGGCATGTCTACTTCGATCTCATCGAACCGAGCGAGCTCGGCAGCCGCCCCGAGGCCGTACTCCCCGTCGCACTCTTCGCGAAACACAAATTTCGCGTCAACGCCATCTTGAACAAGTCCGGCAAGATTCGGATGGACGATGGGATCGAGATCCGGGTCCGCGGCCGTCTCGCCTACTACGGGCCACAGAGCCGCATGCAGCTGCTGATGACGCTGATCGACCCGTCATTCACGCTCGGCCAGCTCGAGATCGCCCGCACCCAGCTGCTTGCGGCGCTCGAGGCCGAGGGCATTCTCGACGCAAACCGCAAGCTCCAGACGCCGGTCGTTCCGCTTCGCGTCGTGGTCATCACCAGCGCCGCGAGCGCAGCCCACGCCGATTTCACCCACGAGCTGTCGACGAGCGAACTGCCGTTCCACCTCACCACCATCGACACCCGGGTGCAGGGTCCGGAGGCCGTTCCGATGCTGGTGAAGGCCATCGCCGACGCACACGCCGAGCGCCCCGACGTGATTGCCGTGGTCCGAGGCGGTGGATCGAGGACCGACCTCATGGCGTTCGATCACGAGGATGTGGCTCGGGCCATCGCCTCTGCCTCGATCCCGATCTTCGTCGGCATCGGCCATGAGATCGACCTCTCGGTCGCCGACCACGTCGCCCATCTCACGACCAAGACACCCACGGCGTGCGCGGCGGCGATCGTGGAGAGGGTCCGAGCATTCGTGATCAGGGTCGACGACGCCCAGCTCCGGCTGGCCAGAGTCACCGAGATGCAGCTGGCCCAGGAAGAGCGTCGCCTCGTCACCGCCGGAAACCGCATCGGTCTCCTCGCCGGCGGGACCGTCGAGCGACAACGCTCGCGACTCGGCCTCTTCGACCATCGGACCACCGAGGCCGCCGGACGCTTCCTCGAACGACAGGCCGATCAGCTCGAACGACTCGCCCTTCGCACGACGGCACTCGACCCGGCGATCACTCTGGCCCGAGGCTGGTCGATCACTCGCACCGCCGATGGCCAACTCGTACGTTCGCCCGCCGACGCTCCCCCCGGAACCGCGCTGACCACCACGCTGGCCGATGGCACCATCTCCAGCACGAGCACCCCGACGACTGCAGGCACCACCACCTCATGACCACCGACGACCACGATCACGACCAGACGCTTCTCACCACCCCCGACGGCGAGCCGCTCCCCTACGCCGCGGCCGTGGCCGAGCTCGAAGAGATCCTGCGCTCGCTCGAATCCGCAAGTGTCGACGTCGACAGCCTCGCCACCCAGGTCGAGCGGGCCACCGCGCTGATCGGTCACTGCCGCGCCCGACTCGCTACGGTGGAGGGGAACGTCGCAGCAGTTCTCGGCGGCGACGACCAACCGTCCGAGGTCATCGATGACTGACATCCCGGCCGACCTCACCGAGGTCGCCGACAAGGTCGACCTGCGACTCGCTCAGCTGTTCGAGGCAGAACGTGCCCAGTGGGTCGACGTGGACCCTCGGCTGGTCGAAGCCATCGACGAACTCGCCCGGATGACCGCAGGTGGCAAGCGGCTTCGTGCCGGCTTCTGCTATTGGGCCTGGGCCGGGGTCCACGGACGCGAAGCCGACGAACGACGAATCATCGACGCCGGCGCAGCATTCGAGTTGCTTCAGGTGTTCGCCCTCATCCACGACGACGTCATGGACGATGCCGACACCCGCCGCAACCGCCCGACGATCCACGTCGAGCAGGCCAAACGCCTGTCGGCGAACAAGTGGCGCGGCGAACCTCGCCGGTATGGCGAGGGCGTGGCCATCCTGGTCGGAGACCTCGGACACGTGTATGCCGATCGATTCATCGGCGGCGCCGATCCGATGGCCCGCACGGTCTGGGATCAGCTGCGGATCGAACTCAACCTCGGCCAGTATCTCGACATGCAGGCTGCCGCTTCGGGCGAGGTCTCACGCGAGACTGCTCAGCGGGTGGCGATGTTCAAGTCGGCGCTCTACACCATCGTGCGTCCGCTCCAACTCGGCGCAGCCCTCGAGGGTGGTGTCACCGAGGAACTCCTCGCCCAACTCGATGCCTTCGGGCGGCCGATCGGCCAGGCGTTCCAGCTCCGAGACGACCTGCTCGGCGTGTTCGGCGATGCCGATCGCGTCGGCAAACCGGTCGGTGGCGACCTGCGAGACGGAAAGCCGACCGAACTCGTGGCCGTGGCCATCGAACGAGCGACCGACGCTCAGCGTCAGGTACTGACCACCATCGGTCAGCCTCATCTCTCTGACCAGGATGTATCCGATCTGCTCATGACCCTCCTCGAGACGGGTGCCGTCGGCGAGATCGAGCGACGAATAGATTCCTTGGTCGAGGATGCGATCCATGAGTCATCTCGCCTACCCTTCGCACCTGAGGTCAGGAAGACGTTGGTGGCATTTGCCACCTATGTAGCGGCACGGAACCATTGAGACGACCTCGTTCTTTCATCGTTTGACATTCGGTGATTGATCTAGCGGCCTTCGTGCCGATGGGAGCCACGTGAAGACGAGCAGTGGGCATGCATCTGATGCTGGCCCGCCGACGGGGGAATCCTCCGCAGGCGAGGTGTTGCTCGCTCTGCGCGCCCTTCGCCACGGTGGCGTCGACGACGCCGGGCGTGCCCTCGAACTCGGACCTTCGGTTGCCGGGTCGCTCTCGGCTGTGCTCGCTGCCCTTCGTTGGGGCGCCGTCATGGTCGGTGTCGGCTGGGCGGCGACTCGTGCCGCCGCCGGTGAACTCCCGATCGTCGCAACACTCACCATCGCGATCTTCCTTGCCTCGTGGCGGACCATCCGTCCGATCAGGCTCGGAGACCGCAGCCAATCGCAACAAGCCTTCGCTCTCAGCGATGTCGCCATCCTCTCGGCGGCCGTCGGCATCACCGATGGCCTGAGCAACCCGTTCGTCGGGGCCGTCATCGTCGCCGTCGCCCTCGTCGCCTTCGGATGGGGCCCACGGCTGGGCGCCTGGGCTGCAGGAACGGCACTCGTGGTCTCGACCAGCGTGGCCTCGGTCGCCGCGCTGGGCTTCGAAGCCCCCAATCCCGCCGGCGTCATGGCCGTGCTGGGCGCCTGGGCGTTCCCCGGTGTCGCCCAACAGCGTCTCCTCCAGCTCGAGAATCGGCGCAGGCTCACCAACGAACGAGCATCCTCGCTGAGCGACACCAACCAACTCCTCGGGGCCCTGCACGAAGTTGCCACCACGCTGCCGTCGTCGCTCGACCTCGCCGACGTCCTCTCTGCCACCCGCCAGCAGCTGATCGACAGCTTCGCCGCCGACCGGTTCCTGGTCTTGGCCTACGACGACAGTGTCTGGTCTCCCCAACTCCTCGAGGGATTCGACCTCCCACCGACCTTCGCCTCACATCAGCTGCCGCCTCCGCTGGTCGCTGCCGCTGCCGTTCCCCATGTCACCAGGATCGACGACCTCTCCACCGTCACCGTCGACCGAGAGGGTTCGGGGCTCTACGCCCGGCTCGTCGTCAACGGTCGAGACACCGGCCTCGTTGCCGTCGAGCGGTCAGAAGTCGATTCGTTCACCGACGCCGACGCCGAACTGCTCGAAGGCATGGCCCAGATGCTGGCCCTGACGATCGCCAACGCTCGCTCGTTCCAGCACCTGCGTTCGTTGGCCGCCGCAGACGAGCGTGGCCGCATCGCCCGAGACCTCCACGACCGTCTCGGCCAGTGGTTGACCTACATCGGACTCGAACTCGAACGAATCAATACCGCCCAGGCCGAGCCGTCGCTCGAGCTCAAGCAATTGCACGGTGATGTGCAGGGCGCCATCTCCGATCTGCGAGACACCTTGATCGAGTTGCGGGCCGCTGTACAGCCAGGACGCCCCCTCACGGTGGTGATCGGCGAGGTCGTCGACCGCTTCTCGAAGCGGGGCGATGTCGAGATCACCGTGAGCGTTCCCGACGACAGAACGGTGCATTTGGCACCCCTCGTCGAAAATGAGCTTTTGCGAATAGCTCAAGAGGCGCTCACGAATGTCGAAAAGCATGCCAAGGCCACTCATGTTCATTTGAGTTGGTCGATCGAAGATGGACGAGGTGTGCTTGTCGTGCAGGACAATGGTCGAGGTTTCGATCCCACAAGGGGAATTCGGGGCACCGCCTACGGTCTGGTCGGGATGAGGGAACGTGCTGCGTCTGTCGGAGCAATCCTTGAAGTGACGAGCGAACCCGAACAGGGAACGGTCATCACGGTGCTGACAAGCCCACCCGCCTGAGAGGTAAGACCACAACATGATCAAGATCCTGCTGGCAGATGACCACGCACTCCTTCGAGACGGCCTCCGCCGTTCCTTCGAAGCGGCCGGAGACACCGTCGTCGGTGAAGCGTCGACTGGTGAAGAAGCCGTCGCACTCGCCAAAGCACTCGTGCCCGAGGTCGTCCTGATGGACCTCTCGATGCCCGTGATGGATGGCATCGAAGCCACCCGCCGCATTCGTGAGGCCGTTCCGTCCTGCCGAATTGCCGTGCTCACCATGCACGACGACCTCTCCCGCACCCGAGACGCCATCGGCGCCGGCGCCAGCGCCTATCTCAGCAAGGGCACCTCGTTCGCCGAGGTCCGCGAGACCGTCCTGCGAGTCGTCGACGGCGAGACCGTGCTGTCGCCCGCCCTTGCCGGAGCGATGCTCACCACGGCCGCCGAGCAGAAGGTCACCGACGACCTGCTGTCGGATCGACAGATCGAGATCCTCCAGGCCATCGCCGACGGGATGAGCACCAAACAGGCGGGCCGGTATCTCGGGATCACCACCAAGACCGTGCACAACCACCTGAACGCGATCTATCGCAAGCTCGATGCCCAGAGCCTCACCCACGCCGTTCTCGGCGCCGTGCGACTCGGAATCATCAATCTGCACAACGTCGAAGACGACGACTGATTCGGCCACTCCGATCGCGGTCGAGCCGACCGCGATCGGGCCAAACACCCTGGTCGGGGAAGCAACGGCCGGTCGCGTTCGGGTAGTCCTGCTCGCGTCCGCCTGACGATCTGCCCATCCCACGAGGGCACCGGTACGGCTACAACTGTTTTCACGCCCGGCAGCGTGGAGGCAGCCGGATACCGGAGGCATCGTGGTCGAGACATGCAAACAGCTGGTGCAGCATCCAGCGAAGCGTCGATGGTGGATGGCCGTGATCGTGTCGACCACCGTGTCGGCGCTCACCGCGTTCCCGCTGCTCTTCGGTTAGACCGAGCTTGCGCTTGTCGTCATCGAGCC
>RCMY010002231.1_pt1 | contig 17628 bp, 13 predicted proteins | sample 2041341 | NCBI WGS metagenome assembly RCMY01 (sample SAMN09708234, study PRJNA481090) | Marine sediment metagenome, whole genome shotgun sequencing project. | reverse complement strand
GGTTTCGGCTTGCTCGTATCGGCGTTCGTGAACAGCCAGATCGCGGCCATCGTCGCCACCGCGATTCTGGCGATCGTGCCGGCCATCAACTTCTCCGGCTTTCTCACCCCGGTGTCGACGCTGAGCGGCAGCGCGGCGTTCACGGGATTGTTTTTTCCGACCTCGTGGTTCCAGTGGCTCAGCGTCGGTGCCATCACCAAGGGGCTGGGCTTCGCGCAGTTGTGGACCTATATCCTGGTGCTCGGCGTGATTGCGCTGGTGCTGTTCGCGGCCGCCGCGCTTTTCCTGCGCAAACAGGAGAAATGAACATGCGCGAACGCCTCGGCAACATCTATCGCCTCGGTATCAAGGAATTGCGCAGCGTGCGCGCCGATCCGGTTCTGCTTATCTTGCTGGTGTGGACCTTCAGCTTCGCGATTTACCAGATCGCCAACAATGCCAAAATGGAGGTCACCAATGCCTCGATCGGGATCGTCGATGAAGATCACTCGGCGCTTTCGTGGCGCATTCAGGACGCCTTCCTGCCACCGTACTTCAAACCCGCAGAGCGTATCGACGCTGATCGCATCGACGCCACCATGGACGCCGGCGACTTCATTTTCGTGCTTGTCGTGCCGCCCCGTTTCGAGGCCGATCTCCTCGCCGGCCGATCGGTGCAACTGCAATTGCAGGTTGATGCCACCGCGATGTCGATGGCCGGTAACGGCGCCAACTACGTCCAGCGCATCGTCATGGCCGAAGTGCAGGACGCGCTGCGCGGGTATGGCGTCAGTGCCGGCTTGCCGGTCGACCTGGTGATGCGCGCACGTTTCAATCCCAATCTCGATTCGGGCTGGTTCATGGCCGTGATGCAGATCGTCAACAACGTCACCATGCTGGCCATGATCCTGACCGGCGCCGCGCTCATCCGCGAGCGCGAGCACGGCACCATCGAACATCTGCTGGCAATGCCGGTGAGTTCGTCGGAGATCATGATCGCCAAGGTGTGGGCCAATGGTTTCATCATTGTCGTCGCCGCGCTGCTCTCGCTGACTTTCGTCGTCGAAGGTGTCCTCGGTGTGCCGATCGCAGGCTCGAAGGCGATCTTCGCGCTCGGTACCGTGATCTACCTGTTTTCTGTTACCTCGCTGGGCATCCTGCTCGCCACCGCCGCCGGCTCGATGCCGCAATTCGGCCTGCTGGCGATTCCGGTGTTCATCGTCATGAATCTGCTCTCGGGTGGCACCACGCCGCTCGAAAGCATGCCGGAATGGTTGCAGAATGTGATGCAGGCCGCGCCATCGACCCACTTCGTTTCCTTCTCGCAGGCGGTGTTGTATCGCGGCGCCGGACTCGATATCGTGTGGCCGCAGATGATCGCGATGACGCTCATTGGCGCGGTGTTTTTCCTCGTTGCGCTGGCGCGTTTTCGCAAGGCGATTGCGAGTTATTCCTGATGGGAATTGAAAGAATTGAAAAAATATGATCGGAGATCTGCGCCACGGTTTTCACTTGCATGCTTGCGTGCGCTCACCCTCAGCGCCGTCATGTTGACCGGCTGCCAGGCACTGCCGCCACTCGATACGCGACTGCCATCGCATGCTATCGATCGCGAAACGGCGCACCAGACGCTGCTCGGGCGCGCCAGCGCGCCCGGGGCAGCAGCACATCCGGGACGCAGCGGCGTGTTTACGCTCGGCGATTCGCGCAAGGCCTTTGCCACGCGGGCACTGCTCGCCGCCGCCGCCGAGAAAACGCTTGATGTGCAGTACTACATCTGGCGTAACGACATCACCGGCACGCTCCTGCTCAAGGCCTTGCTGGAAGCCGCGGAGCGCGGCGTGCGCGTGCGCCTGCTGCTCGACGACATGAACACCACCGGTCTCGATCCCTTGCTCACGGCGATCGACACGCATGAGAACGTCGAGGTGCGCCTGTTCAACCCCTTCGCCCATCGCCGCTTGCGCTTCATCGATTTCATCACCGCCTTTTCGCGCGCCAACCGGCGCATGCACAACAAGTCCTTCACCGCCGACAACAGCGCCACCATCGTCGGCGGGCGCAATGTGGGCGACGAGTATTTCGGCGCCAGCGCGCACCTCATGTTCGCCGATGCGGACATTCTTGCGGTGGGCCCGGTGGTGGACGCAGTGTCGCGCGACTTTGACCGTTATTGGGCCAGCGAATCCGCGTATCCGGTCGACTCACTGCTGCCGGCGCCTTCCAAATCAGCGCAGCGCGAACTCGCCGATGCCGCCGCGCGCGTGACGCAGAGCGCCGAGGCGAACGAATACCTCGAGGCACTGCGCACCGACGCCTCGATCCGCGCGCTGCTGCAGCACGACTTGCCGCTGCTGTGGGCACCGACCCGCATGCTCAGCGACGATCCGGCCAAAGGCGTCCGTCAGGCGCCGCCCGAGGCGTTGCTCAGTGCGCGCCTGCGCGAGATCATCGGCGGCGCGGCATCGAGCCTCACGCTGGTGTCAGCGTATTTTGTGCCGACCAAAGCGGGCGCCGACGCGCTCGCGGCGATGGCGCGTTCGGGCGTCGACATCACCATCCTCACCAACTCGCTCGAGGCAACCGACGTCGCTGCGGTACACGCCGGCTACGCGCGCTACCGCAAGCAAATGCTCAAAGCCGGAATCCGCCTGTATGAAATGCGCGCCGGCGACGAGAGAACCAACTTGAAGCTGTTCGGCAGCTCCGCCGCCAGCCTGCATGCGAAGACCTTTGCCGTCGATGGCAAGCGTGTCTTTGTTGGCTCGTTCAATTTCGATCCGCGTTCGGCCGATCTGAACACCGAGTTGGGGTTTATCATTGAGAATACAACGCTTGCGCAGCGTCTCGATCAAGCGTTCGACCGCGCGCCGGAGCATGCGTATCAGGTGATGTTGTCGGACACCGGAAAGCTGTACTGGCTGGAACAGCGTAACGGCGAAACCGTGCGCCATGACGACGAGCCCTACACCAGCCGGTGGGAACGGCTGGGCGTCGGGTTTCTGTCGCTTTTCCCGATCGAGTGGTTGTTGTAGTAGTGCCCGCTGATGGTGGGGCGGTGCCATCTGCCCGAGGTCGTGGTCGCGCTATTGGCGGATCGGATCGAACCCGCGCGGGTGGCGATCACGGACCATTGTTTTGACATGAGGGGGGCCAGAAATGCTGACGGTGGTCGATGCGGCGCGGGCGGGTCTATTCGGTTGGCGGCACTGGACGGGGAATCTCGTTGCCGGTGTGATCGTTGGCGTGGTGGCATTGCCGCTGGCGATGGCATTTGCGATTGCCTCTGGCGCGGCGCCGGAGCAGGGGATTTACACCGCGATCGTCGCCGGGCTGTTCGTTTCCGTGTTCGGCGGCAGTCGGGTGCAGATCGCGGGGCCAACCGGAGCATTCATCGTCGTGCTGGCCGGCGTCACCGCACAGTACGGCATCGTGGGCCTGCAACTGGCGACGCTGATGGCCGGCGTGATTCTGGTGCTGCTCGGCCTGGCGCGTATGGGCGCCATCATCAAATACATCCCGTCGCCCGTCATCGTGGGATTTACCGCTGGCATCGGGGTGATTATCTGGATCGGGCAGTGGAGGGATTTCTTCGGCTTGCCGGAAGTTTCCGGCGACCACCTCCACGTCAAGTTGCTGCATCTGGTCGCAGCCTTCCCGCAGCTGCATTTGACGACCACGCTGCTCGCGCTGCTCTCCCTCGTGCTGGTCATTTTCTCGCCGCGACTGCCGGGCTTTCGCCGAATTCCGGGGCCGCTGACCGCGCTCGTCACGGTTTCGCTGTTGCACGTCGCTTTTCAGTTCGACGGCGTGCGAACCATCGGCACCGCCTTCGGGGGTATTCCGCAAGGCCTGCCTTCATTTGGGTTGCCGCAAGTCAGCATCAGTCAGGTGATCGAGCTGATCGGCCCGGCCTTTACCATTGCCATGCTCGGTGCGATTGAATCGCTGTTGTCGGCGGTGGTGGCCGACGGCATGGCGGGCACGCGGCACGATTCGAATCAGGAGTTGATTGGCCAGGGACTGGCGAACATTGCCGCGCCGCTGTTTGGCGGTTTTGCCGCCACCGGTGCGATTGCGCGAACCGCCACCAATATCCGCAACGGGGGCACCAGTCCGTTGGCAGGCATCGTGCATTCGTTGACGCTGCTGGTGATCCTGCTCGTGCTGGCCCCATACGCGGTGAATATTCCGCTGGCCGTGCTGGCGGCGATTCTGTTCGTGGTGGCGTGGAACATGAGCGACGTGCGCCACTTTGTGCACATGGTGCGGCGCGCGCCACGGGCGGACGTCGCCATTTTGCTGATCACCTTCGCGCTCACGATATTCGCCGATCTGGTGATCGCGGTGAATATCGGCGTGATTCTCGCGATGCTTCAATTCATGCGCCGCATGGCGGCCAGTGTGGAGGTGAAGCAATCCAGCGATGAGGATTTGTCCGTCGAGCTGGGCGCACGCGGGCTCGACACACTGCCGCCCGGTTTGCTGGTGTTCTCCGTGGAAGGACCGTTCTTCTTCGGCGCCGTCGAAAGCTTCGAACGCGCGCTTGTCGGAACGCACACCGATCCGCACGTCCTCATCATCCGCCTCAACGCCGTGCCCTTCATGGACATTACCGGCTTGCAGACGCTCGAGGAGGTAATTGGCGATCTGCAGGCGCGGGGGGTGAAAGTCATGCTGGTGGGCGCCAACCCACGCGTGCAGAAAAAACTCAGACGCGCCGGGCTCATCGAGCTCGTCGGCGCAGAGGACAATTTCGACCAGTTCGGCGACGCACTGACCGCGGCGACGGCGGCACTGTCGGCACGCGAACAGGCTGCAGCGTCGTAACATTGTAGGGTGCAATAACGGTAGGGCATTGCACCGTTCCTGCCTTTGATGGGTGCAATGCCCTGCAGTTATTGCCCCCTCCGCATCAACGCGATAGGAGAAACAGAATGACGGCTCGAAACGCAGAGAAGGTCATGCCGGAAGGCGAAGGCCCGAATATCGGCCCGCCGATTTCGAGGACGCGGCTGATTGCCTTGGTCGCGGGCCCGGTGGTGATGCTGGCACTGCTGGCGTTTCCGACGCCGGAAGGGTTGACGCTCGAAGCCTGGAAGCTTGTCGCGCTGGCGGCGTGGATGGTGACCTGGTGGATGTTCGAGGCAGCGCCGGTGCCGGTTACCGCCTTGCTGCCGATTCCGATGATGCCGCTGCTCGGGATCGCCGACGAAAAGGCCGTCGCCGCAAGCTACGCCCACCCGCTGATCTTCCTGTTTCTGGGCGGTTTTCTGATCGCCGCCGCGATGCAGCGCTGGGGGCTGCACCGGCGTATCGCGCTTTCCATCGTCAAGCGCGTCGGCACCAGCCCGGACGGCATCATCGCCGGCTTCATGCTGGCGACGGCGTTTCTGTCGATGTGGATTTCGAACACTGCGACGGCGGTCATGATGTATGCTGTTGGCATTTCCGTGATCGACTTCGTCTCGGATCACACCGATGACGCGGCACTCGCGCGGCGCTTCGGCGTTGCGCTGATGCTGGGCATTGCCTACAGTGCGTCGATCGGCGGCGTGGGCACGCTCATCGGCACGCCGCCCAACACGCTGCTGGCGAGCTACCTTGCCGACACCCACGGCATCCGCATCGACTTTGCCACCTGGATGCTGCTCGGTGTGCCGCTGGTGTTGGTAATGCTGCCGGTGACCTGGGTGATGCTGTGCAAAGTAGTGTTCCCGACGCGCGGCCTGCGCCTCGGTGGCGCGCGAAGCCTGATCGAACAAGAATTGAACGCGCTGGGCGTGATGTCGAAAGGCGAGCGCATCGTGATGGTGGTTTTCGCCGCCACGGCGCTGCTCTGGATCACGCGCAAATGGCTTGTTGACCTGACCGGTTTGAGCATTTCGGATACGACCATCGCACTGGTCGCGGCCACCTTGCTGTTCGTCTTGCCGGTGTCGGTTGAAAAGGGGCAGTTCACTGTCGAGTGGGACGCGGCGAAGAACGTCCCGTGGGGCGTGCTGTTGCTGTTCGGCGGCGGGCTGGCACTGGCTGGCGCGTTCAGCAGCACCGGACTGGCCGAGTCCATCGGCAAGGCGGTAGGTGCGTTGCAAGGCGCCGACTTTGGCCTCATCGTGCTGGTCACCATTGCGTCGATCATATTCCTCACCGAATTGACCTCGAACACCGCGACCACGGCGACCTTTCTGCCGATTCTCGGCGCCGTCGCCGTGGGTCTGGGTGCCAGTCCGATGGCGCTTGCGATCCCGGCCGCGATCGCCGCCTCGATGGCCTTCATGATGCCGGTGGCGACGCCGCCCAACGCGATCGTGTTTTCCTACGAGGGCATGCACATCCAGGACATGATCAAGGCAGGCTTCTGGCTCAACCTGATCGCCATCGGCCTGATCTACGCCGCCATGGTTTTCATCGCGCCGCATGTATTCGACCTTGGCATGTAGCTTTTTTCGGTCCGTCGCGGGGTGACACCCGCGGCGTGCCGGCCCACATCGTCCATAGGCCCTGATGTGATGGATGCACCGCCTGTCGCGTGAGCGGGTTTTGGTCGGGCGTCGTCGAATGGCAATCGCATGAATTGCGATTCCGCGCAGATTGGGCGGAGCGAGCCGTGTATTTTCTTCCCCAAACGGGTCATCCTCGCGAAAGCGGGGATCCATACCCCCCAATAGCCATGGATCCCCGCTTTCGCGGGGATGGCGAGACCTGATTCGGCCGTCGAATTGCACCACGAGACGTTCATGCGATGGCCCAGGGTGTCGTCGAGTAGCGATGCGTCAGTGCTGCGCAACTCGATGGAGTAGACTCGAAAAATCACGCTCGCCGCTACTGCGGTGACTGAAGCGTCGCAACCAGTCCTGCCGATGGGCTTGGTCGCGGAGATGCGTCGCCTGGCGCGGTAGCGCTCGCTTGAATGTCGTGTCAGTGCGCGTCAGGGCGTTCTGGTGGTTTGAAAAGGCGTTCGCACTTGCGCGACGCGCTGGCCTGAACTCAAAACCGTGCTATCCGCTGTCCGCAAACTTCGAGCCGAAAAAGGCAGCGAAAGATCCTGTCGCAGTGCTTGAAGTATCTGCACAACACAACCGCTAGAGTGCAATGAAGCACCATGAGTCCGCGTGAGCCGCCAGAGCGCGGTAGCCCGCGCCCGGTGCAAAACAAAAAAGGACGGAGATATGGACCAGGTCGACCTCAACCCCAGCCTCATTTTCAACAAACTCGATGCCTGGTTGGACGGGTTTTTCCGGTTGTTGCCGAACATTGGTTTTGGCATCGTCGTCTTTCTGCTTTTCTGGGCCATCGGACTGGGCGTCGAAAAGCTGATTCGTCGCATGGCATCCGGGCGTGGTCGGGAGAGCCTGGGCGAGGTTGGCGGTGCGCTCACCCGGTGGGCGATGTTCATCGTCGGATTGATGCTCGCAATCACTGTCATCGCGCCATCAATTACGCCGGGAGATCTGTTTGCCGGCCTGGGTGTCAGCTCGGTCGCGATTGGTTTTGCGTTCAAGGATATTCTCCAGAACATGCTGGCCGGCATCCTGATCCTGCTGCGTCAGCCGTTCGAGGTCGGCGACCAGATCGTGTCGGGCGGACACGAGGGCACCGTCGAAAAGATCGAAACGCGGGCGACGTTGGTCAAGACCTACGACGGTCGCCGGGTGGTCATCCCGAATTCCGAGATCTACACCAGCAGTGTGGTGGTCAATACCGCGTTCGATTCACGCCGTTCGCAGTACGACATTGGCATCGGTTGCAATGATGACTGGAAGCGGGCACGCGCACTCATGGTCGAGGCCTGCCGGAATGTTGAAGGCGTGCTCTCTGACCCGGCGCCGGAGACCATTCCGATTGAGCTGGGTGACTTCGCCAACGTTGTTCGTCTGAGGTGGTGGACGAAGTCGGATCGCGCCAGTCAGATCCACGCTTTCGGTGAGGTGCTGCAGGCGGTCTACATGCGCTTGGATGAGGAGGGCATCGACATGCCGTATCCCACGCAAGTGCACCTCTTCCATGACCAGACCGAAGAAACCGACGGCGACCGCGCGAAGCAGCGTGAGGGATGGCCGGCGGGGAAAGGCGAGGTGCCGAAGACCCGCCGAATTTCCGATGCGATCACGGAGAGATCGTCGACCGGGTCGTGATACGCGCGAATGCGGCGCTTGCTATTTTTCATGCGTAAAACGTGCGGGTGTCCTGTTGCGATGCGGGCTGGCCCGCGCAGCGTGCTATCTACTTGTGTCGTCTGGATGCATGCCGGAATTCGGCTTTTGCCGCGTTTCGCATGATCGTTCCCGGATTTCGCTGCGCTGCATTCGGGCTACGTGCTGGATTTTCGTATTCTCCTGCTGCGACTATTCGACATCGATCTCGTCCGCGATCTGCCCGTAGGACAGCAGGGCGAACACCAGCGAGCCCCCTACGATATTTCCCAGTAACGCCGGGATAACGTACGGCAGCACGAGCGAACCGAGTGTGCGCTCACCCGTGAATACAAGAAACAAGACCTCGGCTGACCCGGCGATGATGTGCGCCGCGTCGAACAGCGCCATGCTGTAGGTGATGATGGTGATGATGAAAAAGGCTGCACTTTCATGCCCCGAAATCGCCCACACCACGCTGGCAATCAGAAAGCCGGCCGCGATCGCCGAGGTGAAAATCTGCCAGGGTTCGGGCGCGACGGCATGGTGGGCGAGGGTGGCGAGCGCAGTATGGATGGACTGCGGCAACGCGGGCGTGAGAGCAAAGAAGCCCGATGCCAGGCCGACGCCGATGAGGTTGGCGACGAATACGATCGACCACAGCCGCGCGAGTGCCTGCCAGGCGCGCGGCGTCGGGTGCACCAGCACGGTGAGCACCGGGGTGATGGTGTTTTCCGTAAAGAGTTGCAAGCCGCCGAGAATCACAATTAGAAAACCGAGGCTGTAGCCGAAGCTTGAAACCAGCGGCGTCCACGCGGCCTCGGGCAAAAAGCTGATCAACGCGGCTTCGCCGACGGCGGAAAAACTCATCGCCACGCCCGCAACCGTGCCCGAGCACCACAGCGAATTGGAGGGACGCTTCAATTCATGGCGCCCCGCGATGGCGATTTTCGCGAAGGTATCGACCGCGGTTTGTTGGGGTGCGCGTTTGTCACCGCCCGCCGCGCGTTCCTCTGAGATGTCCGAAGCGGACATGTCGGCATCGGGTATCGTCGTTTTTTTTGCTTCATCGGGCGCGGGAGCGTGTGTCGGCGACGTCATGCGGCATCTCCTTGTTATCTCTGCGATCCTGCCGTAATCACGCGCTTGCACGCGCCCTCGTCGATATCGCATTTGTCGGTCGGGCCGGACGGACGGCGCCCAGCCGACGACAGCGCTCCTCTGAGGCAGAAGGGCCTGGAGCGATTGCCGCGGCGCGTTCTCACCCGAGGATACCTGCGTTTCCTGTCGCCGATGAGCGTTTCGTTCCAGCTCGCCCACGACAGGCGGTTGTCAATCCAGCGAGGTTGCTGCGGCGATTTCGCGCCGTGAGTGCAGTCGGGCATCGCCGGGCCGCTTCAGCAAGGACGTGCAACCACGAACCGGGGGCACAGCGCACGAAGGTGCTCGGTCGCAACAACCGAAGGTGGTGGCATTCGGACCATCTTTGAGTCCTCGTATTCTGGAACGGTACGTGCACAACCTCCAACGAACGATCGTTGCCGATCGGGACCGGAGGATTTCTTCGCATGGTGCACGGCGATATGCGGGGAATCGGGCCTCGAGGGGTCTTCAAATACCTTTCTGTCACGTCAGTGTTCGGCCTTGCAGGAATCTTCCTACGCGCAAATCCGCCGTGTCGGACATCAGCGCCGAAACAAAGCCGCTATGGTTGAACTGCTGCCGTGCACCGCAGTAAGTTCAGCCGCCGTAAAGGAGCGATCACCCGTGTTGTTCGCAACGAAGTTCAGTCACGTGGCAGCACGGCGCGAGGTGCAATGTACGTGCTCCGTTGCAGGACCCGAAGTAGAGGATTGGCGGATGTTTCTTTGCCCGGCCGCGAAATGCACTTCGAAACGCACCCGCGGAAGATCGTTGTTGATGGGGCGGTTGGATAGCCGTTTCGGGCGTGAGCGAGACTGCTCTAACCTGTTTGCCCTCGCTTCGATCGTGGTTGATTTCAACGATTGATGTCATGGGCGTGATCAACCCTGTTAATGGAGAACACCGATGAATACAGTGAAAACGTTGGCCGCGGTTGCGATCGCTAGCCTTGCCCTGAGCGCATGTGAAGTCGACGTCAAAGACGAAGGGAAACTTCCCAGCGTAGATGTCGATGCCAAAGAAGGGCAGATGCCCGAATACGAAGTGGTCAAGAAGCAGGAAGGCGAGATGCCTGAAGTGAACGTGGATGCGGAAGCCGGGAGGCTACCAGACGTCGATGTGCGTGGGCCGGACGTCGATGTCGGTACGAAGGAAATCGACATTCCCGATTCGATCAAGGTGCCGACGATCGATATCGACATGCCAGACAAAAAAGGCGGAGAAAAGTAGCTTGAGGGGAAGGCTAAGGAATCGCTTTTTTTCCCGCGATGCGATCGACACCGCAATAGTGTTGGCGGCGACGTCGAAGCAGAACTTGGACTCTTGGGATCGCCGAAGTCATCGGCTTGCGCTTGCCCCTTCAGGCGGCTTTTGGTTTGCAATTTTCGAGGCTCATGATGGATATTATCCGCATCATTTTTTCTGTTCTTCTGCCGCCGCTGGGCGTATTTCTGCAAGTCGGGTTCGGCGCGCAGTTCTGGCTCAATATCCTGCTTACCCTGCTTGGATACATCCCCGGCGTTGTCCATGCGGTGTACATCATTGCGCGTAGGTGACAGGTGATGAGCGATCACGACATCGAAAAGCTCGACCGCCTTGCGCGATGGCTTGACGCGAAATACCGCATCCCGGGCACACCGTTCCGCTTCGGTTACGACAGCCTGATCGGCCTCGTGCCCGGCGTTGGCGATAGCGTCATGCTGTTGCCGGGCATTTATCTGATCGCAAAGGCGCGTCGCCTGGGTGTGCGCAAGTCGACACTGTGGCGCATGGCAGGAAATACCGCACTCGACTTCGTGATCGGCGCCGTGCCGCTATTCGGCGATGTTTTTGACGCTACGTTCAAGTCCAACATTCGCAACATAGCGCTCTTGCGCCAGGATCTGGTATCGCGCCCGGAGCAGTTCGCTTCGGGCCAGACGCCGCACGAGGCGCACTCGAAGTCTCTACATTCCCGCGCCCAATCCGCCGGATGATCCTGGCGCTCATGGTGGTTGGCGCCGCCACCCCTGAGCATGAAAGACGACGCGCGCACAAATTAGGTCGGGCGGGGTTTAGCCAAATGGCACTTACTTAACGTCGTCATCCCCGCGAACGCGGGGATCCAGCGCTTTTCGCCTCGCCAAGCACATTGAAGCACTTGGATTCCCGCTTTCACGGGAATGACGAAATTCTCCCGCCAACGCTTAAGTAAATGCCATTCGGGTTTAGCCCGTCACGATGCCCAGCGAGTCACTTATGGCCGGATGAACCCGGCCCTACCCCATCGTCAAAGCCAGACTGCACGTATCTGCCTCACCAGCACGTTGAGAATCGTTCCCGCGTACTTCGCCCTATCGACGTTGGTTGAGCACTGGGTCGACACCAGCAAAGCTCGCCACAGAACACGCACAGCGGAAAGAAATAGGAACCATTGAAGAAGCGCCTTTAAGGCGTGTCGCGGGGTGGGTCCGTTCAACCTGCGTTGAAATTCATGTGTTGACAATCGCGCATCGGAGTCTAGAATACCATCCACACAGATGGTAAGGGGATTCCAGTGAGCGTATATCAGTTCAAACCGAAGGCCGGTGACACCACCGAGAAGATCACCATCAACCTCGGGGTGGTCGACCTCGGACAGATCGATCTGCTGGTGCAGGAGGGCTTCTATTCCAATCGCACCGATCTGATCCGCACCGCGATCCGCAACCAGTTGACCACCCATGCCGAGGTCGTCAAGGAGACGGTGGCCCGCAAAACCTTTGTGCTCGGCTTGCAGCACTACTCCCGTAGCGACCTCGAAGCGGCGCAGGCGGCCGGTCAGACGCTGCAAATCCAGGTGCTGGGTCTGGCCAGCATTGCCGACGATGTATCCCCCGAACTCGCCCGCGCCACGATCGATTCTGTCGTCGTGCTGGGCGCCTTGCATGCCAGTGCGGCGGTCAAGGCCGCTCTGGCAGACCGAATTCACTGATGCGCATTGCGCACGACCCGGAGGTTCCAATCATGAATGCAACACTACAGGCGGGAATGCTCGAAGCGACCCGTTTGACCCGTGCGGGGCAATTGCTTGAAGCCACCGCTTTGATTCAACGCACCTTGCGTGGCGAGGCGGCGCCGCCCACTGCGGCCGATGCCCCCCGCGACCACGCCACGACGACGCTCGATGGAGAGTGCCGCGTCGTCGATTCCGAAACAATCGTACTTCCTGCGCCAGCGCGCGAGGCGCCGTGTCGACCGTGCGAACCCGCGCGGCCGAGCGTCGAGCGCACGGCCGCCTCCCCGCGGGCCTTCGGTGCTCGGTTGCGCGAGCAGATGCGCCAACATTGGAGCGAATTTCGTGGGCCCATCCCCGGCTCCGAACCCACGCCGGACCGGACCCCCGACGTCGTGCCGGACGGCGGGCGCTTCACCACCGCCTCGTTCACCAATCACGCCGGGACCCGCAGCTACAAGCTGTATGTTCCGAGCGGCTATCACGGACAGGCGCTGCCGCTCGTCGTCATGCTCCATGGGTGCACGCAGGGCCCCGACGACTTCGCCATCGGCACCCGAATGAACGCGCTGGCCGAAGCGCAACTGTGCTTCGTTGTCTATCCTGCCCAGACGCATGCGGCCAACCACTCGAAATGTTGGAACTGGTTCAAGGCGTCCGACCAGCAGCGTGACGGGGGCGAGCCCTCGATCATTGCCGGACTGACTCAACAGATCGTCGACAGCCACAACGTTGACCCGCGTCGGATCTACGTGGCCGGGCTGTCGGCCGGGGGGGCGATGGCAGCGACCATGGTCACGGCCTACCCCGATCTGTATGCGGCGGCCGGCATCCACTCCGGACTTCCCCACGGGATAGCACAGGACCTGCCCGCCGCCTTCGCCGCGATGCAAGGCGGCCAACGCGCTTCGCGAAGCCGGCACTCAACCGGCGGCTCCCGGCCCGGCGCGGCGCCCACCCCGACCATCGTGTTTCATGGCGACCGGGATACCACGGTGCACCCGTGCAATGGTGAGCAGGTGATCGCCCAATCCGTGCCATCCGATGCCGGGCCGGGAACCGCCGGCGCCGACGACGCGCTGCGCGTGACCGTGCAGTCCGGCAAGGTCCCCAACGGCCATGCCTACACCCGCACCACCCACCATGACGCGAGTGGGAATCCGCTCGCTGAACACTGGTTGATCCACGGCGCCGGCCACGCCTGGTCAGGTGGAAGTCCTCGCGGCTCCTATACCGATCCCAAGGGGCCGGATGCCGCACGCGAGATGCTGCGTTTCTTCTATGAACATCCGCAGGGTGAGATCTCCCGACGCGCTTCATAGCCGGGTGGTCGGTGCGCTCGCTGGCTTCGTGAGCGAGTCGGGCGCACGCGACACCCCTTCGCGGATCGCTTTGCCAATACTCGCCCTCACGTCCCTTGGTAAATCACGGTATTCCAGTTCTTAAACCGACTGGATAATCGAGAAGTCTCAACGAATCGTGTTCTGGCCGATATTGTCAGGCGCGAAAAGGACGCAAGAACATCCCCTTGCGCCCACGGCTGATTCGACGGCCTATGCGGCTTTTGCCTTGGCGCGTTTCGGCTTGGTCGCCGTCTTGCTTTTGACGGCCTTCTTCGTACCTTTGGCCGCTTTCTTCTTTGCCTTGGCGATCGCCGGCGCGGCGGCCTGCAGCGTGATGTCGAGCGACCAGCGGTTGAGCTTTCCGACATCGCGCGCCGCCAGATCCTGCACATGTAGCTTCCAGTCACCCGCGCAGGACTCGCCGATCAGCGCCTGCAAACTGGCGACGTCGGCCGATCGGTAGGTGACGCGCAGATTGTCCATGCTGCCGCCGCTGCGATCGTGCAGTGCGAGCGCCGCACCGCCCGGCGAATGCAGCGTGACGCGCAGGTCACCGATATAGGTGTGGGTGACGTCGAGCGCGATCTCAATGCCTGCAATCAATCCGGCGTCGGCCACCGGCAGCACGCGCTCGATACCGGCGGCGCGATTGTCGGGAATCGCTGCGCCGGGGGCGTCTTCGACAAACACCGCGCGCGGTGGCGCGACTACGCCGACTTCGAGCGACCATTCCTCCAGTCGGCCGCTGTCGGCCGCCGCCTCGTCGCGCACCCACAGCGTCCAGCGGCCTTCGGCTTCCTCGCCGTCGAAACTGCGTAGCGCCGGCAAGGTGGACGCCTCCCAGGTGGTCGACAGGTCGTTGCCGCTGCCGCCGGCGCGATCATGCAACACCATTTCATGACCCGAAGGTGCGCTCAGCGTGACCACCAGATCGCCAATGTAGGAATGTCGGATGTCCACCGCGACGCGCAGGAAACTCACCCGGCCCACGGCCGTGACATCCAGCGTATCGACGATGCCGCCGGGGCGGTTGTCGGGAATCGCCACGCCGGGGCGCGAGATGAAACGGTTGTCCGGCGCGGGCGCGGGTTGCTCACCGCCGCGCAGTTGCAGCGCCAGCGCCACGGCCTGTTCGGCGTCGGCGCGACCCTGGCCGAACCACGGGCTCCAGGTGCCGTCGGCATCGCCGATGTCGGTGAACGCGCCGCTGTCGAACGGTGCCACCGGTGATACGTCCCAAGTGGGATTCGGGTCGAAATTGGCGGGCGGTGTGCGCGGGTAGGGCGTCATGTCGAGGTCCTTCGACGCCGTGCGGCGCAGCACCGAGCCCACTTCCATCGCGCTCAGTTCCGGGTTGGCCGACACCACCAACGCGGCAATGCCGGCCACCAGCGGCGTCGCACTCGAAGTGCCGCCGAAGTCATGCGTCAGCTGGCCCGCCTCCCCAGTCGTGGTGGTGATGCCGAGCCCCCTCAATTCCATTCGGAAATAAGAGTGACTGTTGCTCGTGGGCGCACAGATGTCGATGCCGGGGCCATAGTTGGAATAGTGGCTACGCTGCGCGGTGCTGGCGAGCGCCGCCACATGCATCAGGCCCGGTACGCCCACCATGTTATTGACGAAGCGGCGCGTCGTTTCCACGCCGGCCCAACGCCACGAACCGTTGGCAAATTCCCAGCCGTGGGTGTAGGGCACGTCGACAGCGGTTTCCGCCTCGATCGGGCAGTTCTCGTTGCCTGCCGCCCACAGGAACAGGATGCCGCGCCCACGCCGCCCGCCGCTCGCGGCCAGTTGCGTGATGCGGTTGATCACCGCGGTGGCGAATAGGAAGCGCGGCACCGAGCCCCACGAATTGGAGAGCACATCGACCTTGTCGGCGACGAAACCGAGTGCGGTCAGCATCTTCGAATCGTTGATCAGCAGCGACGGACCCTGCGACTCCCACTTGATCGGCAGTAGCCGGCAGCCCGGCGCGGCGCCGACCGTGAGCACCCCGTCGGCCTCGCCCGCAATCACGCCCGCGCACGAGGTGCCATGATTGGCGCCGCTCTGATACATGCCGGTGGGCACGGCGTCGATGTCGCGGCTGGTGATCAGCCGGGTACCCTCGAAATAGCCCCAGCCGGCAAATTTGCCGGCCGAGTCGAAATCGGGATGATCGAGCTTGCAACCGTCGTCGGTGACGCCGACCACCACCTCCGGGCTACCGAAACTGTCGAGCAGCGACCACGCCTGCTCGCCGCGTACGTTGGCGCGTGGATCGACGTCGGGGTGAGCAAAGTGGCCGTGCAGATGCCACTCGCTGGCGTACTCCGGATCGCTGGGCGGCACGATCTCGTACTTGGTCATCAGGTAGTTCAGGTCGTTTTCCGCGAGCGCCACCAGCGGTTCGTTCTCGGTCAGCTCGACCACGAGTTTCACCGGATTCATGCCGGTGTGATCGGTGAGCTGGAACAGGTAGTCGCGGTCGGTATAGCGCTCGCGCTGCAGCAGCCCGTAACGCCCCGCAAACTCGGCCACCTGCTCGTTCGTTAACACCTTTTTGAAGGTGACGAAAACCCGGTCGGTGATGAGAAAGTCCTCACCCGTGTCCGCCATCTGGTAGGCATGATGCGTCGGCCCCAGTGCACGCGAACGCGCCATCATCGAATCCAGATCCTGCGCCCGCGCACGCACCCGGCAGGACCCCGACGACACCTGCTCGGCATCGTCACAAATCCCCTCACGTCGCAGTGCCTCGGGCGGAACCCGCGCCACGAACGCGTCGGGGCGTTGTTCCAGATCCAGTTTCTTTCCGCCTCGGTAGGTGTAGGTTGTCATGTGTGTTCTCCTTGTCCGTTCGTTACCGTTTCAGTTCGCACCGGCCTATCGGTTCACTGACAGTTTGTTTCGTTTACCGACCCGGGATCTGCGCTTTCCCGCATTCCACGCATTGATCGGTCAGCAATGCAGAAGCCTTGGGACGACAAGCACACCCACCTTTCATCAACAGCGTGTCGGTTTCGGGTGCGCTGCGCGCTGTCCGGCGTGGCTTTGGCAGTGGACCCGGCGCACGCGGCGATGGACGCGCTCACACCGGTGATGGTGCGCGCGCCGTTGGGCACCTCTTCGATGTATATACCGGGGTAAGTCAGGGCAGACGGCATGTTCGTGACTCCTCTCTACGAAGATGTCCGGCGCCGTGTGGCTCAGGAACGCTGCGCCGGTCAAGTGCTTCATTCGGCCCGGGCGCGGCGCCAGGTTTTGGGATGGCGCGGCACGTCCGGTCTGGTTCAGGGATTTAACATGACGGAAACATATCGTTGCGAGATAGGCGTCGACACATCGAGCGCCCAATTGAGGTTCGCTTGAACCGAAACGCGGCCCGGCGCGGCTCGTCACAAATCGGCGCGGCGGTGTCCTTTCAACTTAGGAGTAATCTCGACCGATTGCAAATGCGATTCGCCCGTATACGGGCGTAAATAGTACGTCGTAAAGATGTGACCTGCTTCATTGAAATGCAAATCGGGTGATCTGTGGAGTTGCCGTCGTCCGCGCACACGCCACGGTATTCGTCGGATATGAGGCGAATCTTTGCTTTCTTTGGCAGGCCACGAAGATGAATTCCCTTGGCGCGTGTTTGAGACGTTTTGTCGCAATCGAGTCGGCGCTGGTGGCACGCCGCGCTGCGCATGCTCAGGCCGACCGGGTCAGATGCAGACAGGCCCGAGCATACTTTTGCGAGGACCGGTGACGACGCGCTGGGTGGTTCGTCGATCGGTGTGCCCGGCATTGCCGTTGGCTTCCGGCGCGACTGATCCTATGCTGCAGTTATCACACAGAGGAGAACGACGATGTCCGTCAGCGAAATTGGGCACTACATCGGGGGTCAGCGGGTTCCCGGCGAAAGCGGGCGCACGCAGGATGTATTCAACCCGGCGACGGGCGCGGTGACGGGCAAGGTCGCGCTTGGTTCGCCTGGCGACGTCGCGGCAGCGGTGGCGGCGGCGAAGGCTGCCTTTCCGGCCTGGGCAAGCGTGCCGCCGATCCGTCGCGCGCGGTTGATGAACCGGTT
>RCMY010002229.1_pt1 | contig 17641 bp, 21 predicted proteins | sample 2041341 | NCBI WGS metagenome assembly RCMY01 (sample SAMN09708234, study PRJNA481090) | Marine sediment metagenome, whole genome shotgun sequencing project. | reverse complement strand
ACGCGCCAAACGATCTAGTGCGCGCGGCAAAGTCAGCTCGGGCAGGAAACGCAAGCCATCGACTCGCAAGACTACTGCTGCAAACTAATCTATAACGAATTTTATTCAGATGCGGCCTTTGTAAAAAATCCAATTGTTGATGACTACATTAATAATTTAGGCTTAAACCTTTTTGTACATGTAACCGACTCTCGCTATATTCCGCGATTTTTTGTGCTTAAGGAAAGTAGTATCAATGCTTTCGCTTATCCTGGTGGAACCATAGGCGTACATACGGGATTAATTCTAGCGTCACAGACAGAAAGTGAGTTAGCTGGTGTAGTCGCACATGAAATTAGCCACGTCAGTCAAAACCATATTGCTCGCTCTATACAAAACTCGGCTAAACAAGCTCCTCTTCAAATACTCTCAGCACTCGCAGTGATCGCTGCAGCAACTGCAGGAGCAGATGCTGAAACTGTTGCTGGAACTATGCAAATTTCCCAAGGCTTGCTAGCACAAAACTCTGTAAACTTTACCCGCAGTCAAGAAACAGAAGCCGATCAAGTTGGCATAAAGCTTATGGAAAAAAGCGGTTTTAGCGTAACGGGTTTTAGAGATTTTTTTAATCGCCTTGCAAAAAGTCGTGGTACAGATTCACTTTTTCCAATTCCTGAAATGATTCAGTCACATCCTAAACCTTCTACCCGAATTGCCGAAACGAATTCACGCATGACTCCAGAAAACAGTCGTGCCGTACCAAACAGTTTAAGTTACGAAATGGTTAAATCATTGGTTGCCAATGAGCATAGGCTAGACAATGTACTGTATCAAAATTTTGTTGATACATTCTCAGAATCTGGAAGAGAATTCGATAAAGCCGTGAAACTAAGCTCTAGTAATCCTGATGCTGCTATTGAGGTTCTAAAAAACCTTAATAAAAAAGAGTTTAATCCTGATATTCATCTGCAATTGGCTATTTTTCAACTACGCAATGGTGAAAGCAGCGCTGCATTAAAAACAGTAGATAATGCCCTGAGACTGTTTCCAAAAAACACTTTGCTCACTATTTTTAGAGCTGAACGTTTAGTTGAACAAAATCAACTGAGCCTTGCAATTGAAGAGCTTTCTCAACAAGCTCTAATATCTAATCATCCAAGAATATACGAAATTTTAGCTACGGCTTATACCAAGCAAGGTAATAAAATTGAGGCGTATTATCATATCAGCGAACACTATTACGGTATTGGAAATTATTACCAAGCTTTATATCAGTTAGATAACGCCCTAGCCTCACCTGACATTAATGACGAACAGACTCGCCGCATGCAAAGCCGTTACAATCAGATTTATAATGAATTGCCTGAAACATTACGTGAGCAACTCATTCAATCTAACCGCAGACGTTTTCCTGACAGAAGGTAGTGCATATGCAAAAGTTAATAAGTATTTTTATCATCATATTCTTTCTGAGCATTCTTTCAGCATGCACCACATCAGACCTTAAATTGTTTAGCAAAACACTTGTAGAGGGTACATTAGAAATGGATGGCGAACGTACCAAAAACAAGTATGCTAATCACAACACTAGACATGTAAAGGCCAATGACTCTAGCTTAAATAGCGATGATGTAATCAACGGTGTTATTGGTAGTATTGGAGTTGTATCCGTAGAAAAATTTAAAAATTATCGCGAGCAAGAGAAACTAAAGTTTCCAGAAATTGAAAATGTACATGACGAAAATAAAAAACCAATCACAACCCAAACGCTTAATAGAGCAAACGGTCCTGCTATCGATAAAGACTTAATTACTATTAATAAAAACTTTGTTCTGAATGGTTTAGGCGATAATAGTTCTAATTAAAATTTATTGCTTTCGTAAAAACACAGGTGATTCAGGCGTAGATTCCTGTGCAGAATATTTATAACCAGCCACTTTAAATTTCTTTAAGTCTTTAGCGTCTTCTATTTTATTTTGAATGACCCAAGCCGCCATCATACCTCTGGCTTTTTTAGCAAAGAAACTAATCATTTTATATTTATCAGTTTTCCAGTCTTTAAATACTGGTGTAATTATTTGAGCGTTTAAAACATCTTTTTTAACCGACTTAAAATATTCATTTGACGCTAAATTCAAAAGTGTTTCCGATTTAACTTTCTTTAATTGCTTATTTAATCTATCGGTAATTCTTGTATCCCAAAAATCATATAGGTTACTGCCCTTCTCATTCTTCAAACGTGTTCCCATTTCTAATCGGTATGGTTGCATTAAATCTAAAGGACGTAAGGCACCATAAAGGCCAGACAATATGCGTAGATGTTCTTGAGCATAAGCAAAATCATCGTCACTAAATTTTTCGGCCTCAAGACCCAGATAGACATCGCCTTTAAAAGCTAACAAAGCTTGTTTAGCATTACTCTTTTTAAATGGGCGAGACCAAGTCTCATAACGATCTCTGTTCAATTCAGCTAACTTAGGGCTAATGCTCATTAACTTACTAATTCGATTTGGCGAATACTCACTCAGAATCTCAATTAATGACTCGCTATCATCTAACATTTGCGGTTGCGAGAATTTCTTTGTAACAGAGGGAGTATCATAGTCGAGAGTTTTAGCAGGTGAAATTACGATTAGCATAAAATTGTAGTCCGAAATTATTTTTCTGCGAATGTGATTTTTTATACATTTACAGACTATTTATAGTGACGCAATTGTAAAACCCTAGACAGAGTTTTTTTGCTTTATAATCATACAAAATTTTTTCAATGAACATTAGGCGTTTCAAAATATGCAATACACAACACTAGGCAGCAGTGGCTTAAAGATATCTAGAGCTTGTTTAGGCACTATGACCTGGGGTAAGCAAAACAATCAATCAGATGCGGACGAACAGATAGCGTATGCATTAAATAAGGGCATAAATTTTGTAGATACCGCAGAAATGTATCCTGTAATGCCTGACGCTCAAACCCAAGGCGATACTGAACGCATAATTGGAAACTGGTTTTCACGAAACAAAGATAAACGCGACAATATAATTCTAGCCTCAAAAGTTGCTGGTCCTGGGTTTGCTTATTTACGAGATGGCTCAAAGGTCAGTGGCCAAAGTGTGACAGGCGCGATTGAAACCTCCTTAGAGCGATTGCAAACCGATTACATAGATCTTTATCAAATTCATTGGTCTAACCGCGCCACAGCTCATTTCAACCGACACATGCCAGGTGTGGTCGATCACAGTAGCAACGATCGTGAACAACAGATTGCTGATATGTTAGAAATTCTTCAAGCAGCAGATAAAGCAATCAAAGCGGGTAAGATTCGTTTTCTAGGGTTATCAAATGAGTCACCTTGGGGATTAAGTAAATATTTAGAATTGGCTAAGCAATACAATCTGCCTCGCGTTGTATCAATGCAAAATGAATTCAGCTTATTGCACGCCAAGGACCATCCGTTTATGTTGGAATCTTGCCAAATGGAGAATGTTGCTTATCTACCGTGGTCTCCAATTGCTGGCGGCGCCTTATCGGGAAAATATTTAGAAGGCAATCGCCCTAAAGGTAGCCGCTGGACCTTACAACAACGCAATGGAATTTTCCGTGATACCGAACTAGTACATAAAGCTGTTGCAGAATATTCAGAGCTTGCTAAGAAAAACAAACTAAGCCCTGCTCAGTTAGCTTTAGCCTGGTGCAATCAAGTGGCTGGTGTCACCTCTTCTATTATTGGTGCGACTACTATGGAACAACTGAAAGAAGATATTGAAGGATTTGATAAAGTTTTGTCTGAAGAATTATTGGAAGATATATTGGCAATCTTTAAAAAATATCCGGCGCCGTTTTAATTTTATACTATTCGAATTCCTCAACTTGATTGGGGATCCAGTGCCTTTGGCTTATGAAATATTTGGTATGAAATTATAACAATCGATAAGATACATGCACTCAAAAGTAAGAACAGTCCTATTGAGCCCACTTAACAGGTGCTGTATACTGGTCTTTTAAAATCCAGAGAAATACCATGACTACCAAATTCTCCGAAGATGTTGTTCCCTTAACTGACTTAAAAATCAACCCTGGCAAAGTTGTTAATCACGCTAAAGAATCTGGTCGCCCTATTCTGCTAACAAGCCGCGGTCGCGGCGTTGCAGTTATGCAAGGCTTGGATGAGTACGAAAAAGATAAAGAAACGATTGAGTTTTTAAGAGCTGTTGCACAAGGCATGGCAGACATCGATAGTGGCAACACCATCAGTCTCGATGATGCTAAAAAAAGATTTAACATTACATCGTGAAAATTACCTTAGCTTTATCTGCCTACGCTGACCTTGAATCAATCGAAACTTATTATACAAAACAAGAAGTATCACACATTGGTTCCGAATTCATATCACAGATATTTGAAAAAATAGAGCATCTTACTAGTCATCCAAAAATGGGAAGAGTTGTTCCGGAATGCAATATCGAACATACTCGCGAATTGATATTTCCACCTTTTCGAATCATTTACACAACCAAGAATAATGCTATACAGATAATACGTATCTGGCGAAGTGAGCGCCTACTCAAAATAACAGATCTTGATCCTCATTCAATAAATGAATCTAGCCGAAACTATCAAAGTTAAACTATTATAAAAATGCTAAACCTAGACTTCTCAAAACAAATCACAATCAACACCAACGACATGCAATGGCTACCTAGCCCTGCACAAGGTGTTTTACGTAAACCACTTGCTCGTGAAGATAAAGAATCCGGTCATGCTACCAGTGTGGTGCGTTATGAACCAGGATCATCATTCAAACGTCATGAACACCCGTATGGTGAAGAAATATTAGTTCTAGATGGCATTTTCTCAGATGAGACTGGGGACTACCCTGCCGGAACTTATTTTAGAAACCCACCAGGTTCTGGGCATGCACCCTTTAGTAAAAATGGTTGCACCCTCTTCGTCAAACTCTGCCAGTTTCAAGAATCAGATACTGCACAAATAAAAATTGATACGAGTAATACACAATGGTTACCTGGTCAAGGCGGATTACAAGTCATGCCATTACATAGTCACAAGTATGAAAATACTGCTTTAGTAAAATGGCCTGCTAATGAAGTGTTTCAGCCACACAAACATTATGGTGGTGAAGAAATATTTGTAATTTCAGGGACCTTCTGTGACGAACATGGAAAATATCCTGCTGGAACATGGCTACGTAGCCCTCACATGAGTCAGCACCATCCCTTTGTAGAAGAAGAAACTATTATTTGGGTTAAGACTGGGCATTTAATTTGAGCAATAAAAAAGCACGCCCTGTTTCCAGAAGCGTGCTTTTTTTCGGGTCCCGTATCGAGTACGGAACATGAATTATGCTTCCATACTCTCCGAATATTCACCTTTTGAAGCCGCACCATTTAACTTAGCACGTTTCATCATTGCAGCTTGACCAGCGGCAATATTCTCATCTTTACCACGCCATGCTTCCAATGCATCAGCTTGTAAGGCACGACCATATGAGAAAGTTAAATTCCAAGCCAATCCACCAAGCTTATTCATAGCATCTAAATGTTTGGTCGCATCAACCGATGATTGGCCGCCCGACAAGAAAGCGATTCCAGGAACAGCCGGTGGGACATGACGTTTAAGTACGCGTACTGTTGCTTCAGCAACTTCAGCGACAGTAGATTGCTTAGCGTTACCTTTACCTGCAATAACCATATTTGGCTTAAGTACAACACCTTCTAGTGCAACGCCGTGATTATGCATTTCACGGAAAGTTAAACTTAAAATTTCAGCAGTAACTTTTTCACAAGTTGCAATGCAATTATCAGCATCCATTAAAACTTCTGGCTCAACGATTGGAACAATTCCTGCTTCTTGGCAAAGTGCTGCATAAGCTGCAAGTGCTTGTGCGTTTACTTCTAAACAATGACGTGTAGGGATACCATCACCAATAGTGATAACTGCACGCCATTTGGCAAAACGTGCGCCAAGTTTGTAATATTCAGCTAAACGTTCACGTAAGTTAGTTAATCCTTGTGTCCATTTTTCCCCAGCAAATCCAGCAATGTCTTTAGCACCAAGGTCAACTTTAATTCCAGGAACTATGCCCTTGTCAGCTAATAATTTAGGGAAAGGAACACCGGCTTTAGAACTTTGACGAAGTGTTTCGTCATACAGGATTACACCACTAATGTAATTTTCAACGCCATCAGCGGTAAATAACATTTCGCGATAAGTGCGACGTGAATCTTCTGTTGATTTTGTATTTATAGTATCGAAGCGTTTACCAATAGTCGGTGTACTTTCGTCGGCTGCCAAAAGGCCTTTGCCTGGCGCTACCATTGCTTGTGCGATTTTCTGTAAGTCTTGCAAGTTACTCATTATTTACCCCAAATAGATATGATTTATTAGTAGTTTAAACGATGATTATTGCATTTTTGCACTTATAAAATCATCAAGGGAATACGACTATTGGTATTCGAAGATTGGCATGTTAACAAAATCAGGAAACGACTTATAGTGAAAAATGGTATTAGTATTTGCAATAGAAAAAGACAGCGCTGTCAAAAAACTACCTTCTTTAAAATATATATAAAGACATACAGGAAAAGTATTATCAAATAATGCAGCAAAGCTAGACATAATTTTTCTGAATACGTTAAAATAGGACTGAATTGGTACACATTAGCTATGGAAAGCATCTGCTTACCCGTCAATAGCCTCTCAATCAGGTAATTAATATGTTAAAAATCAGTAAGTTAACTGATTACGGAACCCTTGTCCTAGGCACGATGGCAGCCTCTCCTGGCACACAGTTTAGCGCAAGCGACCTGTCACATACGTCTGGATTAGCTACCACAACCGTAAGCAAGATTCTCAAGTTGCTGACACGAGGGGATATTCTTGTCTCTCAGAGAGGTGCTCATGGCGGTTACCAATTAGCACGAGATAGTAAAACCATCAGTGCACTAGAAATTATTCGCGCACTCGAAGGGCCTATTGCTCTCACTGAATGTAGCACTGATCACAACGATTGTGAAATTGCTGCTGCGTGCAAAATGCAGAGCAAGTGGCAAATTATCAATCTAGCAATTAGGCGTGCTTTAAGTGATCTTAGCTTAGCGGATTTAAGCAAGCCCGTACAACACAACATGAATATTGATTTAAACGCAGCACTTGCTGAGTTTGATACCACACAAAATTTTATCGAGACCAACAATGAAAGCCATTGAAGATCAAATTGCCAATAAATACAAACACGGCTTTGTTACTGATATTGATTCAGATACTTTACCGCCGGGTTTAGACGAAGATGTGATTCGTCATATCTCACGTATTAAGAAAGAGCCTCAGTTCTTACTAGATTTCAGGCTTAAAGCTTTTGCACATTGGAAAACATTACCGAAACCGGACTGGGCAAAATTAAAAATCGAGCCTATCGATTATCAAGCCATCTCCTATTACTCTGCTCCTAAAATTGATGAAAATGCACCAAAGAGTTTAGAAGAAGTTGATCCAAAGCTTTTAGAAACTTATGAAAAGCTTGGGATTCCTTTACACGAACGTGCTCGATTAGCCGGAGTTGCAGTAGATGCGGTATTCGATAGCGTTTCTGTAGCCACAACTTTTAAAGAGACTTTACATAAAGCTGGTGTTATTTTTGGTTCCTTCTCTGAAGCCGCTCAAAACTATCCTGAACTCATTGAAGAGTACTTAGGAACAGTAGTTCCAATCGAAGATAATTTCTTCGCCGCTTTAAACAGTGCTGTATTTACTGATGGCTCATTCGTCTATATTCCTAAAGGCGTACGTTGCCCGATGGAACTATCAACGTACTTCAGAATTAATGCCGCAAATACAGGTCAATTTGAGCGCACCTTGATTGTTGCCGAAGAAGGAAGCCATGTCAGTTATTTAGAAGGCTGTACTGCACCAATGCGTGATGAGAATCAATTGCATGCTGCTGTAGTTGAACTGGTCGCACAGAAAGATGCTGAAATTAAGTATTCGACTGTTCAAAACTGGTATCCAGGCGATGAGAATGGAGTTGGTGGCATTTACAATTTCGTAACTAAACGTGCTGATTGTCGTGGCGATCGTTCTAAAGTTTCATGGACACAAGTTGAAACTGGTTCTGCAATTACTTGGAAATATCCAAGTTGTTTATTGAAAGGTGATGACTCTGTTGGTGAATTCTATTCGGTTGCCGTAACTAATAATTACCAACAGGCTGATACTGGAACCAAGATGATTCATATTGGTAAAAATACCAAGAGCACAATTATAGCCAAAGGTATTTCGGCCGGAAAATCGAATAGCTCTTACCGCGGTTTAGTAAAAATACTTCCAAGTGCTGAAAATGCTCGAAACTATAGCCAATGCGATTCTTTATTAATGGGAAGCACTTGTGGTGCACATACTTTCCCATATATTGAAGCGAAAAATCCTACCGCAAAAATTGAACATGAAGCAACAACCTCTAAAGTCAGTGATGACCAACTTTTCTATTGTCGCCAACGTGGCATTAGCGAAGAAGACGCAGTGAACTTAATTGTGAATGGCTTTTGTAAAACCGTTTTTCAAGAACTCCCAATGGAGTTTGCCGTTGAAGCACAGGCCTTACTGGCTGTAAGCCTTGAAGGGGCTGTAGGCTAAAGCGCTACAAATAAACTTAGAACTAATACTTATTGAATTAAATATTTTTGGATATTAAACATGTTAGACATTAAAAATTTACACGCCTCAATTGATAAAATATCAATTCTTAACGGCATTACCCTGAATATTAAAGCGGGTGAAGTGCATGCGATTATGGGACCAAATGGTTCTGGTAAAAGCACCTTAGCCAACGTGCTTGCTGGCCGTGATGAATATGAAATCACCGACGGCAGCGTTAGCTTTAACGGTAAAGACTTATTTGAATTAGAAATTGAAGAACGTGCTCGTGAAGGTTTATTTTTAGCTTTTCAATACCCACAAGAAATTCCTGGGGTAAACAACGTCTACCTACTTAAAGCTGCTGTTAATGCAGTTCGTAAACATCGCGGTTTGGATGAATATGATGCTTATGACTTTTTAAGCCTAGTTAAGGAAAAAGTTAAGTTCATGCAAATGGATGAAAAATTCTTACATCGTGGCGTTAACGAAGGTTTTTCTGGCGGTGAAAAGAAACGTAACGAAATTTTGCAAATGCTTATGCTAGATCCTAAGCTTGTGTTACTCGATGAAACTGATTCAGGTTTAGATATTGATGCACTGAAAATAGTCTCTAAAGGAGTAAACGCAATGCGTTCTAAAGAACGTGGCATTTTAATGATTACTCATTACCAACGTTTACTCGATTACATCAAACCCGATTTTGTGCATGTATTAGCAAACGGAAAAATCATCAAAAGCGGCGATCATACTCTAGCACTTGAATTAGAAGCTAAGGGTTACGACTGGTTACTAGAAGCTGCAGCGGCTTAATCTAACAATTGATTACATAATATGAATACATCTCCTAATAATTTGTCCACCATGAAAACTGGAGCAAACTTGGTCCTAAGTGATTTATTTGACACAATTAGCAATCCAAATGCCCAGCAGAAATCTGCTTTAGCTAATTTACTCAAACACGGAACACCAACGCTTAGAACTGAGCGCTGGCGTTACACGACTTTACGTAAAGCCATACATAATCAACTTGCATTAGTTGCAAATACTACTGGCGAGTTACCAATACACCCCGCGCTTAAGAATATAAAGAATGCAGAGCAAGTTACTATTCTTAATGGTGCTTTACACGGTGATTTTGGATCAACTGGTGTTGAGTTAACCACAAGTCATACTGCAATTGAATTCGATTCATATAAACATGACGACAACTTCATCGACAATTCAAATCTTGCTTTTGCTCCGCACACCTTAAAACTAAATATAACAAAGGCAACAAATAAATTACTGGTTTTACATTTTCATCATTCAATTGCTAATACCTTACATGCTAATCGCGTAGAAATTAATGCCGCAAAAAACTCATCCGCCAACATTCTAATTTTGCATAGCTCTGATGATGATTTAAATTCAACGCTGATTCCAGTTATTACTCTAAAAGCTGGAGAAAATAGTCAAATTACTATTATCAATTTACAGGACTTAGGCAATAGCACTTTCCAGCTTGCTAAAATGCATACCCAGCTTGCAGCTAATTCTGTATTTAAATTCACACAATTAGACATTGGCGGTCAACTTACTCGCCACGATGTTGTTGTTGATGTTTTAGGTAAAGGCGCTGAATTCATCCATAATAATTTAATCCATGGCGTTGCCAAACAGTTGCACGATACACATTTAGATGTTTATCACCACGTGGCTCATACGCAATCGACCATGACTGTTAAAGCTGTACTGGATGAGAAAAGTCGTGGCGTATTTAACGGTAAAATTTATGTTGAAGTTGATGCTCAAAAAGTGGATGCTAACTTGCAAAACAATAATTTATTACTTTCACAGTATGCTGAAATCGACACTAAACCAGAATTAGAAATCTATGCCGACGATGTAAAATGTGCTCATGGAGCTACTGTGGGTCAATTAAATGAAGAATCACTATTCTATTTACGTTCACGTGGTATAGATAAAGAAGCCGCTGAAAAAGTTTTAGTTTCAGCTTTCTCGCGTTCAACTTATCAAGGCCTAGTTCCAGCTGAAATAGAGACTTACTTAGACGACCGTTTAGGTTTTGAATCATGAATACGCCCGCGCACAAAGTAATTTCAACTTTTGATGTAGAGCGTTACCGTAAAGATTTTCCTGCATTGCACCAGGAAGTGCATGGCAAGCCTTTAGTATATCTAGATAATGCTGCGACTTCACAAAAGCCGCAAAGCGTAATTGATGCGATTAGTAATTACTATTCAAAAGACAACTCAAACGTTCATCGCGGCGTACACACCTTAAGTGGTCGTGCTACTGATTTGTATGAAGGTACACGCGAGAAAATTGCTCAGCATATAAATGCCAAATCTACTAAAGAAATTATTTTTACCAAAGGTGCAACTGAAGCTTTAAATCTTCTCGCTTTTTCATTTGGTGAATACGCTATAAACGCTGGTGATGAAATTATTGTTTCTGGCATGGAGCATCATTCAAACCTTGTGCCTTGGCAATTACTCTGTGAACGTAAAAATGCTGTCCTAAAAATTATTCCGATTACACTGAAAGGTGAATTGAATTTGTCAGTGCTTCCTGAATTAATCACTAATAAAACAAAAATTATAAGTGTTGTGCATACCTCAAACGCATTGGGTACAGTGAATCCTATTGAAAAAATTATTGACATTGCTCACGCACAAAACATACCAGTTGCAATTGATGGATCACAAGCTTTACCGCACACCGCAGTTGACATGCAAAGTTTAGATGCCGATTTCTTCATTTTCACCGGTCATAAAATGTTTGGACCTACGGGTGTAGGGGTTTTATACGGTAAAGAAGCGTGGTTAGAAAAATTACCTCCTTATCAAGGCGGTGGCGACATGATTCGCACCGTAAGCTATACACATAGTGAATTTAACGACTTACCTTATAAATTTGAAGCAGGCACACCGAATATAGCTGGAGTAATTGGCTTAGGTGCAGCTGTTGATTACATGCAAGCCATTGGACTAGATAATATTTATGCCTATGAAACTGAATTATTAAATTACGCGACTGAAAAGGCTTTGCAATTTGATGGTTTGAATATTATTGGTCAGGCTGAACATAAATCGGGAGTACTTTCATTCACTATCGACAAGGTTCATCCGCATGACATTGGCACCATTGTGGACTTTGAAGGTGTAGCAATTCGCACAGGTCATCACTGTGCAATGCCGGTAATGAATTTTTTCAACGTTCCTGCTACAGCACGCGCTTCATTTGCTTTTTACAATACTTTTTCTGAAGTCGATGTATTATTCGCGGCTTTAGAAAAAACTAAAGATATGTTGATTTAAAGAAAATATTATGGATTTAAGAGAACTCTATCAACAAGTTATTGTGGATCACAATCGTAATCCCCGTAACTTCAAAGAACTAGAAGAACCTTGCTCGCATGCAGAAGGTCACAATCCGCTTTGCGGCGACAAAGTGACTGTCTATGTGCAAGTTGAAGATGATGTTATTCAAGATGTGTCTTTTCAAGGAGACGGCTGCGCTATTTCAGTTGCTTCTGCCTCTTTAATGACAGAACATCTTAAAGGTAAATCGCTATCTCAAGAAAAGGAACTATTTAATTCTGTACACAATGCTTTAACTGAAAAGAACTCTGAAATTGATCTAATGCAGTTTGGCAAACTTGGCGTACTTGCAAATGTTAAAAACTTTCCTATGCGAGTAAAATGCGCCACATTATGCTGGCACACTCTTGAAGCGGCATTAGCTAATCAAGAAACTGTAACAACCGAATAAATTTTTACAAAAGTGAATTAAGAAAATGATGCATCCATTACAAGGCGAACCAGTAGACTTACTCCGTGATGTTAACGCGGCAATGGTTCCTGTCGGCAATATTGTTAACTTACCTGAAGGTACCACTGTAAACATTACCCAAAGCATGGGTGGCAGTTATACGGTGTATATTGATGGCACTTTATTCCGCATCGCTGGAACTGATGCTGATGCTCTTGGTAAAGAAGTGATTCCCCCACCTGCTCTTCCTGAAAATGCTTCTGATAAAGACATAGAAGACATGGTTTGGTCTCAAATGCGAACCGTGTTTGACCCTGAAATTCCAGTCAATATTGTGGATTTAGGACTTATATACACCTGTCATATCACTAAAAATGATGATGGAGAGCGAGTCGCGAATGTCACCATGACCTTAACTGCGCCGGGATGTGGCATGGGACCATTTATTGCTGATGATGTGAAATATAAAATCGAAATTATTCCAACTATCAAAGAAGCTCAAGTTGAAGTAGTTTTTAATCCTGCTTGGTCAAAAGACATGATGTCAGATGAAGCGAAATTACAAACGGGTATTTATTGATTTTCACTTAACTGTTTAATTCTGATAAGACTGCAATAACACACCTTCAAAATTTGCTTGCTTAAGTACTTTTAAATCCTCCGTTTTCTCTGCCTGTAAAAACTCAAGTGCTTTTGAAAAATTTTCACTACTTGGTAGTAGTTTTTTAAAAACATGCTCACCACTTAAAGCTCGATAATCTTTATTAGAATTGCTTACCGTGTATATCACTCCAGAGTTCGATTTCGCAATTAAATCGAAGTGCGGCTTATCCCCAGAATCATAAATCACAGCAAACAAACCGTCTTCTCGGTGGCTTGCTAATATTGACGAAAATGGCATTTCAGGTATCTCATACACATTAAACTCATGAAAGCCTAAGCTACTCACTTCTTGGCGTAATGCACTTACAGAATCAGAAATGTCAGCATGCGAACGTTTCACTAAGCTCAAAAACTGGTCTGGCTCTATGTCAATAGGCTGTTGTTGTGAGCCATGTGGAGAATTTTGTTTTGCCTGTTCAATAATTTTTTTGACCTTATTTTTAAGCCAAAATTGCCCTAACAATGCGGCTACAAATACAAATACAAAAAAACCGACAACCAACATGCCGATAATTTTAAAAATAATCATTTAATTTCCTATTTTATATCGCTGATTTCAATGCTATATTAGATACAGTTTACACTGGAAATGAGCCATGAAATATAACAGTTTTAAAGAGTTTTACCCTTACTATCTATCTGAACATCAAAATATTACTTGTCGCCGCTTACATTTTGTAGGTACCAGCTTGGTGATTGGCTTGCTTGTGGCAATAACAATTTATAGTCAATGGAAGTATTGGTGGTTATTACTACTTTGTGGTTATGGTTTTGCGTGGGCTGGTCACTTCTTTTTTGAAAAGAATCGACCGGCAACTTTTAAAAATCCATTTTATTCATTACTAGCCGACTTTGTCATGTATAAAGATATTTTGATTGGAACAATAAAATTCTAATTCAATTAAAATGAAGATCAATCTGGTTTCCTCGCCACGCAATCGCTCGACCCTGTTAATGTATGCATTTGCTCAGCGAGCAGATACTCAAGTGGTTGATGAACCTTTTTATGCAAATTATTTACATACCAGTGAAACAGATCACCCAGGAAAAAACGCGGTATTAAATTCACAGCCCATAAACAGAGAAGCAGTACAGACCACATTATTAGAAAATATCACGCCAGTTTTGTTTATTAAAAATATGGCTCATCACTATTCACCTGATAATTTTACTGAACTACTGTCATTCACAAACATACTTTATATACGCAATCCACGAGCAATCATCCGTTCTTATGCACAAGTTATCGATCAACCTAATAAAGATGATATTGGCATTCAAAATGTTAAATATATATACGATTATTTAATCGCTAACCAACAAGAAGTGATAATTTTCGACTCGGATGATTTGATTGCAAACCCAAGCAAGGCTCTCAAGAGTCTTTGTCAGGCATTAGAGATTGAATTTACTGACTCTATGCTTAGCTGGAATGCAGGAGCAAAACCTTATGACGGTATTTGGGCAAAACACTGGTATTCATCTGTGCATGCTTCAACTGGGTTTAAAGTTAATTCTCTTGCCAACTCAGAACAAATTCATTTAGCACCACACCTTGAAGAATTGGCAGAAGAATGTATGCCAATTTACCAAGAACTAAAACAACACTCAATACTATAAGTGAAAAATTATGTTACAAAAATTTGATGAACGAAATAAAAATATCCAAGTATTTATCAAAGACAAACTGTACTCGCGCAAAGATGCAAAAATATCTGTTTTTGATAGTGTAGTTCAAGGTGGTGACGCAATTTGGGAAGGTTTACGCGTTTATTCCGAAGGTTTATTTTGTCTTGATAGGCACTTAGAAAGATTACAAGCATCTGCTAAAGCCATTGCAATAAATGATGTGCCTACTAATGATTATATCAAAGACGCGATTTTTCAAACTTTAAAAGCCAACGATATGCAAAAAGACACCCATATCCGATTAACCTTAACTCGTGGAGAAAAAATTACCTCAGGTATGGACCCTCGTTTAAATCAGTCAGGCCCCTGTTTGATAGTACTTGCCGAATGGAAGCCACCGGTCTATGACAATGATCATGGCATTACTGTAATTACCAGTTCAATTCGACGTAACAACCCAAATTTTTTAGATTCTAAAATTCATCACAATAATTTACTCAATAATATTTTGGCAAAAATTCAAGCCAATGTTGCTGGAGTGGATTCTGCCATGATGTTGGATGAACATGGTTTTGCTGCAGAACTCAATGGCACAAATGTTTTTCTGGTTAAAAACAATATTCTTTACACGCCGCATGCTGACTCGTGTTTACATGGAATTACTCGAGGCTTAATTATCGAACTTGCCAGAGATAATGGTATTCAGATAGTTGAAAAAAATCTCTCGATGACCGAATTTTACACAGCTGATGAAGTTTTTGGAACCGGCACCATGGGAGAATTGACTCCAATTGTTGCGATTGATGGGCGGATTACTAAACAAGAAACTTATCCAACTCTGAATAAATTGAATCTTTTTTTCAAGGTTGCACGAAAATCATTGTGTACAGCAATAAACTAATTCAACACTCAACCACATTCACCGCCAAACCACCCTGCGAAGTCTCTTTGTACACAGCTGACATATCTTCGCCAGTTTGACGCATAGTTTCAATAACTTGATCTAGGCTCACCTTATGTGTGCCATCACCATACATAGCCATACGAGCTGCGGTAACCGCTTTAACCGATGCCATTGCATTGCGTTCTATACAGGGAATTTGCACCAAGCCACCAATTGGGTCACAAGTAAGCCCTAAATTATGCTCCATGCCAATTTCAGCCGCATTCTCTATTTGTTGATTAGTCCCATTAAGCGCTGACACTAGGCCTGCAGCAGCCATAGAACACGCTACACCTACTTCACCCTGACAACCCATTTCAGCACCAGAGATGGAGGCGTTCATCTTATACAGCATTGCAATTGCACCAGCCGTTAGTAAGAACCGAATCACGCCTTCATCATCAGCATTCGAAATGTGAAAGCGATAATAATGCAATACAGCAGGAATAATTCCTGCAGCTCCATTTGTGGGAGCAGTTACCACACGGCCGCCGGCAGCATTTTCTTCATTAACCGCAAGTGCATAAACGGTTAACCAGTCCATCGCTTGCAAGCCATCAATGATTTTTGATTGATTCAGTCTCTTATACATATCTGGAGCACGACGTTTTACATTCAATCCACCTGGTAAAACACCTTCTTGCTGAAAACCATTTTGAATACAGTCTTGCATGACTTGCCAAATATGCAGTATTTCTTTATCTATCTCTGCTGCAGTACGCCAGGTTAATTCGTTTTCTTTAATGACTGCAGAAAATCGTAAGTTAGCCTTTTCGGCTTTTTCTAAAAGCTCTTTTGCATTTTTAAATGAATACGGCACTTCATCTGCAACATCGGGATCAGTCTTTACACCAGTTTTTGGATCTTGTGAGATAAAACCACCACCAATTGAAAACCATTTATCTTCAAATAGCACCTCATCTTTGGTATTCATAGCAGTAAAGCGCATTGCATTCGGGTGTTCTGGCAAAAATTGATCTCTTAAAAATAAGACATTTAATTTTTCATCAAATGTTATTTGCTTTTCACCTAATAAAGATAATTTAGAGTGAGAACGAATTTCAGTGAGCGTTGATTGAATAGTAGTAAGGTCTACCTTATCGGGCTCTAAACCACTGAAACCTAAGAGCAATGCCGTATCAGTTCCATGCCCCTTCCCTGTTAAAGCTAGAGAGCCATAAAGTTGCACAGAAATAGAGACAATATCTTGAAAAATATTTTTTGCGGAGCGATCCAGACGTGGTTCTCAGAATGCTTATCTGCATTGATCCCGTACTTGTTTCTTAAGTGAGATTTTCCCGCCTCATGCCCATTGGCAAAAGCACACTAAGGCAATCAGGGCCTGATTGCTGCGCTTCATGCCGAAAAGAGCCCAGATTTGACGATTAGCTGGCCCGTCCCTTGATTTTGAGTGGGAAGCGGAGGGTGAGGTTTCCCGCCAGAATTACAGATCGTTAAGTTGTCGATTTTTCACGATATCTTCAATTTTTTGGTCCGACTGGAAGTCCTTGTAGAACTGGAATGAAGAGCAGCGACGCAACGAGCATGCTTGCAAGGAGCATATTTCCCTCCATATCTCCGGTCGGGCCGAAAGCGAAGCCTACTTGCAAGCTTAGCGTCTTGATAAAGATACACAAAAGCGAGCCTACAAAGAAGTCTTTGAAAACTGTGTCTGCGATCCGCCGGGGGCGGGAATATAAGTGTTTATGAACTAGAGAATTCCGTTCTCGCATGAGCATCGAAGTGGTGGACATGCTAGTAAACCATGTTCGAACGTTCCAGAAACTTTCGGGATTATCAATGGCTTCACTCGCCAATCTTGTTCGCTCAGCGCCTGCGCGGGGTCTTTTGACCCCCAGTTCGGGAGCAATTTGACTAGGTTTTGCATCATTTAACGCTGCTTCTTGATGTTCAGGCCATTTGGCGGATGACCAAGTGTGTATCCGTTTCCGGGTTCAAAGGTGAAACGTCCGCACCGTATTCGTTGTAAATCTCTCTCGAAA
>RCMY010002227.1_pt1 | contig 17651 bp, 14 predicted proteins | sample 2041341 | NCBI WGS metagenome assembly RCMY01 (sample SAMN09708234, study PRJNA481090) | Marine sediment metagenome, whole genome shotgun sequencing project. | reverse complement strand
GGCCTTGCCGACCGAAATGCCATAGCGGATGGCCTTGTTCGGACCTGTCACGAAATAGAGGAATTTTTGGCCGGGGTGGATGATGATCGACCCGGCGGGTCGGTCGGTTTTATAAGCGACCTCTTGGCGGCGATACGCCGCGGGCAGTTTGTCGAGGGGGACAGCAGGCACGGCGATCGTCCCATCCATCCGCGCAACATAGGCGGTTTCGGGGGGTTCGAGGGCTGAATTGCGCGCGACGGAGGCACCTGCACCCGCTGCAGTTTGGGATTGGGGAGCGACACAAGCCGACAAGGCCAAGGTGAACAGGACGGGAAGGCCCGCGAGGCGAAGGGTGGAACCGAAACTGCGCATATGACAAATACCTTTAGACTGCCGCCGAGAGCGGATTCTTTGACTACCCTAAGGGATAGAACAAACGAGGCTTTGGGTCAAAGCCGATTGGCCAATATGGCAGGGATTCGCGTATGGCGCCAGATTTCTGGGCAGCCTAGAGGGTCGTTCGCAGGTGCCAAAGCTCTGGGAACAGCTCTATTTCCAGCATGCGGCGCAGGTATTGTACCCCCGAAGTGCCGCCTGTGCCGCGCTTGAAACCGATGATCCGTTCGACGGTTGTGACGTGATTAAAGCGCCAGCGGCGGAAATAGTCTTCGAAATCAACAAGTTTCTCGGCCAGCTCATACGCCTCCCAATATTTCTCGGGATCGCGGTAGACGGTTTCCCAGACCGATTGCACGCCTGCGTGGGCTGTCCAGGCTGCCGCGAGGTCGCGGGTGATCACATCTTCGGGAACAGGCAGGCCTACGCGGTGCAAATGGCGCAATGCCTCATCATAAAGGCTGGGGCGGGCGAGTTCGGCGGTGAGAAGGGCGGTGTAATCGGCGCGGTGCGCATGAGGGCGCAGCATGGCGGGATTGCGATTGCCGACGGCAAATTCGATCAGGCGGTATTGGTGGCTTTGAAAGCCCGAGGATTGGCCGAGGTCATCGCGAAAGCGGGTGTATTCAGAGGGCGTCATTGTGCGCAGTACGTCCCACGCGGAATTAAGCTGTTCAAAAATCCGGGCAATGCGGGACAGCATTTTGAATGCCTCACGCACGCGGCCATCAGCGATGCAGGTGCGGGCGGCGTTGAGTTCATGAAGAGCGAGGCGCATCCAAAGTTCGGACGTTTGGTGTTGGATGATGAACAGCATTTCATCATGCGCGTCTGTGCGCAGGTGTTGGGCGTTCAAGATGGGGTCGATGGCAAGATAGTCGCCATAGGACATACGCCCATCAAAGGACATTTCAGCGCCGTCGGTGGCGGGGTCGTGCGGGGTGTTCACGGGGCATTTCATACTGGGTCACCGATAAGCGTGTGGGAAAAGGCGGATAGGTATTTGGGCCAAGATGAAATGTGGAGGAGGATCGGGTAGCACCACCTTATGTTACACGAGCGCGGGTTTTGTATTCGGGGCGGTCCCAGAGGTCATTGGCCATGATTTCGGACAGGATTTTGACCGCGCCGTCAACGTCTTGTTCCGAGGTGTAAAGCGGGGTGAAGCCAAAACGCAGGATGTCGGGCGCGCGAAAGTCGCCGATGACGCCACGGGCGATGCAGGCTTGCATGATGGCGTAACCTTCTGGGTGGCGGAACGATGCTTGGGAGCCGCGTTTTGTGCCGTCGCGGGGCGAGGCGAGGGTCAGGGTGGGGCAGGCCGCCTCTACCCCGTTGATGAAGCGGTCGATCAGGGCGATGGATTGGGCGCGAACATCGTTGATATCGGCTTGGTCCCAGATATCAAGCGAAGCCTCGAGTGCGGCGAGTTGCAGGACGGGTGGGGTGCCGACGCGCATGCGTTCAATGCCTTCGCCGGGTTTATAGTCCAGATCAAAGGCGAAGGGAGCGGCGTGACCGAGCCAGCCAGAGAGGGCCGGGCGGGCGGCGTCTTGGTGGCGGGGGGCGACATAGATGAAGGCCGGGCCGCCGGGACCGGAGTTGAGGTATTTATAGGTGCAGCCGACCGCGAAATCGGCGTTGCATTTGGCCAGATGGACAGGCAGCGCGCCTGCGGTATGGGCCAGATCCCAGACGGTTAGCGCGCCGCGTGCGTGGGCGCGTTCGGTGATGGATTGCATATCGTGCAGGCGGCCTGTGCGGTAATCGACCTCCGTAAGCATTGTGACGGCGACCGTTTCATCAATCGCGTCCAGCACATCCTCGGGCGCGACGGTTTTGAGGATGTAATCGGGGCCAAGGGTGCGGCACAGGCCTGTCGCCATGTAAAGATCAGAGGGGAAGTTGCCGGTGTCGGACAGGATGACGCGGCGCTTGGGATTCATCTCTAACGCGGACGCAAGGGCTTGGTAAACCTTAATCGACAAGGTGTCGCCCATGACAACGCTGCCCGGTTCGGCCCCGATCAGTTTGGCGATGCGGTCGCCCACGCGCGATGGTTGCGCCATCCAGCCCGCTTTGTTCCAGCCGGTGATCAGCAATTTGCCCCATTCTTGGGTGATAGTATGGGCCACGCGCGCAGCGGCGGCCTTTGGCAAGGGACCAAGTGAGTTGCCATCAAGGTAAATCATGCCCTCGGGCAGATCAAATTGGGCGCGGAGGCTGGCGAAATCGGTTGGCATGGGGCATCCTTTGGATCAGTTGCGGCATTGAAACGCGTTGCTGCATAAATTTCAATCTTAAAATGATGGATACATAGATGCTGAAACTGATCGATTGGCCGCCGGTTTGGTTGGCGCTGTGCTTGGCTGCGGCTTGGGGGTTGGCTTGGGCTGTGCCGATGCAGGTGTTTGGCGTGGCGGGCGATGTGGGCGGCGGTATTTTGGTGGTCACCGGCTTTGGCTTGATGATCCTGGCGGTGTGGGAAATGGGACGCGCGCGCACGACCGTGGTGCCACGCCGGGCGGCAAGCAGTCTTGTCACCAGTGGCATCTTTGGATTTAGTCGCAACCCGATCTATTTGGGCGATGCGCTGGTTTTGATGGGTGCGTGCTTGATATTGGACACGGTTTTGGGCTTTGTCTTGGTGCCGCTGTTTGTTTGGATCATCAACACCCGCTTTATTGAAGGCGAAGAGGCGCATTTGACCCAAAAATTTGGGGATGCGTATCGGGACTGGTGTGGATCCGTGCGGCGTTGGGTTTGAAATGTCATAACGCGACATCACATTGCCAATGTTTCGTTGCTGACTTGTGTAATATTGTTGCGCGGTGTTTAAGGGGTGCAGAAATGCGGACCTGACGCCTAACGTCGCGTCAAATATCGGGGGAGAAGCTGTTGAAGATTGGGGCACCCAAGGAAATTTTTGAGGGCGAAGCGCGGGTTGCGATGACGCCGGACTCGGCCAAGCTGCTGCAAAAGCTGGGCCATACATGCGTTATTGAAAGCGGGGCGGGCGCCAAGGCCGGCTTTACCGACAAGGCCTATCAGGATGCAGGCGTCGAGGTGGTGAAAACCGCCGCCGCCTTGTTCAAGGCCGCCGATGTGGTGGTCAAAGTGCGCGGGCCAGAGGCGAAAGAGGCCAAGCTGCTGGCCGAAGGGCAAACGCTGATCTCGTTCTTTTGGCCGGCGCAGAATGACAAGCTGCTGGAGCAGATGAAAAAGCAGGGATCAACCGTCATTGCGATGGATATGGTGCCGCGCATTTCACGCGCGCAGAAAATGGATGCGCTGTCGTCGATGGCCAATATCGCCGGTTACCGTGCGGTGATTGAGGCGGGCAATAACTTTGGCCGATTCTTTACCGGGCAGGTGACGGCGGCAGGCAAGGTGCCGCCTGCGAAAGTGTTGGTGGTGGGCGCAGGCGTGGCCGGTTTGGCTGCGATTGGCACGGCGACCAGCCTTGGTGCAATTACCTATGCGTTTGACGTGCGGCCCGAAGTGGCCGAGCAGATTGAAAGCATGGGCGCGCAGTTTGTGTATCTTGAGTTTGACGCAAGTGAGCTGCCTGATGGCGCGGCCACGGGCGGTTATGCGGCCCCATCGACGCCGGAATTCCAAGCCAAGCAATTGGCCAAGTTCCGCGAATTGGCGCCCGAGATTGACATCGTGATCACCACCGCCTTGATCCCCGGCAGGCCTGCGCCAAAGCTGTGGACCAAGGATATGGTTGCGATGATGAAGCCGGGGTCGGTGATTATTGACCTTGCGGCCGAACGCGGTGGCAACTGCGATTTGACCGTGCCGGATGAGAAGATTGTCACTGACAATGGTGTGACGATTGTTGGCTATACCGATTTTCCAAGCCGGATGGCGGCGCAAGCCTCAACGCTTTACTCCAATAATATCAGGCATATGCTGGCCGATCTTACACCGGGTAAGGACGGCGTTATCAACCATAACATGGAAGATGACGTGATCCGCGGGGCGACCGTGGCGCATAAGGGTGAGATTACGTTCCCACCGCCGCCGCCCAAGGTAGCCGCGATTGCGATGCAAAAACCGAAAGAAAAGGTCAAGGACCTGACGCCAGTGGAACGGCGCGCCAAAGAGGTGGCAGAGTTCAAGCTGCAAACGCGCAACCAAGTGGGTTTGATGGCGATTGCGGGTGGCTTGCTGCTGCTGGCGGGGATGTTCACGCCGGCCAGCTTTATGTCGCATTTCATCGTGTTTGTGCTGGCCTGTTACGTTGGTTTCCAAATAATTTGGAAGGTCAGCCACAGCCTGCACACGCCATTGATGGCGGTTACCAATGCGATTTCGTCGATCATCATTCTGGGCGCGTTGTTGCAGATTGGATCGGGCAGCTGGTTGGTGATTATTCTGGCAAGCCTGTCGATTTTGATGGCTGGGATTAACATTTTCGGCGGTTTCATGGTGACACGGCGTATGCTCGCCATGTTCCAAAAGTCGTAAGCGGGGACAGATATTATGGAATATGGTTTTACAACAGCCGCTTATGTTGTCGCAGCCGTGCTGTTCATTCAGTCGCTGGGTGGGCTTTCAGGCCAAGAAAGCGCCAAGCGCGCGGTTTGGTACGGGATTGTTGGCATGGCAATTGCCGTGCTGGCTACTATTATCGGGCCGGGTGCTGGCAATTGGGTGCTGTCGATCCTGATGCTCGCGATCGGTGGCGCGATTGGTTGGGTCGTGGCGCAACGCGTGAAGATGACGGAAATGCCACAGCTTGTGGCGGCGATGCACAGCCTGGTCGGTTTGGCTGCGGTGTTCATTGGGTATAACGCGCATCTGGAGGCGGCTTTGGTTGCTGCAACGCCGGAGGATCAGCGCAATCTGCTGGAGGGTTTTGCCGCTTTGTTGGCGCATAAATCGCCGGTAGAACTGACAATTTTGAAGGTGGAAGTCTTCCTTGGTGTGTTCATCGGGGCCGTTACCTTTACCGGGTCGGTGATTGCCTATGGCAAGCTGGCAGGCAAGGTGGACGGGGTGGCGAAAAAGCTGCCGGGCGGGCATTTGCTGAACGCAGGCGCGGCGCTTGGGTCGGTGCTGATGCTGGTGCTGTATCTGCAATCGGGGTCGGCTATGGCGCTGATCGTGATGACGCTGCTGGCGTTTTTCATCGGGTATCACCTGATTATGGGGATTGGTGGCGCGGATATGCCGGTCGTCGTGTCGATGCTGAACAGCTATTCCGGCTGGGCGGCGGCAGCGATTGGCTTTTCGCTGTCGAATGACTTGCTGATCGTGGTGGGCGCGCTTGTAGGCTCATCAGGTGCGATTTTGTCCTATATCATGTGTAAGGCGATGAACCGGTCGTTTATCAGCGTTATCCTTGGCGGGTTTGGTGGCACCACCGGCCCTGCGATGGAGATCAGTGGTGAGCAGATCGCGATTGATACCGAAGGTGTAGCCGCCGCTTTGAATGAGGCCGATAGTATCGTCATCATTCCCGGCTATGGCATGGCAGTTGCGCAAGCCCAGCAGGCCGTGTCGGAACTGACCCGCAAGCTGCGCGCGCGGGGCAAGAACGTGCGCTTTGCCATTCACCCAGTTGCGGGGCGTTTGCCGGGGCATATGAACGTGCTTTTGGCCGAGGCGAAGGTGCCGTATGACATCGTGCTGGAGATGGATGAGATCAACGATGATTTCCCATCAACGGATGTGGCGATTGTGATCGGGTCGAATGACATCGTGAACCCGGCCGCCCAAGAAGACCCCAACAGCCCGATTGCTGGCATGCCGGTGCTGGAATGCTGGAAGGCCAAGCAGGTGTTTGTGTCCAAGCGCGGGCAAGGCACAGGCTATTCCGGGATTGAGAACCCGCTGTTTTACAAAGAAAACACGCGGATGTTTTACGGCGATGCCAAGAAGTCACTGGATGCACTGCTGCCTTTGATTGATTGACGGACCTAGCGGTTTGTTTAAAATTCAAGATGCCCTGCGGTAACCGTGGGGCATCTTTGTTTTAAGGGGGGGCTGCGTGATGTGGCGTTGGGCCTTGGGTATTCTGGCAGGCTTGGCCGTCATGGCCGGGGCCATACTGTTTACCCTTAATCAGGTGTTTTCCGGCATTTCCGAGTCCGTGGCCAAGGTCATTCCTAAAGGCAGGTTAGAGCAAACCACTTTGGCCCAGCATTTGGGGAGTGTTGAGGCTGCGGCGCTTATTTTGCGGGCGGGTGGGGTGTTTATTGTGACCGATATGGTTGCGGCACGTGATGTGCCTATTGCCTATTGGAAGACGGGTTTTCTGTACAGTCTGGCAGGGTTGTCAGGTTGCGAGCGCCGCCGCGATGCGATTGGGATAGAGCCGTTGGTGGCAGGAAACGTGTACCGTGCCATTACCAGCTGCGCAGGCGAAGGCACTGATATTGCAGGGCTTACCGCTTTGGCGCGCCCAGCCGAACAGCATTTCGCAACCGCGTTGCCTTTGGCAGAATGGCAAGCCTTGGACGCCCGTGTCGCGGCCGATCCTGCGCTGTTTGCCGCAAATGCGAGGCCAAGCCGCGATGCCTATGACTATAGCTGTTCGTTCGAATTTCCCTATGTTTGGGAAATGGACGCGGCAGAGGGCGATTATATTATCAACCGATATGAGGATGCTGTTGAGGCGCAGCTGGCAACGCTGCCGCCGGGTAGTTTCGATCTGCGGCTTTCGAATGGCTATGCCAGCACCTATGTGATGCATCCCGACGACGGGTTGGAAACGTCGATTGAAGGTTGGGCCGTTGGCACGTCCTACACCTATATCGCGCGGGAGGGTGAAGAGCGCAAAGTGCCGGGGCTGTCGTTTTACCGGCCTGAATTGAAAGTGGAGGGCGACGCTGCCGCGTGTGCAGCGTTTGATGCGATTGATTTCGCGCCACTGTGGCAAGGCGACCGGGATATGGCGGCGTTTGAAAAGGCCTGGGCTGCGGGCGTGGTGAAACCGGCGCCGGGTGGTGGCGCGCGGGTTTGGGCGGACCTTGTGGCGGCGCAGTCCTTGGCCAAGCCGGGGGTACAAAACCTGTTTGATTATCGATATGTAGCGATCAAATAACCCTGCGCGGCGTGACCGATTTACCAGTGTACCGTTGCGCACCGCGCCATGCCCTTCGCGATCAATTTACAATTGTGCTTGTAAGCCGTTGTCTTGGGCTATGTGACGTCAGAGGATGCGATGAAAAAGATTATGGATCACCCGTTGCGCTATGGTTTGGTGAATGAGCTGCATGCGCGGCCCTTTCCGGCGCTGTCTGTGCCAAGCCATGCGGTCTATCTGGCAATCAAAGAGCCGGATCATGCCGTCAACCGTGACCGCGCGGCGGATCGGGCGCATTTGCTGGGGTTGTTGGACCGCTATGGCTCGGCCCATCCGCAACCCGATGCTACGCATTTTTCAGGAGCCATGGGGCGGCATGACGTTAAATGGGAAAGCCACACGGAATTTGTGACCTATTCGGTCTTTGGTGGCGGCGTATCGTCGCGCGCGTTTGACCCGATGGAGGCGGATGTGTTCCCCGAGGATTGGCTGGCCAATGCACCGGGCGCGCGGTTGACGTCTGTGCTGATCCGGGTGGAAGAAATGCCCGAGGATGAGGCGGCGATGCTGACCAAGCTGGACGGCTGGTTCGTGCCTGACAGTTTGGCCGTGTCCAAGGTTGTGGACGGGGCCGCCGTGGTGGCGGGCGATTTCCGGATTGATGCAGCAGGCCACATGCGCTTTGCCGTGTTTGTGAAAAACGGTACGGGGCAGCGGCGCGTGGGCCGGATCGTGCAGCGGCTGTGCGAGGTGGAAACCTACCGCGCCATGTCGATGCTGGGGCTGATCCGCGCGCGCGCTTTGAGTGAGCGGTTGAATGAGCTGGACCCGCGGCTGTCGGAATTGGTATCGGGCATGCATGCCACGGATCATTCGCCCGAAACGGTGCTGGAAACGCTGCTGAACATCTCGGCCCAGTTGGAAAGCCTTGCGGTGCAGTTCAGCTTTCGTTTTGCCGCGACCGAGGCCTATGAGGCGATTGTGAACCAGCGCATTTCGGTGATGCGCGAGACGCGGATCGAAGGGCGGCAAACCTTTGGCGAGTTCATGATGCGCCGCTATGACCCTGCGATGCGGACGGTGAAATCAGTAGATGCGCGGTTGCGTAACATGGCGGAACGCGCCACGCGGGCGGCGGAACTGCTGCGTACGCGGGTTGATGTGGAACGGTCAGCGCAAAACCAGCGTTTGTTGGAAAGCATGGATGCGCGGGCCGATGTGCAGCTGCGTCTTCAGACCACGGTGGAAGGCCTGTCTGTGGTGGCGATCAGCTATTACGCGGTCAATCTGCTGGCCTATATCGCCTATCCCGTGACCGAAAACTTTGGGGTGTCCAAGGGCATGTCGATGGCTTTGCTGGTGCCAGTGGTGATTCTGGCGGTCTGGGCCATGGTGCGGCGGATCCGCAAAAAGCTGCATTAACGCGGCCCCTTTTTGCAGGGCCGCGTCAGGGGCCAGCCAAACCAGATTAGCCAAAGGCAGGTTGGCCCAAAGGCTTTCCGGCCAAGACACGGTTGGTGATAACTGCGCCTGCGGCAATCGCGGCGAGTGCCAAAAGGGCTGCGACCGACAGGGTAGGGATGCCTGCAAGCCCTGCGCCCAAAGTGCAGCCACCCGCCAGCACACCACCAACACCCATCAACGTGCCACCGGCCAAATAGCGGCCTGTTTCACGCGGGCTGGAAAAGCTTTGCCATTGAAAGCGGCCTGTGGCCAGCGACGACAGGGCCGCACCCGCGATTGAGCCGCCGAACAGGCCAATGCCAAAGCCCGCCGCAACCGAGGAGGAGGCGATGGCCCAGAACAGCGTTTCAGACAAAGGCAAGGTGAAGCTGAGGCTTTCCATGCCAATAGGGTCAAATTCATCGAGCAAGACAAAGCCCGTGCCGACCCACGCCAGTGGCACCAGCGCGCCGATGGCAATGCCCGCGAGCAGTTGGCGCAAGGGCAAGCGTGCGGCCATCGCATAGACAAGGGCGGCAGCGGCCAACAAGCCCGCGGCAAGCGGCGCGCCACCAGGCAGGTTGGCGAGGCTGATCGCATCGCCCATCGGCAAGGTGATCTCGCCCAAACTGGTGCGCAATGGGGCCAGCAAGCCTTTCATCGTGGCATGGGCGGCGATGGCGAACACCGCAAGCACGGTCAGCGCGCGCAGGTTTCCGGTGCCGGTCAGCACGGTCAAGCGGGACGCGCACCCACGGGTCAGTACCATGCCCGCGCCAAAGGCCAAACCACCGATCACGATGGCAAGATAAGGCAAATCAGGAGTCAGCAAGCGGTGACCATCAAAGCTGATCCAACCCAATGCAACGGCCCCTTGGGTGCCAAGGATCGCGGTGGCCAAGGCCGTAGCCCAAAGTGCGAGGGCGGGCCTACGCTCGGCCGTTGTGCCAACGAGGCCACGGCGCAGACAAAAGCGTGTCACCTCGGCCAGAACACCGAAGGCAAGGCCAATGGCCAAGCCCAAGATGACCGAAGCCCCGCGCGGGGTCAGGGTTTCAAAGCCAAAGGATTCGAACATCGCATTCTCCAGTCCAAACAGAATTTTGTTCTGTTTGGGTGAAGGTTGGGGGCGAAGCAAGGGGTGTGGGGTTGGTTTGGCGCAGCAGTTCTGGGAGGGTATTCCAAGCGTAGGTCGCTTGTGGAACAATCGACCAGTTTGGCGCAGGCCCCGGAACATTTGTCCACGAACCGTGGCCTAAAGGGCAGGTTTGACCTTATTTCAGGATCAACCAGCCTTACCGGCCCCGGATCTTTGGGTCGAGCGCATCGCGCAGGCCGTCACCGATATAATTGACCGACAGCACCGTCAGCGAGATGGCGACACCGGGCCAGATCACGCGTTCAGGATATTGCTGGATATATTCCGCCCCATCAAACAGCAGGCGGCCCCATGTCGGAAAGTCGGGCGGAAAGCCAAGGCCAAGGAAGGATAGCGCGGATTCGGTGATGATGGCGTTGGCGATGCCAAGGGTGGCGGCAACCATGATGGGTGACATCACGTTGGGCAGCACATGGCGCATGATCATCCGGCGTGACGGCGTGCCGATAGACCGCGCGGCCAGCACGAATTCACGCTCTTTCAAGGCCAGAACCTCGCTGCGCACGACACGCGCAGCTTGCATCCAACTGGTCAGGCCAATCGCCGTGACGATCAGCAAAAACGTACCGCCTTCAGGGCCAAAGGCCTTGGACAAGGGCGCGCGGAACAGCAGCGCCATGACCAGCAGTAGCGGCAACAAGGGCAGGGCGAGGAACAAGTCCGTCACCCGCATCAACACGTTATCAAGCCGTTTGAAATAGCCCGCCATAACTCCGATGAACGTACCAAGCGTGATGGAAATGACCATCGCAGTCAGCCCCACCGCGATCGAGGTTTGCCCACCCTTCATCATGCGGGCCAGCATATCGCGGCCCAATTGATCAGTGCCAAGCGGAAACTCCAGCGAGGGCGGCTTGTTGCGGGTTTTGATCATCGTGACCGCATCGGGGTTGATGAAGGTCGGATCTTTGGCCCAGATCAGCGGCCCAACCGACACGAACAAAATCAGCGACAAAAAGACAAACAGCCCCACTAATGCGCCTTTGTGCGATTTGAACTGAACCCAAACATCGGCCCATTGGCTGCGCGGTTTTTCCAAAGCGACAGCTTTTTGTGCGGCATCAGTCATAGCGGATCCTCGGGTCTAGCAGGCCATAAAGAATATCGGCGATCAGGTTGAACAGCACGATCAGCACGGCAAAAATGAAGGTCAGGGTTTGCACGGTTGGCAGGTCTGACCCTTGGATCGCCCCGATGAGCAGCGCCCCCAACCCGTTCACGCGAAACACCTGTTCGGTGATGATCGCCCCGCCAAAAATGCTGGGGATGCCAAGGGCGATAACGGTGACCACCGGAATCATCGAGTTGCGCACGACGTGTTTCAGCACGACAATCCGCTCACTTAACCCCTTGGCGCGGGCCGTGCGCACATAGTCGGCCCCAAGATTTTCCAACATCGAGGACCGCATATACCTGCTGATCTGGGCGGCGTTATAAAGCGCAAGCACCATCACGGGCATCGCCATCTGCTTTGCTTGTTTCACAAAACTGGCCCAATCGGTGACCCGCAAAGAGGTGTCATAGATTGACGGGAACCAATGCAAATTGACCGCAAAGACCAAGATCAGCACCAAGCCGGTAAAGAAGGTCGGGACCGAAAAACCGATCATCGCAACGAATGTGCCGATCTGGTCAAACCATGAATACTGGCGATATGCGGAATAGATTCCGATGGGCAAGGCGATCAACACACCCAGCACATAGGACGTGCCGATCACGGTCATGGTTTGGGGCAAGCGCTGCACGACGGTATCCATCACCGGGCTGCGCGACTGCCAGCTGACGATGCGCTGCATGCCGTCTGAAAAACTGGTGCCCCACCAATGGTCCCAAAGGACCAGAGGCTCGACAACAAAGAACTGTTTAAGCCACAAGAAATAGCGCACGAATACGGGTTCATTTGCCCCCATCGCCTCCATGATTTTCATCCGCACATCGGGGGGGACGGTCAAGGGGATTTGGCTCATCGGAGAGCCGGGGGCGAGGTCTACGAGCAAAAAGATCAGCAGACTGATGAACAAAAGCGTCGGGATTGCAAACAACAGCCGACGGAGTGTGAAGGTGAGCATGGGCGGCGCCTTAGGTCATCAGTGGGAAAGGAGTGGGCGGGGGATTTCCCCCCCGCCCTTTGGTTTCGGGTCAGATCACTTGATCCGGAACCAGTTTTCTACGTTACCCATTTCCGAGTCCCAGACGTTCAGCACAACGCCGCCAAGGGTTTTGGAATGTGCCGAAAGACGACCACGGTCCACCAAAGGAACGATGGTATAGGTGTCTTTGGTCAGCATTTCATTCATGCGAATAACGATTTCCGCACGTTCGGCCTCGCCCTTGGTCTGGATCAGCTTGGCTGCCAGTTCATCAAACACCGGATCGCAGAAACGGTTGATGTTTTCGCCCTGCCACTGGGATTCAGGACGTGGCGCTTTATCGCAGGTGTAGGCCACGATATAGGGTTCTGGGTCGGTGCCGGGGAAGTTGTTGGCGTACATTTCCACGTCAGCATAGAACTTTTGGAAGGTGTCAGGCGAGCCCGCGTCACCGCCAAAGAACACGCCTGGGTCGATCGACTTCAGCTCGACCTCGACGCCCAATTCATTCCACCAGCCTTTGATCATCGCTTGGAAATCTTGACGCACAGCGTTGACCGAGCTTTGGTAAACCAGCTTGAACCGCTTGCCGTCTTTTTCGCGGATGCCATCGGCGCCCACGACCCAGCCAGCGTCATCCAGCAATTTCTTGGCGCCGTCCATGTCTTGCGTCAAGCAATCGGTGTTTGGCGAGGCATACACAGCCGGGGCCGGGACGAGGTTACAAGACGGACGCCCCGAGACGCCATAGCCAACCTCAACCAGCAGGCTGCGGTCAATCGCCATCGATAGCGCTTTGCGCACATTCACATCCGACAAGATCGGGTGCGGGTGCATCGCGGTTGCGCGCTCGCCCTCGGGCAGATCCGGGGACGGGTCGGTCATGTTCATTTCAATGCGTTCGACCAATGTGCCAAAGCCCGAAACGAAAGTGCCTTTGCCGCCCGATGCCATCTGCGTTTGCAGTTCTGGGTTGATCTGGGTGTTCCACGCATAGTCAAACTCGCCGGTTTCCATAACAGCGCGGGCCGCCGATGCAGGATCACCGCCGCCTTTGACCGACATTGTGGCAAAAGCAGGTTTTGCCGGGTCGCGGTAGTTCGGGTTTGCAACCAGTTCAACCGAGTCGTTGACCTTAAAGTCGGTGACCATGAACGGGCCGGTGCCATGCGGCATGAAGTTGGCATCGGTGCAGGTTGGGGCCGCCGCGCCAAGGCAATTGGCGAACTGTGCCTTTTGGATAATTGGCGATTCCGCACCGACAAAGGCGACCAGCGGGTTTGGCTTTGGCCCTGTGTAGGTGACTTTGACGGTCAGCGGGTCAATCGCTTCAACCGTTTTCACGCCTTCGTACTTGGCCAACTGCGCGCAACCGCCAGCCTCGTCCATGCAATAGGCGGCAGTGAACACAACGTCATCGGCGGTGAAGGGCGTGCCATCAGACCACAGGATGCCCTCTTTCAGCTTCCATGTGACTGAGGTTTGGTCTTCGGAAATGCCACCATTTTCCAAGGTTGGGATTTCGGTGACCAAACGCGGAAAGATTGTACCGACTTCATCAAAACCGGCCAGCGGTTCAAGAACGAGGCTGCCCACTTCGACGTCTTTGGTGCCAGAGGACAGATAGGCGTTCATGATGGATACGGCTTGCGAATACAGGACTTTGACGTTGCCGTCAGTGCCACGTTCGGCCATTGCGGCAGGCGCAAAAGCAAAAGCGCAGGCAGCCCCGAGTAGGGCGGATTTCATTTTCATGTTTTTGGTGCTCCTTGTTGGTTGTGCTCGGTAACCTCGGCCTTACCGGTTGATCCGGCGGCGCTGTTGTTGTCGGGTTTGACCAAGTGGCAGGCCACAAACCGACCGGGGCGCACCTCGGTCAGTTCTGGCGTTACCTCATGGCAAATGGGGATCACCTCGGGGCAGCGCGTGCAAAAGTTGCAGCCCTTGGGTGGGTTGGACGGCGACGGAACATCGCCTTGCAAAATGATGCGATTGCGACTGGACTCGCGTTCGGGGTCCGGGTCTGGCACGGCCGACAGCAGCGCCTTGGCATAAGGGTGCAACGGGTCGGCATAAAGCGGTTCGCGGGGCGATAGTTCGGCAATGCGGCCCAGATACATAACGGCCACACGGTCAGCGATATGGCGCACCATTGAAAGATCATGGCTGATAAACAGATATGTCAGGCCATATTTCTCCTGCAAATCCTCAAGCAAATTGACCACCTGCGCTTGGATCGACACGTCAAGTGCTGCAATCGGTTCATCGCAAACGATAAACTTGGGGTTCAAGGCCAAGGCGCGGGCGATGCCGATCCGCTGGCGCTGACCACCCGAAAACGCATGGGGATAGCGGTTGGCAAAGGCGCGGTTCAGGCCCACGGCGTCCATCAGGTCATAGACTTTTTCCAGCTTTTCATCGGTGGAAAGCTTGGTGTGTTCGTCCAGCGGTTCCGAGATAATCGCGGCCACCGTCATACGTGGGTTCAAACAGGCCTGCGGGTCTTGGAACACCATCTGCATCATCGGGCGTTTGATGCGCAGCTTTTCGGGCGAGAGCTTGGCGATATCCTCATCACCAATCGTCACCGACCCAGCCGTCAGTTCATAGAGGCGCAACAGCGCACGGCCCACGGTGGATTTGCCGCAACCAGACTCGCCCACAAGCCCAAGGGTTTCGCCTTCAAAAATATCAAAGCTAAGCCCATCCACGGCCTTAACATCACCGGTATGGCGGCGCAGCAGGCCCGTGTAGATGGGGAAATACATCTTGAGGTCTTTGACCTCGACCAGTTTCTTGGCAGACTTGGCGTCAAACATCAGATTGCCCCCCGGTTTTGGCATCCCAATGGCACGCGACATCATGGCCATAGCCGACACGGCCTGCGCCTATCGCGCGACGCTGTGGGTTTTCGACACCACACCGCGCAAAGGCATGCGCGCAGCGGGGCATGAACGGGCAGGCGGTGGGGGCGGCCCCCATGATCGGCGGCTGGCCTTCGATCACGCGCAGACGGGTTTCGCGCTGACCCGTGACCGACGGAATGGTTTTCAGCAAAGCGCGGGTATAGGGGTGCTGCGGATTGGCAAACAGTTCTTTGACCGGGGCCTGCTCAACAACTTGGCCGCCATACATCACTATAACCCGATCCGCGATGCCTGCGATCACGCCAAGATCGTGGGTGATCCAGACAATCGCCATGCCTAACTTGGTGCGTAGCTCTTTGACCAGCTCGATGATCTGGGCCTGAATGGTCACATCCAGCGCGGTTGTGGGCTCATCCGCGATCAATACTTCGGGGTCACAGGCCAGTGCAATCGCAATCATCACACGCTGGCGCATACCGCCCGAAAATTGGTGCGGATAGTCCGACAGACGGCGTTCCGCATCGGGGATGCCGACCAGATCAAGCAGCTCAATCGCGCGGACCCGCGCTTCGCGTTTGTTCAGGCCCATGTGGCGCAGCAAAGGTTCCATGACCTGATTGCCGATATTATAGACCGGATTCAGGCTGGTCATCGGGTCTTGGAACACAAAGCCGATGCGCCGCCCGCGAATATCGCGCAGCTGTTGGGGGGTGACTTTCAAAATATCGACATCGTCCAGAAACACCTCCCCCGCGCGCACCTCGGCGGGGGGCATGGGCAAAAGCCCGATCAGCGACATCATGGTCACGGATTTGCCCGATCCACTTTCGCCAACGACCCCCAGCAATTCGCCGGGCTCTAGGTGAAAGCTAACCGAGTTGACTGCATGAACGTCCCCCGCACGCGTGCGAAAAACGGTCTGCAAGCCCCGGACATCAAGGACGGGCTTGGCCCCATCGGGCATATGACGACTCCCATGTCGTAGGTTATATCTGTCCAAGGTCAGCCAATGGCCGCCACGGTTGCGGGCAGTGTTATCGTTTTTTCGCCACCCCGCAACAGGGTTTCTTATGTTGTGCGGTTTTGTCTGTACCCCGCGCCACCTTCTGGCTTGACCTTGCCTGCCCTGTCTGGGCCAATAGCCCTGCCTGCCAAGGCAAACTCATGCCCACCCCCTGTATATCAAGGACCAGCCCATGACCCCGATGACCCTTTCGCCGCGCCAGATTTTGGATCAACTGGTCGGGTTCCCCAGCGTCAGCAGTGTCAGCAACCTTGATTTGATTGATTGGGTTGAAGGGTATTTGGCGTCGCACAATGTCGTCTCGCACCGGGTTTACAACGCAGATGGCACCAAGGCCGCGCTGTTTGCCAATGTCGGGCCAATGGTGGACGGCGGGGTGATTCTGTCGGGCCATTCCGATGTGGTCCCGGTCGAGGGGCAAGATTGGGCCACCGACCCCTTTAGCGTGGTCGAAAAAGACGGGCGGCTTTATGGCCGTGGCACCTGCGATATGAAGGGCTTTGTGGCGCTGGCACTGGCTGCCGTACCGCTGGCGATCAAGGCCGGGGTGAAACGCCCGCTGCAAATCGCGATCAGCTATGATGAGGAAGTGGGCTGTGTTGGCGCGCCGCCGATGATTGCGCAGATGGTCAAAACCTTGCCGAAAGCGGCCGCCGTGGTGGTGGGGGAACCGTCGATGATGCGGCTGGTCAATGGTCACAAAGGCGGGGCTGGCTATAAGGTGCATGTCAAAGGGTTTGAGGTGCATTCGTCGCTGCTACCCTACGGCGTCAGCGCGATTATGGAAGCGGCACGCTTGGTCGGTTGGATCAATGACCAAAATGCTGCCCTACAGGCTCGCACGCCTTCGGCCATCGCCGCGATGTTCCGCCCGCCTTTTACCACGCTGCACACTGGCAAATTTGCAGGCGGCACCGCGCATAACATCACCGCGGGCGATTGCCATTTCGCGATGGAATTTCGCGTGGTCCCCGATGAGGATGAAGAGGCTTGGGCCAAGTCTTTTGAGGCGGAATGTGCGCGTATCGAGGGCCTGATGCAGGCGGTGCAACCCAGCACATCCATCACGCTGGACCGGTTTTTCGACGTGCCGGGCTTGCGCCCCGAGGTGGACGGCGCCGCCGACGCGCTGGTGCGCCGCCTGACCGGCGACAACGCGGCGCAGGTGGTGTCTTATGGCACCGAGGCCGGGCAGTTTCAGGCCGAAGGCTATTCTTGTGTGATCTGCGGCCCCGGCGATATTGCCCAAGCGCATCAGGTGAATGAATACCTAGAGGTCGCGCAGTTTGAGGCGTGCTGGGGCTTTATGCAGCGGCTTGTCAAGGACTTGGCAGAGTAGCGATGCAGCCCTTTCCAATATCCCTGAACACGCCGCCCGCGCATGTAGGGCCATTGCCAACCGCCTGTGATGTTGTGGTGATTGGTGGTGGCATTGTCGGTGTGATGACCGCGTGGTTTTTAGCCCAAGCCGGACAAAAGGTGGTGCTGTGCGAAAAGGGCCGGATTGCGGGTGAGCAATCCGGGCGCAATTGGGGCTGGATCCGCCAACAAGCCCGCGATGCCGATGAACTGCCGATCATGATTGAAAGTCTGGCGCTTTGGCAGCATTTGGCGCGCGATTTGGGCGAAGGCTTGGGCTTTGTGCAAGGCG
>RCMY010002226.1_pt1 | contig 17655 bp, 22 predicted proteins | sample 2041341 | NCBI WGS metagenome assembly RCMY01 (sample SAMN09708234, study PRJNA481090) | Marine sediment metagenome, whole genome shotgun sequencing project. | reverse complement strand
TGACGATCGACGCCGACCGAGCGGCAGGGAACGTCGACTTGTTTCTTGCGCCGATCGGAGCCCCGTTCGGCCAACCATTGCCGGTCCGCGTTCTGCACAACGGCAGCGGCGTGGACGTGCTGTTCACTCTCACCCGATTCCCCGACCAGCCGGAAGACGAGTGGACTCGCGGCTTGGCATCGATGGGACGAGAACTGGACAACCTCCGAAGGCGACACGAAGAGTGATCCCTTCGCTCAGCGCTGGCTGACAGCGTCCTCGCATCCAGCGCGACTGAAGATGAACGTGATCGCAGGCAGAAGCCCGCGGCGGTCGAGCTCTTCGATGACCTCATGTCGTCGAGGTGTGCGCCACGGCCGCTTTTGTGGTGGACCCTTCCGTTGGTGACGTCCGCGACCCGAAGGAGCAGGGTCGAAACGTCGTCCCTCGGGGTTGGGGCGCTTTTTGACGAGCGTCGGAATCAGATGTTGGCGAGACGAACCCTTCTCGGCAATCGCGTAGGAGTTGACGAGTCGCACCGGTCGGGTCTTTTCGGTGACCGCCACACACTCGCCATGCACATCGGAGATCCACGCGGCGAGTTCGTCGGCGTTCGAAACTGTGGCCGAAAGCGCGACGAGGCGAATGTGGCTGGGAAGGTGAATGATCACTTCTTCCCAGACGGGTCCACGGAAGTTGTCCTGGAGGTAGTGCACCTCGTCCATGACCACGAAGTCGGTCGTGGCAAGGCGTTCGGGCTCGGCATACAACATGTTGCGGAGCACCTCGGTCGTCATGACCACGGCCGGTGCGTCGCCGTTGATCGAGTTGTCTCCGGTGAGCAACCCAACATGGTCGGAGCCGAGCCACGTTCGCAGATCGCCGAACTTCTGATTTGACAGCGCCTTGATCGGTGTCGTGTACAGGGCTCGTCGTCCGGCGTTCCGCGCCGTCGCGATCGCGTGCTCGGCGACATAGGTTTTGCCGCTGCCGGTTGGGGCTGCGACGACCACCGATCGTCCCGCGTCGAGGTGCGCGATCGCCTCGACCTGAAACGCATCCAGTTCGAAGTTTCGTGGCGGTCCAGTCAGACCTGAACTCATGAGGTCTTGGCGGATTTCCGCTTCCGGCGCTTCTGCAGCCAGCCCCAGATGATCGCAGCCTCGTAGAAGATGTACATCGGGATCGACAAGATCATCAATGTCCACGGATCACCCGACGGTGTGAGCACCGCGACCAGTACCACGATCCCAACAACGGCATATCGTCGACCCGCTCGCAGCTGCGCTACATCGACGACGCCGATCTGCTGCAACAAGATAAGCACGAGCGGGAATTGAAACGCCAGCCCGAATGCGAGGAGCATTTTGACCAGGAACGAGATGTATGGCGCTGGTGCAAGCAGCGTCTCGAAACCACCGATGTCGAGCAGGAAGATCAGTGCTCGGGGTGCACTCCAGTACGCGAGGGCCGATCCCGAGAAGAACAACGTCGCAGCCACGATCACGAATGGCAACGCATATCGTTTTTCATGCGGGTACAAGCCGGGAACGACGAACTTCCAGATGTGCCACAGAACGACCGGCATCGCGAGCATCAATCCGCCGTAGCCGGAAACGGTCAGGACCAGGGAGAAACCTTCGAGCGGCTGGGTTTGGACCAGATTGCAGTTCTCTTGGGTGACGAGCGCTCGCTCATCGGCTTTCGGGAGCGAGTTGCAATACGGCTCCATCAACAGGTCGATCAGCTGATCTTTGAAGATGAAGCAGACGATGGCTCCGGTGACGATGGCGAGTGCGCTGCGAATGATTCGCTGACGAAGTTCGGTCAGATGCTCCATGAGCGTCATCTCGCCGGGCGCGTCATCAGCTCCGGTCATGTCGGTGTCGACCATCAGCGGTCGCCGTACATCACGGGGTCGTCAGGGGGATCGTGCTCGTCCTCGGCCTCCGACGTCGTCGCCACAGCGGGATCGGCATCAGGGATCGTGGGGATCTCCGCCACCGAGGTCACATCCTTCAGAGTTCGGGGCGTTGTTTCTCCGGTGACTTTCGACACCGGATCCTTCATCGCAGACTGAATCTCGCGCTGGAACCCCGCACTCATGCGTCGGAACTCCCCGATGATCTTGCCGGCCTGGCGAGCAGCCTCTGGGAGCTTGGTCGGCCCGAGCACCACCAATGCGACCAGAAAGATGATGAGGAACTCGCCACCCCCGACGTTGAACATGGCGATGATTGTAGCTTCGGGATCTCGCTACGGTGTACTGCTCACGGGGAGATCAGCGTTCGGCGATCGAGGCGAGCGCCGCAGCGATTGCACCCTCGTCTTCGAGCAGCCGATGAAAGTCAAGAATGTCGTCGTGATCGATCTGGCGACCCGATCGGGTCTCGAACAGCTCTGCCGGAAGCGTCCAGGTATCCATGTGCACGCCACTGGCGACGAGCAGATCGATCGTGCGATGCTCAGCGGGCTTGACGACGACCATGGAGCAGATGGGGCAGGTGAAGCGGTACTCACCCCGGTCGTCGTCGAGGCACACACGTACCGTGACATCGTCTGTGGTCAGTTCCACGTCTCCGCAGTCTGAACAACTCGCTCGAATCGTTGCCATAGTCTCTGTCACACTCCACGTTGCGCTTACAGTGGATTATTCGGACGCCGAGCGAATTCCCTTGAGGAACGACTGGACTATTTCGGGTTGTGCTGGCTGGGCCGTAGCGACCACCCCGCGTGAACCGCCGACCCAGCTGGAACCTGGGTTGCGAGCGGACGGGTTTCGACCCCAGACTTGAAACACATGGGTATGCGACTTCCGTCCAAGCGCGAAAAGCCGATCGGTTTTGCACATCGAGGGGCGCGCGCACACGCCCCGGAGAACACCGCTGAGGCCTTTGATCTCGCGGTCAAATTGGGAGCGACCGGCCTCGAATCTGATGTCTGGCTCTCCAGGGATGGCCAATTGATCCTCAATCATGACGGGTACCTCGGTCTTCGCCGACGTCAGATTTGCAGCCTCGATCGCTCCGAGCTCCCCGACACGATGATCACGCTGCCCGATCTTGTCGATCGAGTGCCGGCGGAGCTGGACATCTCGATCGACATCAAGGATGACGCCGCCATGGTCCCCCTACTCGAATGGGCAGCTGAGCTCGACCCGATCACACGCGGGCGGCTCTACCTCTGTCACCCGAGTTGGGAGCAACTCGCCGAATGGCGATCTCTCGACGCTCACGTGCGTCTTGTCGACTCCACGTCCATGAAGGACATCACGGTCTCTGGCGGGCCGGAGAAGCGAGCACACCTGCTCTCTAAGGCCGGTATCGATGCGGTGAACCTACGTCAAGGAGAATGGAGCGGTGGCACCGCAATTCTCTTCCATCGCTTCGATCGGCTCTGTTTCGGATGGGATGCGCAACACGAACGCATTTTGCGTGATCTGCTTCGCATGGGCCTCGATGGTGTGTACAGCGATCACGTCGACGTGATGATGGACGCAATCGCAGAGAACCGATCCACCGATCCCCCCACCGAACCCACCATCTGGTAACTGCGGCGAGTTACAGCGTGCCGATCTCGCCCAGTGGCCAGATTCGAAGGAACGCGCGCCCGACGATGTTCTCGTCGGGGATCGGGCCGAAGAAGCGAGAATCTGACGAACGATTTCTGTTGTCGCCCATCATGAAGTAGCTCGAGTCATCGAGCGTGCAACGACCAGGGGTTCGGGGTTGGTTGGTGCACCGGTCATCCCACACGTCGGCGGTGAGTGGGTCGGATGCAGATGGGGCGTTGAGCACGGCATTTTGGGGATCGAGGTAGGGCTCCTCGAGTAACTTTGCGTCCGCCGGGGTCTCCCCCGCTGCCCAAATCCAGATTCGGCCATCGCTGCGAATTTCTATTGTTTCGCCCGGAAGTGCAATCGCTCGTTTGATGAGGTCTTTGGTATCGCCCGGTGTTCCCTCGAGCTTCTCGAATACGACGAGGTCGCCTCGTCGTACGTCATGGAGACGATAGCTGACCTTGTTGACCAAAATTCGATCACCCTTGTTCACCGTTGTCTCCATCGATTCCGACGGAATCCAGAACGCTTGGAGGACGAGTGCCTTGATGATGAGGGCGACCACCAGGGCCGACACGATCACGAGCAGCCATTCGACAACGGTCCGAATGTCCGACGACCGGAAACCTTCGGTCACCGCGGTGGCCTCGACCATCACGGCGTCGTCTGCGGTGTCGTCGTGGCTTTGCGCACGAGCGTCTTCGATCGACTCGAGCACAGGTGTTGGCACCGAAGCCGGCGGCACATCGGGCGATGGGGGCGCAACGTGGCGTGGAATGACCATCGTTTCAGACGCCGCTGGTGCGGGTTCGGGCGTGTGGAGGCTCGCGGCAGTGCGTGCCCGAACGAAACTCGAGGTGTCGAGCGGAGCGAGTTCTGGCCATGCCGGAACCGGTGGTACCGCCGGTGTCGGACTCATCGTCGACGAGTTCGTGCCTTGGTCGGCCGCCTGAAGCAATGCCTTGGCAACCAATCCCTTGATCCATTCGGGGTCATCGACGTTCGACATCGGCGTGTCGGGGCGATCAGGGGGCGTCACGGAGAGCAACCGTACCCAATATGTTCGGCGAAGTCTGGCACCCACCGTGCACTCACAACGGCCCGATGTCCCCCAGTGGCCAGATCCGAAGGAAGGCCCGCCCGATGATGTTCTCCTCGGGGACCGGACCGAAGAACCTCGAATCGGACGATGCGTTGCGATTGTCGCCCATCATGAAATAGCTCGAAGCGTTCAGTGTGCAACGCCCCGGCTCACGCGGTTGATTGACACACCGTTCGTTCCAGATGTCAGACGTCAAGGCGTCACCCGCACGCGGCGTCGCAATGATCGCATTGAAGTCATCGAGATATGGCTCCTCGAGTCGGGCTGCGTCGTCGGGCGACTCACCGGGCCCCCAGATCCAAATCCGGCCATCGTTGCGTACTTCTATCGTCTCGCCGGGCAAGGCAATGGCCCGTTTGATGAGGTCGTCGGTCGAACCAGGCGTTCCCTCGAGTCGTTCGAACACGACGAGATCCCCACGTCCCACGTCGCCGATCCGGTAGCTCAACTTGTTGACCAGAATTCGATCACCGATGTTCACCGTGGTCTGCATCGACCCAGACGGAATTTCGAACGCCTGCACAACATAGGCCTTGATCAACAAGGCTGCCGAGAGCGCAACGACGATCACCGCAAGCCATTCGACGGTCGATCGAAGTGCTGCGGTGCCACGAGACTCTTCGGGCGACTCCTCGGGAGCACGCAAAGAATCTGGCGTCGGTACGTGAGTGAACGGCTGGTTCACGTCGAGGTGTGTCGACGTCTGATGCGCTCGATTGCAGCCGATAGTCCTACGTCAAGACTGGTGTCGGACGATTCCAGAAGCCGCACACCGGGCCCGACCTTGATCATGAGCTGTTGAAGCCAGCGCGTCGAGGAGACGGGCAAGGTCACCGTTGCGGCGACGTCACCGGGTTCAGTGGTGTCGACGGGCAGCCCGTCGAGCAAGTACAGCCGTTCGTTGGGTATCACCACTTTTGCACGTGGGGCGCGCTCGATCGAGAAGGTCGGTGCATCTGCCGTGTCGTCGACCGATTGGGTGAACGGGTCGTTGGTGACGGTCGCTGTCTCGATCCGGTCGACGCGAAAGATGCGCTCAGACGCTGCTCGATGACAGTATCCCGCGACGTACCAGTTTCCCTGATCGACGAAGAAGCGCCGTGGCTCGATCCGTCGTTCGGTCCGTTCGTCCTGCGCGAACGAGTAGTACGCAATGTCGACGCACACGTGGTGCTCCGACGCATCCCGTAGAGACGGCAGGACGTTCTCCGAGGCCACACCGAATTGCACATCCACGGTGTCGGAGTCGCTGCCCGTCGCCAACCGCAACTTGGTGAGACCTCGTGCGAGCGCTCCAGCTTGGTCTTGATTGTCGAAGGCCAACGCTGCTTCGCCCGCAGCGAGCAGCGAGAGGATTTCCGAACCAGAGAGACGCATCGGACGCGAGAACCAGTCGGCATAGGAGATCCACACCAGATCGTCGTCGATCGTCACTTCGATGAGCGTGTCAGGCGTGTACGGCGGTACACCAACGTAAAACACAACATCCTGGAGATCTTGCAGCAATAGCTCACGCGGGTAGTCGAAGCGTTCGGAGATCTCGTCGACCGAGGCCCCGTCCTGATCGACGATCCAAGGAATGGCCGCGATGAGGCGAGCCATACGGTCGGTCGCGCTGATCTTGCTCATGGTGTGTGGTCCAGGAGTTCGATGTCGTGCAACCACTCGACGATCATGTTCCGCAGCTCGAGTGGTTCGAGTACCTCGGCGTTGTCCAAGAAACCGAGCACCCAGTCCCGAAACGCTGCGGTGTTGCGAACAGAGACACCCACGACGACGGAACCGTCCTCGGAGATCTCGATCTCGTCTGGTCGAAGATGGACCCGTGCCCAGATCGCCTCTTCAGCATCGATTTTGACGAGCGCGGCAACGGCGTCCTCATCGCCCAGTTCCCACGTTCGGGTGACCTCGGGTCCCCGGGCGGGTCGCCGTTCGTACGCTTCGGGGGGACCCAGTGTCATCGAGCCGTCGATGCGGTCGAGTCGGAAAACCCGCTCAGCATCTCTGGCTCGATCGTGTCCCGAGACGTACCACTTTCCACGGATGAAGCTGAGGCGCGCCGGCTCGAGTTCGCGATCGACGTCTCGGTACCGGAAGCTGACGACACGGCGGTCCGAGATTGCGGTGTGGAGAGCGCCGGCCTCGTCGCTGGTCTCGGCAAAACCAACACCGGTGGCACCGATCCGCTCGGTGGTCGTGTCGCCCGGACCAGTCCCCCCAAGTTTCCAAAATGCGTCTTCACCCAAGGCGTCGACTCGGACGAGGGCAGCTGCGAGGTGAAGAGCCGCGAGCTCGTCGGGTTCGAGACCGGGGTCTTGCCCCGCGTACTCGTCTCGATCAACGATGTAGCCGTCGAGCGGCGGTTCGGTCCCTGGTACAGACGCAACGCGGATCACGACGCCCATTGTCCGGAGGTCGTCCTTGTCGCGTTCGAACGTTCGCCGAAAAGACGCGCTGTTCTCTGGATACCCACCGATTCGGCGCCGGAGATCTTCAGCTGAGAGTGGTTGTTCGGTGTCGATCAACACAGCCAGAAGTTTCAACAGGCGCTCGAGTTTCGACACGGTTACAAGCTCGCGATGAGTTTGTCGACCCGTTCGTCGTGACTTCGGAATGGGTCCTTGCACAGGACGGTTCGTTGCGCTTGATCGTTCAGTTTGAGGTGCACCCAGTCAACCGTGTAGTCGCGTCGGCGCTCCTTGGCGCGTCGGATGAACTCACCACGGAGTCGAGCGCGGGTCGTCTGTGGCGGAGTTTCGACGGCTATCGCGATGTCGTGGTCGTCGCAGATTCGTTCGACCAAACCGCGGCGTTGCATGCGATAGAACAGGCTCCGCTGGCGGTGGATGTCGTGGTACTGCAGATCGACCAGCGCGACTCGGGGATCGGCCAAGGAGAGATCATGGCGTTCGCGATAGGCCTCGAGCAGCTTGTACTTGATCACCCAATCCACTTCACGATCGAGTTTGAGTGGGTCATCGGCGATTGTCGTCAAGCAGTGCTCCCACATCTGGAGTGCTTGTTTCTCGAGCGGGTCGAGTTCGTGATGGTCGGCAAACCGCAAGGCACGTTCGAGGTACTCGGTCTGAATCTCCAGTGCAGAGGCTTCACGGCCATTGGCCAGGCGAACTCGGCGACGGCACGTCGGATCATGGCTGATCTCGCGAATTGCTCGGATCGGGTTTTCGAGCGTCATGTCTCGAAGCACAACGCTGGGTTCCTCGAGCATTCGCAGCATCAGTGAAGCGGCACCAACCTTGAGGAACGTGGTGTATTCGCTCATGTTCGAGTCGCCGACGATCACGTGGAGTCGACGGTACCGCTCGGCGTCGGCGTGTGGTTCGTCCCTGGTGTTGATAATTGGACGAGACCGGGTCGTGGCGCTCGAGACACCTTCCCAGATGTGTTCGGCACGTTGGCTGACGCAATACATGGCACCGCGCGCAGTCTGGAGAACTTTGCCGGCTCCCGCATAGATCTGGCGGCTCACGAGAAACGGAATGAGCACTTCGGAGTACGACCCGATGTCATCCTTGCGGCTGGTCAGAAAGTTTTCGTGGCACCCATAGGAGTTGCCTGCCGAGTCAGTGTTGTTCTTGAAGAGGTAGATGTCGCCACGAATTCCCTCTTCCTTCAACCGTTGTTCGGCACCGATCAGCAGTTGCTCGAGAATGCGCTCCCCCGCCTTGTCGTGGACGACGACGTCGTAGACGTTGTCGCACTCGGGCGTGGCGTACTCGGGATGTGAGCCGACGTCGAGATACAGCCGCGCACCATTGGCGAGGAAGACATTGCTGCTGCGTCCCCACGACACGACGCGCCGAAAAAGGTACCGAGCCACCTCGTCAGGTGATAGTCGCCGCTGGCCCTCCAGCGTGCACGTCACCCCGTACTCGTTCTCCAACCCGAAGATACGTCGCTTCATTGTCCGTTACCGTACTCGCCAATGGAGGCGACGGGCCGGTCGGTTGGCGATCTCCGTCTCGGATCAGGCGGCACTGCTCGTCGCGGCGTTGTCCGGATTCGACGCACCACGTGCCAGCGTGAGCATCTTTCGAAACCCCTGTGCTGTCTGTGGTGTCTGGCCAAACCAGAACTGTGCGCGTTCGTCGAGCTCGGGATCCTCGAGATCGAGCAACGACGCAAGCACCGGTAGGTCAACTTTTCGAAGCTGGAGTGGAACACTTGGCGGAAGTTGCCGTTGTCGACGAATAGCCGAGCTGAAGCCACGGAGCAGTACGTCGTTCGAATCCAGACCAATTCGGAATCGAACACCCAACGTTCCGATGCGAAGGACGCCTTGCGCAGCGTCGTAACCAATCGGTGTGCGTGGTTTGAAGTCGGGACTTTTCCTCACCAGCGAGGCGAGGTCGATGCCGTAACACGACTCCATCGCCGCTCGCAGTGCGTCGGTGATCTCGGCGAGTCCCTCTTCGGCGTCACGAACGATCGACACCGGAATGTCGAGCGCTTCGGCAGCACCTTCGATCGAGTAGCCGAGTAGCGAACGCGCCGTCGCTGCGGCGTGTGCAAGATCCACAGGGGCGCTGGAATCCGCGCGGTGCTCGGGTGCAGTCATGGTGGTCCAATCGACCCGCCGCACGCGAAGTTGAGGTGCTACAGATCTGTTATCTCGTGGTCATCGACGCGGTGGAAGGTTCGACGTCCGAGCGTTCTGTCCAACATTGCGACCTCGAGGTCGGTGTCTTCGAGTGAACGGTCGTCTCCGGCCAATGCCTGGCGTGCAACCTCGAGAGCCGCTGAGGCAGACAAACCGGGGGTGAAGGAACTGCGCATTCGTTCAATGATCGATTCGGAATCGCCACCGAGGACAACGAAATCTCGCTGATCATTGACGGTGCCGTCGTACAGGATGTGAAAGAGCTGTTCTTCACCGGGGGTGTCGGTGATTTCGGCGACCAAGATCTCGACTTCGAGTGGTTTCATCTCGTGGGTGAACGTCTGTCCGAGCATCTGTGCGTAGTTGTTCGCCAGGCTTCGGGCCTCGACATCCTCGCGGCTGTATGTAAAACCTTTCATGTCGGCATGACGAACACCAGCGATCCGGAGTTGATCGAACTCGTTATACTTGCCGACCCCGGCAAAGGCGATCCGGTCGTAGATCTCGGAAACCTTGTGCAGTGTCGACGACGGGTTCTCGGCGCAGATCAGCACACCGTGTTCGTAGGCCATGGCTACCAGGCTGCGACCTCGAGCGATGCCCTTCCGGGCATAGTCGGCCCGGTCTTTCATCATCTGCTCGGGAGCGACGTAGAACGGAGTCGTCATGGACTCACCTCCCGGTGGTTTGCGGCGAAGCGTTCGGCGATCTCGACGAATCGGGCACCGACTATCGCGTCGTCAATTCGTTCGAAACCGGCCTCGCTGATCGTCGCGATGATCGGATAGATCCCGCGAAGCGTGTCTGCGCCGCCCGTCGCCGCGTCCGCATCGGCGGCCTGAAACAGAGATTCGGCCAAGAGCTCGACTGCGTCGTCGCTGGTCATGTCGCGTCGATAGCCGACCTTGATCACGGTTTCGGCGTGCAGCGACCCCGACCCCGTGGCTGCATAGTCGGACTCTTCGTACCGTCCACCGGTGATGTCGTACTCGAAGAGCCTTCCGGTATCTCGAGCAAGGTCGAACCCGGCAAATATCGGCACGACGGCAAGACCTGACATCGCGGCCGGAAGATTCGAGCGCAACATTTGACCAAGCTGATTTGCCTTGCCTTCGAGACTGAGTGCCGAACCCTCGACCTTCTCGTAGTGCTCGAGTTGAAGCTGGAAAAGCCGGACCATCTCGATCGCAGGACCGGCAGCGCCAGCTATCGCCACCGCGCTGTATCGATCTGCGGCAAAAACTTTCTCGATCGATCGATGCGAGATCAAGTTGCCCGAGGTCGCTCGGCGATCACCGGCCATCACCACACCGTTCGCATACCGAACCGCCACACAGGTCGTTCCGTGGGTGATGTGCTCGGGTGAGTGCGGAGTCTGGGGGTTCGGGAAGGGTTCGGTGCCGTGCCGCCGCACGAGAGCTGCGAAGTCGGGACCGGGGTCGGTGCCGCGCTCGAAGTACGGAAGCGTCACTGGCCACCCTTTTGGATATAGCTTTTCACGAAATCCTCGGCATTGGTCTCGAGCACTTCATCGATCTCGTCGAGTAGATCGTCCATCTCGGACTTCAGCTTCTCTCCGGATTCGGAGGACTCGGGAAGGTCTTCGACCTCTTCTGACTCCGACGGCGAGCCGGATCGTTTGATGTGTTCTTGTTCAGCCATGATGTCTCCTGACCTGTCGGCCGCTCAGCTTCGAAGGCGTTCGAGCAGCTCGAGTGGGGTGTCACATTCTTCTAACACGCTACCGACGTGGGCACGTGTACCTCGGGTCGGCTCCATCATCGGGATTCGGCGAAGCGGATCGACGCCGACGTCGAAGACGAGCGAGTCCCAGTTCGCAGCTACGATCTGTGATCCCCATTTTCGAAGGCACTCGCCCCGGAAGTACGCACGGGTGTCCTCGGGCGGGTTCGTCGTCGCAAATATGACTTCTTCGGGAGTGACGATCTTTTCGAGGTCGAGGCGCCCGGCGAGCGAACGATCGGGGCGCATGTCGTGATATTGCAGGTCCATGGCCGCGAGGCGCGCGTCTGCCCAATCGAGGCCGTGGCGTTCACGATACGCGTCGAGCAGGCGGTATTTGGCAACCCAGTCGATCGACGACGCGAGTTCCATCGGATCTCGTCGGAGTGCGTCGAGCGTCGTTCCCCATCGCTCCATCACGTCGAGAGCCACAGGACCGCCCACCGACTCGGTGCCGTGCTGATCGATGAAACGTTGTGCATCACCGTGGAGGGCCTGTTGCACATCGATCGCCCGAACATGTTTGCCATCGTCGAGCGGCAACAGCGTGTCCAAAGTCAGATCGGCGCTGATCTGCTGCATGGATCTGACCGGGTCAGAAAACTGCCAGGTCCGACCGATCGCTCCAGCCTCGACCATGCCCAAGACGATCGCCGTCGTGCCCACCTTGAGATAAGTCGCCACTTCGCTCATGTTTGCATCACCAGCGATCACGTGAAGGCGCCGGTACTTCCGTGCATCGGCGTGGGGTTCATCGCGTGTGTTGATAATCGGGCGTTTCAGAGTGGTCTCGAGACCGACCTGTTCTTCGAAAAAGTCGGCGCGCTGAGTGATCTGGTACGGAATTTCGGACCGTCGCAGGCCCGGAAGTTCGGTTCCGACCTTCCCCGCTCCGGTGAAGATCTGTCGAGTGATCAAATGTGCGATGCCGTGGCGGACAATGTCTCCAAAGGGGGTAGCGCGGTCCATGAGATAGTTCTCATGACAGCCATAGGAATTGCCCTTGCCGTCGCTGTTGTTCTTGTAGACGACGATCTCTTGATGCGGTAACAACATCGTCGATGCCGCTCGCATCGATTCGATGAGGATCTCCTCGCCAGCTCGATCGTGGACGACGATGGACCGAGCGTCGGCACATTCTGGCGTCGAGTACTCGGGGTGGGCGTGATCGACGTAGTAACGCGCACCGTTGGTCAATACGGCGTTCACCAGGTGGGTCTCGATGGCGGGAGCGAGAGCGCTCAACGGCGTCTCACCACGTGCGTCGCGTGCGGGCGATTCGTCCTCGAAGTCCCAGGACACCCGCGGCTGGTTCTTTCGATCGCGAATCGTCAGATAGGCATTGATCAACAACGAGGACGCCGAGATTGGATTGGGTTCGTCGGTCCCGCGCAACACGATCCCGTACTCGGTTTCGACACCGAGAGTCTTTGGCACGACCATCTACAGGTACTGTCCGGTCCCGACTCGCTGCACTTCTCGACCACCAGCCGATGACTCGGCAGCATCACCGACGAGGGTACGAATGTAGACGATCCGTTCACCTTTCTTGCCCGAGATCTTCGCCCAATCATCGGGGTTGGTGGTGTTTGGAAGGTCTTCGTGCTCTCGGAATTCGCGTTTGGTCGCCGCGACGAGGTCTTCGGAACGGATCCCTCGAGCTCCGCCGTTGATCACTCGTTTGATTGCCAGTTGTTTCGCCCGGCGAACGATGTTTTCGATCATTGCGCCCGAGGAGAAGTCCTTGAAATACATGACTTCTTTGTCGCCGTTTTGATAGGTCACCTCGAGAAATTCGTTGTCGCTGTCGGTTCGGTACATCTCCGCGACAGCTGCGTCGACCATTGCGCCGACGGCTTTGTTTCGATCGCCACCGCCTGTCGTGTCGATGAGTGTCTGATCGATGGGCAGGTCGGGCGTCAGATACTGACGGAAGATTGCTGCTGCGGAGAGTTCGTCGGGCCGTTCGATCCGGATTTTCACATCGAGACGACCAGGCCGCAAAATGGCTGGGTCGATGAGATCCTCACGGTTTGACGCGCCGATCACGACAACATTTCGTAGCGTTTCCACGCCGTCGATCTCGGCGAGGAGCTGCGGCACGATGGTCGACTCGATGTCGGAGCTGATGCCTGAGCCACGTGTCCGGAAGAGTGATTCCATCTCGTCGAAGAACACGATGACTGGCCAGCCCTCCTGAGCCTTCTCGCGAGCACGCTGAAAGACGAGGCGAATCTGACGTTCGGTTTCGCCCACGTACTTGTTGAGCAGCTCCGGGCCCTTGATGTTGATGAAGAAGGATCGGGCGTGTTCGTCGCCGGTGACTTCGGCAACACGTTTGGCCAGTGAGTTCGCAACCGCCTTGGCGATGAGCGTCTTGCCGCAGCCGGGAGGGCCGTACAACAAGATGCCCTTGGTCGACGGAAGTTCGAACTCGGTGAAGAGATCGGCATGCACGAACGGCAGCTCGATCGCATCGGTGATCTGTTCGATCTGCTCGTCGAGCCCGCCGATGTCGTCGTAGGACACATCCGGGACTTCTTCGAGGACGAGGTCTTCAACACCCGGACGTGGCAACTTCTCGAGGATCATATTCGACCGAGGATCGATCAGTACCGAGTCGCCGGCCTTCAGTCTCTTACCACGAAGTGACTCGCAGATTTCGACAACTCGCTCCTCATCGGCGCGGCCCGAGATCATGGCGCGACTCTCGCCGAGGAGTTCACGTACGCTTGCGAGTTCGCCCGTGGTGTCGAATCCGCGCGCCATCACGATATTGAGACTGTCGTTCAGCACGACTTCCTGGCCGACCAGCAAGAGGTCGTCGACGTCGGGGCTGATTGCGACACGAACTTTCCGGCCTCCCGCAAACACATCTGCGGTGCCGTCGTCGTCGTTCAACCCCAGAAAGGTCCCGTAGCTCGCCGGCGCCTGTGTGAGCTTGTCGACTTCTTCACGAAGCGTTGCGATGCTGTCGCGGGCCTCACGGAGCGTGTAGGTCAGCTTTTCGTTTCGAGCAACGGCTTGGCTGAGCTGGCCTTTGGTCTCGAGCAGTCGTTCCTCGAGCGCTCGAACACGTTTCGGAGCTTCGTCGAGGCGGTTGCGCAGGGCGTCGATCTCCTCGGAGAGCACCACAATTTGGCGGCGCTCGACATCGAGTGCTGCCTCGAAGTCTTGACGTTGCGACTCATCATCCACGCTGATTGCCTCCCTCGCCGGGACCCTACTCCTACTGCCCGTTCGCTCTGAGCACCAAACAGGAGGATTTCACGAATTCTATCCGGACGGGCATCGCTCACTGCTCTGAGAAGCACCCATGTACCTCGCTACACTTTCGGTCATGCAACCCGATGGCATGAGGACCGTGTCACAAACGACACCAATTCGTGCACCTTTCGAGATGTACACGTGTCCGGCGAATTCGCCGAGAATGGGAGCCGAAGAATGAAGGTTTGGATCGATCAGGATTTGTGCACAGGCGACGGTATCTGCGTCGAAATTGCCCCCGACGTCTTCACCCTTCTCGACGACGGACTCGCCTATGTCAAAGAGGGCGCCAAGATCTTGAGCGAACCGGGTGGAGTGCAGGGAGTTGCTCCGGTCCCCGGCGGCACCGAGGACGGTGTCATCGAATCGGCCGAAGAGTGCCCCGGCGAGTGCATCTTCATCGAGGTGTAGGGCGAGCTTCGCTCGACGACACCTCGACAGCTGCTTTTCCGGCTTCGCCTCCTGCTGTCGCAATCCGTCGCTGCGCTCCTCGATGCTCTGCAGCTGGCCAGAGGCCGTGTCCGTTCGAACCGGCTTCGCAGCTCCGAACTCACGGCTTTTCCGGCTGCGCCTCCTGGCCAGAGGCCGTGTCCGCTGCTCTATCCGCGTTCCAGTTTTCGGGCGCTGCTGAGAAACCCGGTGTGGCCGACCATGCGGTGATCCGGACGAACCGCTTGACCCTCGACATGCCACCCTCGTTGCATGAACTCGGTTGTGTGCGCCATGCCAAATCCATGTTCATTGAGGGACTCGCGCAACTTGCTCACCTGCATGACGCTCGGCGTGTATGCCACCAGAATGCCGCCGCTGCGTAATGCTTTGGCTGCATGTGGGACGACCTGCCACGGTTCGGGGAGATCCAGCACCACCCGATCGAACTCGGTCTCGTCGATTCCGTCGTACGCGCTGCGAAGTTGCACGTCGTATCGATCGAGAACGTCTTCACCGAGTAGCTCGCGCACGTTCTTCTGCGCTCGCTGCGCGAAGTCTTCTCGCAGCTCATACCCGGTGATGACGGCGCCGGCTCGCAACATCGTCATCGACAATGCACCTGAGCCCACGCCGCTCTCGAAGACTCGCGCTCCAGGGAAGATGTCGGCGATCATCAAGATCGGCCCGAGATCTTTTGGATAGATGACCTGGGCGCCGCGTGGCATTTTGAGTATCAACTCGGCAAGCGTCGGCCGAATGACCAGATAGCTGCCGTTTCTCGACGACTTCACCAGTCGTCCCTCGGGTTTGCCAATCACATCGTCGTGTTTGATCAGCCCCGCATGGGAGTGAAACTCTTTGCCCTGTTGGAGGGTCACGAGGTAGCGGCGGTCTTTGAGGTCGACGAGCTGGACGATCTCGCCTTCCGCAAGAATTCCCGAGGTGGTCATTCGATGATCTTGGCGGGAGCGGTGGAGATTTCCACCGCAACGGTGTGTTCCACGAGGCGACAGAACGAGCAGACATCGTTACTCGACGCGCTCCCACACCGAGTGCAACGCGTGAGCTCCCCGTCGGATCCGCCGTCGTCGCCCTGGAAATGCACGGCCGCACGGTCGAGAAAACCGAAATAGAAGTTGTGCTTTGCGCCAGGTGAAGCGACTTCCATGGTGTTGAGAACGTCTTTGTACTCGAGGTGCTTGTTTCCGATCGCCATCGGGCACTCCTCGACGATATAATCGATGCCGCGCAAAACACAGTAGGCAGCCATGTCGCGCTCGCTCAGACGGACGAGAGGTTTGGTTTTGCGGGGAAATCCGTTTCCCTCGGGCAGAACCGGAGACTGCCGCGCGAGGTAGTCGGTCTGCCAGCGCGCCACATTTCCGAGCAGTACTGCGGCTTCGTCGTCGAGATTGTGCCCGGTAACCACCACGTCGTAGGCCTCACGTTTTGCGACAGCATCGAAAATGTGTCGTTTGGAGAGACCACAGGCTGAGCAGGGCACCCGCCCCGTGGCTTTGGTCGCGCTCGGGACGGTGAACCCGTGTTCGTCTTCGAGGACATATTCGTGCAGTACGAGGTCGCGTTCTGTAGCGAACGCTCGGGCCTTGGCCGTGCTCGCATCGCTGTAGTCGCCGATGCCCAGACCGATCACCAGACCGTCGGCCCGGTAGCCGAGTTCGAGCAGAATGTCCCAGAGCGCCAGCGAGTCCTTTCCACCCGACACGGCTACGAGGATGCGATCGTCGTGTCCGAACATCTTGAACTTGTGGATGGTCTTTTCGACCTGGCTGCGACAGAAACGCAGAAAGTGTTCCTGACAGAACGCAGCGTTGTGTTGTCGGATCTCGATGACCGGCGGACCCTCGCAGACGCGGCACTTCACGGTTGACCACCCGAGATCACCGATCGAATTTCGATATCGTCGGTCTCTGCGAGGTTCGTGTTACCGGGCACGAGTGTGCCGTTGACGATCACGAGAACCGATTCACGGTTGAGCTCGAAATGTGCGACGAGCTTCGACACGGTCATCGGACCTTGGACATCGACTTCGCATTCGGGGTTCCGGAGACGGACCCGCATCAGCCGGGCTCGGCTGCGCGAACCTCTTTGGCTGCGGCCTTCTCGGCTGCACGCGCCTCTTTGGCTGCGGCCTTCTCGGCTACGCGAACCTCTTTGGCCGCGGCCTTCTCGGCTGCACGCGCCTGCTTGGCACCTTGCCGTTTGGCGTAGCGACTCGGCGCAGGATCGGACACGAGATCTTTGCCGAGAATCTGGTTCACGCGCTCCGCCGATGGGGCCTCGAGGATCCGAGTGCCGATCGATGCAAGGGCGGCAGGGGCGGTTGCGGTGGCACGAGGAGGCTTGCGTTTCGGCCCGATGAACATCTTGCGGCCTTCGCCTCGACCACGCTTGGTCTGTTCGGGTACGTGAACGATCGTCCACGCTTCACCTTCTCGAAGCGGTTCGGCAAACGCGATCGGTGCTTCACCAGACTTCGACACCTTCGACCAGCCTTTGCGAAGGGTCAAGAAGACCCACACGGCGCGCCATGGTGTGGAACCACCGAGCAGGCCCTTGCGCGTGGCGTTCATGCGCACCATGCGGGTCAGGTAACTGCGCTTCGGGAATGGGGACATCAGATTCGGCGAATCTCCACGACAGCGGACCGCTTCGAGCCGACACGGCGTCCCAACATGTACATCAGCAGAATGAGCAGGATTCCGCCGACGGCAGCTGCGGGAACCGCCTTACCTTTCGCCGACTCGGCCACCGAGTCGACCTCACTTTTGATCTGACGGAACTTTTGCTCGATGTCGTCTTTGGAGATCGGTGACTGTTCGGTAGTCATGAACCAAGCCCTTTCGTGATGCGGGACGCCAGGAAGGCCAGCACGAGGGCCGCGCCGACGAACACGATTGCGTATGGCGCCCAAACGAACCAGCCAATGCC
>RCMY010002225.1_pt1 | contig 17657 bp, 18 predicted proteins | sample 2041341 | NCBI WGS metagenome assembly RCMY01 (sample SAMN09708234, study PRJNA481090) | Marine sediment metagenome, whole genome shotgun sequencing project. | reverse complement strand
TCACCGGACGCGACGACGATCGACTTCGGAGGCGTCGCGCTGGATCGCAGCGTGATCATGAGATCGACGAACTCGCCATAGGAATAGGCGAACGCCGACCAGTCCTCGAGATCGAGACCGCGACGGATCTTCTCGGCGACCCTCGCAGCCTTCTTTCCCCACGAACCCTCCGCAACTCGCTCGTTCCACACCTGCAGGTCGTGGAGCCCGTCGGCGATGAACACCGGTACCGACGTAGCCAACATCAGGTGCCCCCTGGTGTTCTCTGCGGTCTCACGGACCCACGCCCATTCGTCGGCGGCAACCATGAGCCGCTCCTCGCCGTCGAGAACTCGCCCGTTACGACAGTCGATGACAACCAATGTCAGGTCGCCGACCACCCGGTGATAGCTGAAGTGATAGCCGCCGGAGATGGGAGTGGATGCGAGTACCTCTTGTGCCCACGCCCGCAGCACCTCGGTGCCGTCAGCGATAGCGAGAAGGTCGTCCAGCAGCGCTTCGTCGCGGATCCGCGCCGGCGAGAGGTTACCCAGGTGCTGATAGATCCAGTACGACATCAAGCCGCTCACCGCGTGCTCTTCCCACCACGGTTCCTGTCGGATATCGCGCACCCACGACGCCGAGATGTTCCAGTCGTCGATGTTGTCGTGATCGTCGAAGATCATCGCCGACGGGATGTTGGAGAACAACCAACGTTCGACCGGAGCGGACCAAGCCTCGTCGTAGAGCCAGCAGTACTCGTCGAAATGCTCGACGACCTCGGCTTCGAGGTCGGCGTCGGACGACCGCCTTGCCGTGATCCGCTCCTTTGCCTTCGGTGACGAATCGTCGGCGTAGATCTGATCACCGACGAGAAGGAGGAGATCGGGCCAATCGTCCCGGCCTTCGGTCAGCATTCGCCGGCCGTGCGCCCAGAGCGTGTCGACGCCCCGTCCGTTCTCATCGAGCGTCAGCTCGAGGGTGTACGGCGGTTCATGGGGTGCAGCCGCTCGACACGACCCGACCAGGACCGAGACCGCGCTTCCGGCCGCCGGCGTGCGGATGACGCTTGGCGGGTGGGCTGCGCTGCCATCGGGCCAGACGCGCACCCCGTTGAGCGCAACCTCGTATTCGTGGTTGGATCCAGGTTCGAGCCCTTCGATGATCACCAACGCGTAGTGACGGCCCTTCACCGAGAACGTCGATGTCGACGACCCGATGATCTCGACGGTGCCCGGTTCGTCGGTCTCCATCCAGATGGTGGCCGATGAACCGTCCACGTAGCGGAGCATCGGCCCCAGCCGTAACTCGGTCATGACCGCGGGGCCCAGACGATCACCGACGCGAGGCGCCGGTAGTTCTCGCCGTGCGAGTCGCACGGCCCCGTCTTCGCCTCATCCGTTCCCGGCTCGAGCTTCGTCATCGGTGGCAGCCTTGTCGTTGGAGCCCGTGCTCCAGGGTGGATCCCTGAGGACGGATCGTCAGCTTTGGACGATGGTCCCTCGCCACGCCCCGGACGCTGCGTCGCGATCCTCGATGAGCGTCTTGAAGTTGTCCATGTCGCCCTTGAGTTGCGCCGAAACGAAGCCGAGCTTGTCGCCGACGTTTTCGACAAAACCATCGGGGTCATAATCCATCTGGAGCGTGACCCTTGTGGTGTCGTCGTCGATCTTGTGGAAGGTGACCACGCCGGCGTGGCTTGGACCGGACTCGGTGGTCCACGCAATGCGATGGTCGGGCGTTTGTTCGGTGATGGTGGTGTCGAACTCTCGCTCGACGCCGCCGATCTTCACCTTCCAGTGGAGTCGTTCGTCGGTGAGTTGCGTGACGGCTTCAACGCCGTCCATGAAACGCGGGAACTCCTCGAACTGGGTCCACTGGTTGTAGGCGACACGCACCGGTGCGGCGACGTCGACAGATTGCGTGTGATCGGTTGGGTTGCTCATGCGGACGGCTCCTAACGGTTGAAGTGGGATTCGGGGAGGGGGTACTACGTCAAAGTCCGCTGGCCGCCATCGCTCTTGAGGAGTCGATGGCGACCAGCGGTACGGCGCTTAGACGCGCTTGGCGAAGTAGATGATGGCCAAGATGACCAAGATGGTGACAAGAATGCTTCCGTAAACCATGTGCAGCTCCTTTCCGTTCTCGATGTGTTCGATTTGATGCACAGCTTGATGCGCTGCGATGCGTTGTTTCGCTTCGCGAGTTGCGGTCAGCGCCGGGTCGGTCAGCGTCAGGTGAAGATGCTCACACCACCGGGACCGACGAGCAGCCCGACGACGATCAGCACGATGCCGTAGACCATCTGCTTGCGCATCAGCGCAGCGATACCAGAGAGGACCATTACGACTGCGATTATCCAGAGGATGAGTGCCATGAGTGCATTCCCTTCGTGCGGTTAGCGGTAGGAACGACGTACCCGTCGAGCCGAAGACTCAAACATCGTTGGACAGATTCCTTCGACGGAACGTCGTTCGAGAGGCGCCTGTCCATCACCCATCGATGCGCTGCCGACGAAACGTCACCATGTCGTAGGCGCCGGCCGCGACGAGCCCGGCCGCGGCCAGAGCGATGGCGATTCGCCCCGGTCCAACTTCGGCGAGCGTGCGAAGCGACTGGTCCAATCCACCGGCTTCATCAGGATCGTGCTGCCAAGCCGCAGTGAGAAACAGGAGACCCGCTATCGCCAGCATCGCGGCGCGGGCGATGAAGCCGACAACGCCGAGGACTCCGAGTGCCCGTACCTGGACCTTCGAGAGACCGTCGAGATCGATGTCGTCGAGGAAATCGCGCTGTAGGCCCTTGCGTAGGTGGTACAGCCCGACCAGCACCGTGCCGATGCCGATCGCCGCGAGCGCGATTCGGCCTCCTGGGATATCGAGGAGACGTGAACTGATCCCTTCCGGCGACGAGGCCCCGCCCTCTCCTGACCCGCTGCTTCGGCCCGAGAGCGCAGCTTGAAACGCAGTTGTCGCGAGCATGCCGTAGACGACCCCGAGCCCCACATCGCCCACGGTTCGACAGAGGTCCAGGAATGCGTCGACGTCGGTGAGCACCGACCCCCAGTCGATGCTCCGGGTGGCCGCTTGCCACAGGTGCCATATCGCAAACAGAACTAATCCGGCGCCGACCAGGAGCACGAGGGCCCGGCCTGCCGGCCCTTCAACAATGGTGGACAGCGCGCCACTTTGGTCCGCATCGTCCGAGCTGTAACCGCGTCGGGCTATCGACAGGCCGAGGATTCCGATGACGACGAAGACCAAACCCTTGGCTATCCAGCCGGCTCGGGTGATCGTCTCCGCCTTCTCGGTTGCGTCGGTGGAGGTCACGCCGGTCGAAGCTCGGTCGTCGATTTGAGGACCCGGCCGCCGTCACTCTGCTCGATCAGATAGGCGGGCTCGCTTTGCGTGGCGTTGCGCGACACGTCGGTTCCTTCGATCGTCCGGGTGACCTCGGCCGTGAAGCGTTCCGTGATGGTTCCGGTTCCCGTGCCGGACCCCCACTCCCATGCAACGTCGTCCCCGATATGGAACTGGTGGGCCATGTTCACGTCCTTCTGCGATCGATTTGCCCGGTCGCGTTACCCGGTTTCGCAGCGCGGCAAACCCCGCCTTCGCCGGGCCGGGCCGGCGTCTTGGCAGTGACGGTGCAGCATGGTAGGACCGGTGCCATGGCTACGTCGCTGGTGGAAACCGAACGGATCGCGACGCGGCGTGTGGGCGACCCCGCCCGCCGCTCCAGGTATGTCCTCTATTGGATGCAGGCTGCCCAGCGCGCCCGTCACAACCAGGCGCTCGAATACGCCATCCGGCAGGCGAACGAGCTCGAGCTGCCCGTGGCCGTCATCTTCTGCGTCGTCGACGACTATCCCGATGCGTCGGTGCGGCACTACGACTTCATGCTGCGGGGCCTCGCCCAAACCGCAACAGCCATTCGGACCCGCGGCCTTCTCTTCGAATGCCGGCACGGTGACCCGGCCGACCTCATCCCAACAGCGGCAGCCGACGCTGCGCTCATCGTGATGGACCAAGGGATTCTGCGGACGCCGCTGGCGTGGCGGCAGAACGTTCTCACTTCGACGCCCGACGATCTCGCCGTTCACGAAATCCAGACCGAAGTCGTGGTGCCGGTGGATCTGGCGTCGAACAAACTGGAGACCGCGGCACGGACGATCCGACCGAAGATCAACGACCTTCGGGACGAGTACGTCGTCGACCTGTCCACCACGGCTGTCCGGGTGAAAGCAGGCGACCTGACCATACCGGGAGGCCGATCGACGGTTGATCTCGACGGTGTCGAGTCGGTTCTCCGCACGTTGAACATCTCCGCCGAGCCCGGGCCCGTAGACGGCTGGACCAGCGGGACGAGGGCGGGCATGCGCCTGCTCGACGACTTCCTCGACGGCGTGCTGCACGAGTACGACGACGCCCGCAACCGCTACGACGAAGCAACGTCCTCCTCGCGGTTGTCGCCGTATCTTCACTACGGCCAGATCTCGCCGGTCGAAGTCGTCCGTCGGGTGCAGGCGTGCGATGCCCCCGCAGAACACGTCGACTCGTTCATCGACGAACTTGTCGTCCGGCGGGAGCTCGCCATCAACCACGCCCTGCAGAACCCGGCGTACGACTCCTATTCGGGGCTTCCCGAGTGGGCGAGGACATCGCTCGCTGAGCACGAGGACGACGACCGGCCGGACCGATACACCGCACGCGAACTCGACGAAGGCTGCACCGACGATCCGGTGTGGAACGCGGTGCAGTTCTGTATCCGCAACGATGGGTGGGTTCACAATCAGCTGCGCATGTACTGGGGAAAGCAGGTCGTGCACTGGACGAATACCCCTGCTCACGCCTTCCGAACACTGCTCGATCTCAACAACCGCTACTTCCTCGACGGCCGAGACCCCAACAGCTACGCCAATGTGGCGTGGTGCTTCGGACGCCACGACCAGGGATTTGCCGAACGGGACGTCAGCGGGAAGCTGCGCCCCTTCACCACCGCCGCCCTGAAACGCAAGGGCGATCTCGACGCGTGGCTCGAAACCGTCGAGTCGAGGATGGGTACGACCAGCGCGTAAGGCATTCGCACGCGGGCGCGAGCAAGGTTCACCCACCTTCCGACGACTCGGCGAGCGGCGTCGCTCCCCCAGAAGCGCGTGGTCATGAGCTCGTCCACCAACGGTCTCTCGCGAACCGTTTCGGCGACGTGTCGTGCGGGTAGTGCTCCCAACAGATCTCATCATCGACCGCTGGGTTTTCGACCCGACTGGAGCAACTCATGGCCTCGCTCACCGAACACAACGTCGACGTGGTCGTCCTCGGGCTTGGCTCGGCGGGCGAACACCTTGCCAAACTCCTCGCCGAGGCAGGGAAGAAGGTCGTCGGGTTCGAGCCCAACCGGGTTGGGGGCGAGTGCCCCTTCGTCGCGTGCGTCCCCTCCAAATCGTTGCTGCACGACGCCAACCATGACTCGACCTGGTCCCAAGCCGTCGAGCGGCGCGACGATCTGACGAACGAGCGCGACGACACCGATCATGCCGAAGGCGTCATCGACGCCGGCGTACAGCTGATCCGAGAGTCAGCCGAGATCGTCGACGAACGTACGGTGCAGTCCGACGGTCACCGGGTGCGGGCCGAGCACGTGGTGATCGCAACGGGGGCCAAGCCGATTCGCCCCGACATCGACGGACTCGACCGCGATTGCGTGTGGACCAGCGCCGATGCCCTGTCGTCGGATGAGCAACCGGATCGAATCGTGATCATCGGTGGCGGTGCGATCGGCAGCGAACTCTCGGAGGTCTACGCACGTTTCGGAAGCGAGGTCGTGGTCTGCGAGCGTAGTGATCGCATCACCGACGACGCCGAACCGGACGTTTCCGCCGCGCTCGCCGAGCATCTCCGCGGCCTTGGCGTGATCGTCCATCTCGGGGCCGAGGTAGCCGCCATCGAAGCCGGAGAAGAATCCGACCGGGTGCGGCTCGCCGACGGCACCACCTACCCGGCGAATCGAGTGTTGCTCGCCGCCGGCGTCGAGCCGCGTCTGTCGTCGGTCGGGCTCCATGCCATCGACATCGACGCTGACGCGATCGAGATCGGCAAGGACTGCTCCGTGGACGGACTCGACTGGCTCTGGGCAGCGGGCGATGTCACGCCCCATTCGGCCTGGACCCACGGCGCCTCGATACAGGCACGCGCGCTCGCGGATCGCCTGACCGACCGAGCTTGGGTGCAGCCGGCCACCGTCATGCCGCGGTGCATCTTCACCAGGCCCCCGCTCGGCATCGTCGGCGAGACGGCCAAAGCGGCCGGTGATCGGGGAATCGATGCGATCGTCGGCGTCGCGGAATACGGCGACGTCGTTCGCTCACGGACCGACCGACTCGATGGTGGTCGAGCCGAAATCGTTGTGGACCGCACCACGGGGGCCATCCTGGGCGCCTCGATCTTCGGGCCCCGAGCCGACGACCTCATCCAGATCGTCGCCACCTTCATGTCGTCCGGCGCAGACATCCATGTCGCCCATCGAACCGTCTTTCCGTTCCCCACCTTGTCCCAGGTCGTCGAGGCAGCCATCGGCGATGCGGTGTCTCGCCTGCGCGACGCCGACGCATGAGGCCTCCTCCCGCATTTCCAGCGGCGGTGGTCTAGCCGCCACCCCCGCCGTCGGGAAGGCGCAGGCGGACGGGACCTCGGACGTCGGCGAGGTCCTCGACCGTCCGATCGCCCTGCGTCATCACGATGAGGCCTTCGTCGGCCATGTCCGATGCGACACTGCGCACGGCATCCATCGAGGGACGCCAATCGGGTGAGGCCACAATTCGGGCCACATCGGACGGGCAGATCGAACTGCGTTCCCCCCGTTTGGAGAGCATCGCCAGAACCGCAGCCCTGGCTCGTGCCGCGCCACCCTCATCGGTCGCCGGTTCCCACCAGGGGTCGCCCCGCTCCCCCAGCGCGATCTTGGCCTGATGCACCCTCGTACGCGCGCGGGCCATTGCGTTCTCGTCCGATCGAGCCGCCTTCACCGCCCGCCGAGCGCTCATGAGCTCGGACACCAGCTCTTTCCGAAACGGCTCGGGGATGTTCGGATCGGTCGCACGCCAGCGACGACCGCCAACCACGATGTAGCGGCCGTCGTCGGTGCGTTCAACCTCAGACATCGCTCTCGTACCGGGCCCGGAGTTGCTTCACGACCAGACCGTAGCGGCGGCGGTCGACGACGTCCGACCCAACGATCGTCCGAACTCTGATCGCCCGTGGCGTCCCCCCGTACATCTTGCCAGTCCGTTCTCGGCGTCCGTGTCACCCGGCGACCGCCCCCGATCGTCTGTTTGGACAGGACCCGGCGAGAAGAGTCGAGGGGTAGCGCTTTGGAAAAGGTCGCAGTTACGGCAATTTGTTCGGTTGGCGTTGCGCTTGCGTGCGCGGTCGTCGTGCTGTGGCGCGGGACCTGCGCCCACGAGGTCTCAGGGGCAGCCGGCGTCGGGCCCGACAGACCGGTGCGAGCCCGGGCCGCCGAGGGACTGCGGCTCGCCGCGGCTGTTTCTGCGGCAGGTGTCGGCGGAGGGCTACTGACCTTCGGTCTCGGCGGACGGCTCATGATGCGTGTGCTTGCCGCAACGTCGCCGAGTGCACAGGGGTTACTCACCGATGCGGAGGAGCGGGTCGGCGAGGTCTCCGTCGATGGCACGGTGGGTTTGGTCGCTTTCTTGGCGATTTTCAGCGCGCTGCCCGCCGGCGTCTTTGTGCTCTCCCGCCGCCGGTTTCCGCGACGGTCGATACCAGCGGGGCTCCTGGCCGGCGGGATCGGTGGCGGACTACTCGCACGCATGGTGGGGCTGGTCGATCCCACGAATCGGGACTTCGACATCCTGGAACCGACCTGGCTGGCGGTGCTGTTGTGCGTTGCACTGATTGCGCTCGGATCGATGACCATCGCCGTCTTGGCCGACCGCTTCGTCGCGAACTGGCCCTACCCGGCGTTGTCGGCGCGCGGGGTTGCCGGACTGCTGCCCCTCGTCGTCTATCTCATTCCGCCGCTGGCCGTGGTAGGGCTCGTCCTGGTTGCATCACGCGTCTTCGTCTTGCGGCCGCAGCGTTTCCCGCTCGTCGCGGCCGTTGGCAGCTGGTTGACGATCCTGGCCGGGGTTGCGGGCGGCGGCTGGGTGCTCATCAACGCGACCGAGATTCTTTTGTGAAGCCGGCACATGTCCTATCGCCACGCGTCTGTCGGCGTGCGACACTGATGCCATGACCGACGGTGGCGTTGGTGTGAGTGCACTCCAAGTGCTCCTTGCAACCGCCGGGGTGGCGCGGATCCCGACCCGCAGCACCAGCGTTGCCACGAACACCACGGTCGACGTCGATGGCTTCATCGAGGTTATGTACAACCAACACGCTCGCGGTCTCGTACACATGGTTCGACTGTTCGTCGACGACCGCAACGCTGCGGAGGATCTGGTGCAGGAGGCGTTCATTCGGTTGGCCCGATCGGCACACCGGATCGAGGACGATCGCAAGGCCGCCGCCTACCTGCGTTCGATCGTTTTGAACCTTGCGCGCGACCACAATCGTCGTGGCCTCGTCTCCCTGCGGCATCGGCTTCCGCTCGATGATCGCCGAGCATCGGTTGAAGACGTGGTCGAGCTCGCGGAGGACCACCAAAAGGTCGTCGACTCGCTACGCACGCTCCCGGGGCGGCAACGCGACTGCCTCATCCTTCGCTACTACGACGAGTTCGGCATCGATGACATCGCCGAGACCCTGGGCATCTCGCGCAACTCGGTGAAGACACACCTCACCCGAGGCATGCGGGCGCTCGAAACCCAACTGACCGACGAAATCGCGGTGCTGTGATGCGTCTGGGCGAGCGGGTACAGGAGGCACTCCGAGCAGGATCGGCAGCCGTCGTCGACAGCGGCGACCTGCTCGAGCGCGTGCAATGGAGCATTGCCGACGACCGTCTGCTGCGAGCGCAGCGCCAACGCCGAGCAGGCGTGGTGTTGTGCATCGTCGCAGCGGCCGGAGCTATCGCCGGCGCAACCATCGATCGACGAGAGGGAGATCTCATTATGGACTGGTGGATTCTGGAGCTGTTGTGGTTCGCAGGCATGGTCGGGTTGGCCCTGTGGTTGGGCCCGTTCATCAAACGTTTCGGCAAGGCCTACGCCGCCGATGTCTTCCGAGCCAACCCTCGCACCGGCAAGAGCTTCATCGTGTTGATGGACGTGGCCTACTACTTGGTGTTTTTCGCCTACATCATGTTCAACGTCAAGTTCGAGCCCGAGTCGGACTGGGAGAACATGGTGAACGCCAGCCAGCTCCAGGCATCGACGGTGAGGCTCGGCGGCATCCTGCTCATCGTTGGGCTATTGCATGGTCTCAACGTGCTGTCGCTGCCCGTCATGGGGCGTCTGTTCTCGCTCAATCGACGCCTCGATGACGAGCCAGTGATGACCCAAGAGAAATGACCCATCGACCGTGAGGGTCATCATCCTCGCCCTCCTTTTGGCCGTGACCGGCGTGGGATCGATCGCGTCGGCACAGAGCGACGAGCCGCCGATGGTGGGACGCGAGACGCTGGTCGTTCGGTACCAGGCGGGTGAGAACCTCGAGCCGCTCTTCCTCGACGAGCTGGCCCCCGAAACACTTCTGACAGTCATGGCGAGCGGGTTCGACCCCGACACCACCGGTGTGATCCATCAATGCGTCGAAGGCAGTAGTCGCCAATGCCGGAATCGGCTTCCGGTGCGCTTCGATGATCTTGGCGCGGCGACGTTGCAGTACCTCGTCACCAACGAGATCGAGCCGTGCCGACTGGCCGGCGAGCGCTGCACGATCGAACTCTCCACCTCCGGCAAGGTCAGCGTTGTCGAAACCGTCTTCATCGACAAGGCACCTCCACCGGGGCGACTCGAGGTCGCTCCACGCCACGGCCTGCTGGTCGGTGACACCGTGACGGTGACGGCCAGAGGTTTTGGTCCCGCAGCCGAGCTGACGGTGATGGTCTGCGCCGTGCCGTCGATCAGCGGACCTCGATGCGGAGCCCCCGCACCGGAGGTTTCACTCACCATCGGTCGAGACGGTACCGGCCATGCCGAGCTCGTACTCGATGTCTCGAGGGTGGGTTCGGAAGGTGTTGCCTGCGGACGGCAGGTCACGTGTCGCGTGGTTGTGCAGTCCGATCAGCGCGGTGTGCGAGCTCGCGCCGTCGCGCTCTCCTTCACGGCCTCACCTGGCGCCGACTACGACACCAACCGGGTCATCCTCGGGCTCCTTGGAGCGCTCGGCCTGGCGATGGTGGCCGCATGGCTCATCGCCTCCACCGATTGGCGTCCCCCGACCGAGTCGGACGCCACAGCGATGGATGAGGCGGACTACGCCGACCTAGACCTCGAAGCCGCACAGTTCGACGACCGTCAAACCGCTTCGTGGCCGTGACGGCGTAGTCCAAACCTCGGGGCCCCTCAATGAGTGTCCCTACATCGGCATCCCTACGTCGGTGGATCAGCCGTCCAGGTCGATGCAAGCGAGGCGAGCGCCGGCGGCACCGGTGCCGTGCTCGGTTCCCGTCACGTGGATGATCACCGACCGATTCGCCCGGTCCGACACCTCGAACTGACGAGTCGCCACGGCATGACCGCTCCCGTTTGCATTGATCGAGAAGTCGAGCCACACCTCGCTGTTCTTCAGCGGCCCGCTGGTTGCCCCGGTGTTGTAGTGAGGGCCCGACGCAGCACCGGTGGCGCCGCACGGGTTCTCGTGCACATGTGCCCCGAAGGTGGTGCCGGCTGGTGCGACAACCCCCTCGACGGCGAGGGTTATCTGGCTGTTCCCGCTACCGAGGCTGGCTGCCGTGACGGTGGCTTGTGCGTTTGACAGCGACCCGGGTACGTAGACGTAGTCGGGCCCATTGCCGATGGTCGTGGAGTTGCCGTTGCCCGCGATTGCGGGCCCCGCCGAGGCCAGCGTGATGCTGGCTATGACGAGGCCAGCAGCAACCGCTGCGGGAACAGATTTCCTGGTTGAACGAAACATCGTTGCTCCTCTATCGGACACGGGCGGACGCCCGCACCTTCTCGTCAATACAGACGATTTCGAGGGCACAGCGGGTGACAATCTGTCGGGCCTTTCAGGCGCCGTCGCTGATGAGCATCGCTATCTGCGCGTTCACGAAGCTGACGATCTCGGGATCGGTCATCTTCGCGCCCAGCTCGACAGCGTCGACGAACACCTCGGGACCGAGTTGGGCCTGCAGATGATCGATGCGACGAGTGAGCCGTTCGGCGTCGGCCGGCTCGAATGGCATCGCGTGCGAAGCGCCAACCGCTCCGAGCGCGCCGTGAAGCACGCTGGCCGTTTCCAGGGCTCCGGCGTCGATCAGAATTGCCAGGACGCGCCGCAGCGACAACCACTGATTGGCCCAATCGCCGCCTCGATACCAGAGGTCGATGACGTTGGCATATCCGTGCAATGCGCTGAGACGGTCGCCACGCTTGGCGTGGAGCCAGTGGACTTCCGTCAAGATGAAGGCCTCGATCCAGCGATTGCGCGCCGCTGCGGCGTGGTCACTGGCAGCTTCGAAGTGGGCAAGTGCTTCCGCCGGGTCGACGCTTTCGAGTGCGAGTCCGAGCGCGTAGCTCGCTTGAGCCTGCGCCGTCGGCGAACCGACCTCTCGGGCGACTTCTCGGGCCTCCCCGGCCAGGATCGCCCCTCGAATCCCGTCGCCAAGGCTGGTCGCAGCAACCGACATCATGTAGAGCGCGTGGGCAATCCGGCCCTTGTTCTCCGAACGGCGAGCCGATTCAAGCAGCCGGCTCATCCACTGCACCGCCTCATCGGTTCGCTCCATGTAAAACAGCGCGTTGCCGAGAACTCGCTCCGGTAGCCCGCTCAGCGAGATGTCCACCTTCGCGTCGGCGTCAACACCACGATGGGCCAACTCCACGGCCCCGGCCATATCGCCCCGAACAAACCGGCCGTATGCCGCAAGTCCGATCGTCGCGGAAAGATTCGGGTCGCCATGAACGTCAGGAAGCTTCAGCGATGCCTCGGCCCACTTCGTGATCTCATACTGCACGCGACGGGTGGCGAACTCCGCGAGGAGGGCGACGATGGCGAGTGCCCTCGCCGGGTCGTTTCGACCGACCGCCGTCAGATGGGCGACCCGAAAGTTGTCGAACTCTCGATCGAGATCATCGGACCAGGTCGATTCGTCGGGACCGTCGAGACCGGTCGCCCCCGCCTCGGCGAGGGCGATGAACCAGTTGAGATGGCGGTCCTCTGCGGCGGCGACGTGCGCATGCTCGCAGAGGAGCCTGTGCCCGAACTCTCGCAGCGGTTCGAGCACCCGGTAGCGCGGTCGCGTCGGGTCGATCAACACGATCATCGACTTGTCGGCGAGTCCCAGAAGGTGGCCGAGAATCGAGCCGCCGCCGGGTCCCAACGTGCAGACCGCCTCCGCTGCTGCCAGGTCGAACCCGCCGGCAAAGACCGAGAGTTGCTCAAAGGTGTCCTGTTCGCCTGAGGAGAGTAAGTCGTAGGACCATTCGACGAGGTTGTGCAGAGTTCGGTGGCGCTCGTCGCCACCTCGCAGTGTGTGCCCGTCCAACTCGATTCGTTGATTCAGCCGGACCGCAAGCGTGCCCAGTCCCATTGTCCGCAAACGGGCTGAGGCCAATTCAAGACCCAGTGGCAGCCCATCGAGCCGGCGACAGATATCGGCCACGACATGGACGTTCTCGTCGGTCAGGGTGAACCCCGGAGCGGCCGAAGCAGCGCGAGACGCGAACAGGCACACCGCTGGAGCCCGGTGCTTCTCCGCCGAAGTCGCATCCGGGCTCGGAACCTCCAACGGTGGGAGCAACCAGACGAACTCGCCCGCAAGGCACAGCGGTTCCCGGCTCGTTGCGAGGACGTGGAGGCCGGGACAGGCTGACCGAAGCCGATCGACGAGCGGTGCGACGACGTCGATGAGGTGTTCACAGTTGTCGAGAAGCAACAACATGCTCGTCGAACGGAGATGCTCCCGAACCGTCGACTCGATCGTCTCAAACTTGTACTGCTGGATGTCGAGTGCTCGGGCTATCGCTTGTGCGGTGCCATCCGGGTCTCGCTGCGATGCCAACTCGACGACGGCGACCCCGTCGTCGAATCGATCCGCGAGCAAGCCCGCGACACGCATGGCCAACCGCGTCTTCCCGACACCCCCGGGACCGACGACGGTGACGACGGGTTCCGTCACGATCGCAGCTGCCAGCGCATCGAAGTCGAGATCCCGCCCGATGAACGCCGTCGGCCCCATCCACTCCCGAGCACCCAAACGGTTCGATGACGTGGTCTCTCGTCCGCCGACATCGTCCAATCGAGGATCGTCAGCCAGGATTTGGGCCTCGATCGCCTGCAGCGCAGGCGAAGGCTCGAGCCCGGACTCCTCGCGAAGCATCGTTCGGAACTGGGTCCCGCGACGCATGGCGTCGGCCTGGCGGCCGGATCGGTAGAGGGCCACCATGAGCAACCGCCAATAGGACTCGCGCTCTGGATGTTGGGCGACGAGTGCCTCGAGCTCTGCGACCATCGCTGCCGGATCTTCTATCGCCAGCTTCGCCTCCGCCCATTGATCGGTCGCCACCAATCTGAGCTCGTCGAGACGAATTGCCTCACCCCTGACATCGGGAAGATCTGCGAATCGCCCAAACGCCGCCCCGCTCCAGAGGCCGAGTGCGCGATCGAGAAGCGCTGCCCGAGCGCGCCCGTTTCGGGTTGCGGATTCGTGGACCAACGCCTCGAACCGCACTGCGTCGATGACGCCGTCCTGGGGGCCGAGCTGGTAGCCGGCCGACTCGAACGTGATCACGAACCCAGGCCGGAGAGCAGCGCGTAGGCGTGATATCTGAGATTGGACGGTGGCCGTCGCCGCCGCCGGCGGATCGTCGTCCCACAGTGCGTCGATCAGCCGATCGATCGACACGGGGCGGCCGACATGCGCGGCCAGGACGGACAACAGCTGTTGCTGCTTCGGTCCGCCGAGGGCTCGGTCCGCCCCATCGACGCGTAACGCGAGACCCCCAAGTACCTGGAGTTCGATTGGGTTTCCCACGCGCACCAGCTTCCCGAAGTCGCTTGCAGTGAATCTGCAAGCGAACTGCACGCCGTCTGCAAACAGTACCCGCGAAGGTGAGCGAGTCGCAGAGCCACACCGGTTCTCCGAACTCGACCAAAGGACACGGCATGAGCTGGAACGTTTCGGGAAGTTACTTTGAGGCATGCAACTGCGAGGCCGTTTGTCCGTGTGTGGTGTTGAGCCCGCCGACGACAGGCGAGTGCACGGCCCTCGTCGGCTGGCACATCGAGGCCGGAGCGTTCGACGACCTGGCACTCGATGGCTTGAACGTGGCGCTTGCGGTGTACTCAGGGGGCCACATGGCCACCACCCAATGGCAAGCAGCGGTGTATCTCGACGATCGCGGGACCGAGGAACAAACCGCCGCGCTCGGCTCGATCTTTTCCGGGGCCTCAGGCGGTCATCCGGCCGTGCTTGCGGCGCACATCGGGGAGGTCCTGGGCGTCGCCATTGCGCCGATCGCCTTCGAGACCGACGGCACGTCTCGCGCCTTGCGCATCGGCGAAGTCGCAGACGTGAAGGTGACCGCCATGGCGACCGGACAGGGAGGCCAGCCCATCACGATCAAGAACCATCCGTTGGCCATTGCACCCGGCTACGAAGCCGTTGCGTCCCGCGCCGATCACCTGCGGTATACCGACCACGGCTATGCGTGGGAACTGACCGGTACCAACGGTCTCGTCTCGCCATTCTCGTACGAGGGCTGAGCGATGACCGCGCTGTTCGGCCCGCCAACGCCACAGAACCGCATCATCGTCGGGGTGAGCCTCGCTACCGTCACGATCGTCGCTTGGGCGTACCTGTTCTTCCTCGCAGCGCAGATGTCGACGATGGGGTCACCGTTCGCAATGCCGATGACCTCGGCATGGACCGGCACCGATCTCGCGCTGATGTGGACGATGTGGGCCATGATGATGGCGGCCATGATGATCCCGTCGGCGGTTCCGATGATCAGCGCCTACTCCACAACCGTCAATTCCCGAAGCGCCAAGCTGCACGGCTCCACGCCGATGTTCGTCATCGGGTACCTCGTTGCATGGAGCGGTTTCGCTGCGATTGCGACCGTCGCCCAATGGCTTTTGCACGACGCCACACTCGTCGACGCCATGGGTGCATCGAAGCACGGGATGGTCGGCGGGGTCATCTTGGTCGGTGCCGGCGCCTATCAATTCACCGGCCTGAAGAACGCGTGTCTGACCACCTGCAAGACGCCCCTCGGATTCCTACTCAACGAATGGCGCGAAGGACCCAGCGGCGCTGCCGTCATGGGACTGCGCCACGGTACCTATTGCATCGGTTGTTGTTGGGCCCTCATGGCGATGCTCTTCGTACTCGGCGTCATGAACCTCTGGTGGATCGCAGCCGTCGCGGCCATCGTGCTCCTCGAGAAACTCGTAACCAGCGCAACGCTCAGCCGCGTGCTCGGATTCGTCCTCGCGGCCTGGGGAACAGCACTCATCGTCGGCATCGGATCATGAACCGATCCGTCGTGCTCAGGCGCTTGTCGAAGCTGCGATGACGCGTTCGATCCACCAGGCGGGAGCGTTGTCGTAGATGTTTCCGAGGTGGGAGTAGTCGTGCCAGCGGCAGATCTTGCCGTCGCGCAACTCGGTGACCGACGCGAACGCGTGGTCGATGACCTCGCCGGTATGGAACGTCCAGCGTTCGGTGTGCTCGGTCATCACCAGGTCCCCCTCGGCGATCATGTTGATGCCCGGCACGTGTTCGTATGCCTCGAGCGGTTCGAGGCCGATTTTGAGACGCGCGACGACGCCTTCGGGCCCCGTGGCACCCTTGGCGTCGATACCCACGTCGGTGTAGTGCGCGTCGTCGGTCAGGAACCCCTTCAAACCCTCCCAGTCGCGGGCCGACAGTGTGTCCCAGTACTGCTGCACGATCGCCTTGTTGTTCTCTTCAAGGTCACCCATGTCACGTTCCTTCTTCCTGGCCAATGGTCGTCGACGAGCAACCATAGGCCCCGACGATTGGACAAGCACAAGGACGCAGGGGTCAGCTGCACGGATGCATGACCTTGTGATCCGCGGTGGGTGGCAACATCGGGCCCGGCCGAGAGGAGATCGACGCCGATGGCTCGGCCACTGGGTGCAAGAACGCGCCGAGGAGTTCAACGACCACCCGATCCGCTGGCTCATCGCCAGATTTGTGAGCGATTCGCGGGTCTGAGGCCCGCGAATCCCTCACAAATCTTGGGCGTGGGATCGGACGAGGCGGCCGGGGCGGGCGCCGGTGTCGTTTCCATCGCGTCGGGTGACCGTGCCCCTGACGATGGTCGCCTTGTAGCCGGTGGCATCCTGGAGAATTCGGCGGCCGCCGGCGGGCAGGTCGTCGACCGAGCGGGGCGCGTGGAGGGTGAGCCCTTCGAAGTCGATGATGTTCAGGTCGGCGCGTTTCCCGATCTCGATGGTGCCCCGATCGGTGAGCCCGACCGCTGCCGCGGTGCCGGCGGTCTGCTTCTGGACCACGGCCTCGAGCGGCAGGGTCGCCCCGCGAGACCGGTCTCGGGCCCAGTGGGTCAGTAGGTAGGTGGGCACGGAAGCATCGCAGATCATCTTCACGTGCGCGCCGCCGTCGGAAAGACCGATGACCGTGTCGGGATGAACGATCATCTCGGCCAGGGGATCTTGCGTGCGTTGGGGATAGTTGGTGAACGCACCGAGCACGAACGCTCCCGAGGCCACGTAGTCGTAGAGCACGTCCCATGGGTCCCGGCCCGTCGCCTCGGCGATGCCGCTGATCGATTGCTCAGGGGTCGGTTCGTAGTCGGGCTCGGCACCGAGCGGGAACATGAGGTGCCACATGTGCGGCGTCGAGTCGCACAGGCCCTCGAACTGGCGTTGAGGGTCGGCGGGGAGGTTTTCCTCATCGAGGATCTGCGCCTTGACCTCGGGTCGACGCAACTCGGTCAAGAGCTCCTCGAGCGAGAGTGTGTCCTCGAGGTGCCGGTAGGTGGGACGACGCATCAGCCCGTGATAGGACGCCGCCCCGATCAACATGCCGCCGGGTCGGGCTCCGACCTGAGGCACGAGCTTCGCCCCCTTGGCGTTCTCGTCGGCAACCGCGGCGAGCTGGTCTCGCCACAGCTCGGGGGCACCCATCGACTGAATCATCAGGAACGACACCGGAACCCCGGTGGCGCGTGAGACGTCGGCAAGAAGTGAAATCTCGCTGATCGTCAGGTCATGATCGTCGCCGGTCTCGCCCCGCGGAACGACTTCGAACAACCCGCCGCCGGCGTCGACGATCGCCGTCGCAAGACCGGTCAGCTCGTCGGCACCGGCAAACGTGCCAGGCACCAACTCGCCGTCGAGCGATTTGTGGTTCATGGTCCGCGACGTGGAGAAGCCGACCGCACCGGCTTCGACTCCCTCGCGAACCAGACGGGCCATTTCTGCGATGTCGGCCTCGGTCGCTTCTTCGTGCCGTGCGCCGCGTTCACCCATCACGTACACCCGCAAGGGCGCATGGGGCATGAACACCGCGATGTCGAGCGCGTACTCGCGCCGCCCCAAGGCATCGAGATACTCCGGGAAGGTCTC
>RCMY010002224.1_pt1 | contig 17657 bp, 13 predicted proteins | sample 2041341 | NCBI WGS metagenome assembly RCMY01 (sample SAMN09708234, study PRJNA481090) | Marine sediment metagenome, whole genome shotgun sequencing project. | reverse complement strand
ATCTGCTTACCCATATTAGCCGACGTTCGATGCCGCCGTAGAATGTTCTGCTAGCAGACAGGTGACGGCCGAGCGTCTGTGAAAATCGAGAACACCTCGGTTTTCACACACGCTCGGCCGATAGCAGTCATTTAGTGCCCAGGTTATCTTAACTCGAAGAACAAATCTAAATTAAGGTAAAAAGGGCGTATTATTGCTCCGGTTCGTTTAACGGTATCCCCTTATGATTATTAAAGAATTAATGGTGCAAGTTTTAGTATGTGTTGGCCCTAACGAAATGTTCTCATCAGTGCTTTCCTTAATGAGAGAAAAAGCGCTTTCTTGCATTCTCGTCAGCGAAAATGAAAACCCTATCGGCATTATTACTGAGCGAGATGTTGTCAGTTTCTTTGCCAACGTTATGTTTAATGTGCCATCTGTAAATCCACATTTTCAGGATATCACTGCTAGTGATGTAATGACCATTAAGCCTGTTTGTGTAAATGACAAGACATCACTTTATGATGCCCTCTTGTTAGCTAGAAGTCGCAGCCTACGTCATTTACTAGTTGTTGATAAAAATGAAAAGTTGGTGGGTCTTGTTACGCAAACTAATATGGCCAATGCCTACGTAGAGCTATTGCAGCGTCAAACAAAGTTGGAAACAGAAAACCAGAATTTACAGCTACTCTCGCATGAAGATTCACTAATGAAAATTGGTAATCGACGTGCTATGGAAGTGGAGCTGGGCTTTGCTGATGCTTTAGCGAAGCGCTATAAAAAGACCTATGCTATTGCGTTAATCGATGTAGATTTATTCAAAAAATATAATGATCACTATGGTCATCAGGCGGGAGATGATGCACTAGCGGCTATTGCTAATGCCATCAAATCCAGCATGCGTGAAACAGACAAACTCTTCCGTTATGGAGGTGAAGAAATTTTATTGCTCTTACCAGAAACGAGGGGTGAAAATGCCTTCGTTTCGGCAGAACGAGCAAGGCAGACTGTACAGGACTTACAACTTCCTCATTCGGAAAGCCCTTTCGATAGAGTTAGTATTAGTATTGGGGTTGCGTCTGACCAGGGCGAAGGGTGGCGAGCATTGGTTGCTCGTGCAGATAAAGCGCTTTATATAGCAAAAGAGTCTGGGCGCGACAAAGTCAATGAGGCTGACAAATAAAATAACACACAAGATTAAGTGGCGGCTTGGAGTCGAAACCGACGAGAATCATTCGGCGGCTGCCATCGGCAGCTTACTCTCGCGTAAGCTGCCGATCAAATTAACCATTACCGTTACAGTGGACAGTGGACAGTGGACAGTGGACAGTGGACAGTGGACAGTGGACAGTGAACTGGTAGAACCGGCCAAAAGCGGAATTAGCCGATTCCGTACGTGGACATTTAACAGCTAGACCATAGCCGCCCGGTCGCTCGCGAAGCGAGCGGGTCCGTTACAATGATCTGTTCGGAATCATTTACCGCTACACTCTGGTAACGCTACACCTGCAGGCGGTATCGGGTCCAATTACATGATAGCCTCACAGATTGAAAAAAAAATGCTACAAAACGAACACGGTGTAGACGGCGGTAACAACGAGTAGCAGTACAAGACCTACGCTGTATGCGCTTACAAGCAACAGGTATCTCAATCGCAACAGGCGCTTGCCGTAAACGTGACGCATCGCTAGGTAGAGGTAAACGAGAACCCAGAGATACATGGCAGTGTGTAGTATCTCTGCCGCCGGCTGAGCCGTTTGGGTCCGGTTTGAAACTAGCATGACGAGCGCCGAGAGGCTTAGCAGCAGAAATGTGGAAGCATGGTAGTGAACGAAAAATAGCAGGTGTTCAACATAGTACCGGCCGGTGCGCACATAAAGTAGCTGCATAATCAACGCGATCACCGGCAAAAGCAGCAACACCATAACCGGCAGATTATTGATAAACGCATCCGCTAGCTGCTGCGGGTTTTGCTGCAAAATAAGCTCAAGGCGTTTCGCCCGCTGCGTACCCAAAAGATCTTCCGCTGATAAACCGTTGAGCTCAAAGTCCAGGTTGGACTTATTCTCCCCGGCTTCTGGCGCAGCGGGTTCAGCAACTTGCTCGCCACTCTCTTTACTCTTCGTTATAGCAGGCTTAGCGCTTTTTTCAGCCGATGCTGTTTGTGCCGAAACTTTGATTCCATTGTCAGCTCCCAGGTTGTTCAGCAGAAAAAAGATCAGGCTGAGAATCAAATACAGGCGTAAGGGCGGAAAATAGCGCACCCGTCGACCACGCAGATATTCCCCGGTCAGAAAGCCAGGGCGTATCAGCAACGGCAGCAAACTGCGCCAAAGCCGTGAGTCCAGATTAAGCAGGTCGCTGGTAAACTCGCACAGCAGTGCCCATAAGCTAATAATTCGAGCGCTTGAACGCTGTCCGCAGTGTGAACAATACTGCCCTTCAAGCACAGTGGCACAATTCAAACAGCGTGCATTTGTTGTCTCAGGTGAGCTTACTGTTGCGGATGCATGCTCACTTTTGGGTTCGTTAATCATTAACTCACTGGACCAGTTGTGACTTGCCCTGACCTTGCCAGTCAATTCCGCGAGGGTAGGTTGCCACTATCGTACCGCATGATTGAGCAAGGTTCCGTGTGAACTGGTAATAAACTGTTTGAACATATTTCAAATCACGAGATACCCAGCCACTTCAACGCTCCACCTAAAATGCGCTGAAACATGCTCACTGGATAGATAACAAACTGGTCCATGGACTTCTTCTGCGGTTTGTTTCCCATCTGTTGCAGGCTGTGGTTCAAGCTCATTAGCGTTTCCAATGGGAGTGCAAGGCTGGCTTCATTAGGCTGATAAGTGCTGCCTATTGGATAGTCTTCGCCTGGCACATTGGACATCTCAATATGCGTACCCATTATTGCTGAAATTTCGTGAGTTTTTGAAAATTCCACCAGACGCTGAATGCTGGATTTATACGCGCGCCAGTTTTTGATATATAAACGACCAGGGTAAATATTGTCACCGCTCAGCAGCCACTGAGTTTGTGAGTCATAAACTGTAACACTTTCGTCCTGATGTCCCGGGGTAGGCATGAAGGTAAGTGTGCGCTCACCGAGGTCAACCGTTGCAAACCCGTTTGGCCAATCCGTGAAACCAAAATACTGGCGCACAGCCTCTGCGTTTGGTTCGATCAACGTCACTCCCGGCTGGTCAAGAAATTGCACGTCGGCTGCCGTGTGATCGCTGTGACTGTGAGAATGTGTCACCAGTATTTTCAGGTTTTCATTGTGGTGAGATTTCTGCCACTGCGTGACGAGGCTTTGCACGGTTCGGTAGAGGGGAAATTTATCGTCGTCAGCCGTCGCACCGGTATCTTGCACAAATACAGTGCTGTTACCGAATAAAACATAAATAAACGGCGCTTCAAAATGCACGCATTTGTTCTGGCGCAAGATGAAGGTCGCTTCGTTGAATTGAAGAACGTCGATTGCCGGGTCTTTGTTGCTTTTACAATCTGCGGCACCATGAGCCCAGGATTTTTGATTTACTTTATCCAGCGAGGTGGCAGAGGTGGCAGAGGTGGCAAAGCTAGGTGAAATCACAAAAACTAAAAAGACTAGCAAGTAGTTCATAACAGTATCCTGATTCGCGTTGCCAGAGTTTACTCGCATCAGCGGTAAAATTCGTGCGTAGCGGGCATTTTATCCACATGTATTATCAGTGATAGTACGACGCTACATTTTGTTGCATCGAGAAACGTCGACGGTGTCCGGCGACATCGCGTAAAGCGCGCTGGGCTCACCGGTCCGCCACAGTATTGTGCCGGCGGGAAACGACGCCACCCGCCCGTAAGTAGCGAGTGAAGCCAGTTCGTCATAGCTCGGGAGGGAATTGCTCTGTTGTATACGCTCCGCTGCGCTAGCGGCCCAGGGTGGCAGGTCGGCAGCTGAGTTTGTGACTTCGCTTATAATAATTCCGGCGATGTGCAGGTGACAGCGGATGATCAGGAAGGTGGCGTTGACTGTAGCAATAGCGCGTCGGCGCAGCCAGTTACAAGCTCATTTACAACAGCCAGTAAAGCGCGATCGCAGCAGTCCAGGAAAAGTCGGGGCCGCCACAACCTTGTCCATCACACGGGTTATAATACTCCCAGTAACCGCGCTGCTCGATTATGTCGCGCGAGGCCTGTTTGATCCGTGTGGCGATATCATTCAACCCGTAAAGTTGCAGGCCGTTGGCGATCATCCAGTTGATGTGTAACCAGGTTGGCCCGCGCCAGTAGCGTTTGGCATCGAATACAGACTCTGACGGGTGTGTGGAAGCGAGACCGAAAGGCGCCTCATCGAGCCAGGCACTCAACTTCCCGGCAATGCGACTGGCCTGTTCTTGTGTGGTTGCTCCTGCGTAGAGCGGCATGAGACCGCCGGTTGTTCTAATCGGAATCAACTCGTTGCTGACCAGATCGCGACTTAGAAAGCAGTTGTGCGCATCCGACCACAATTCACTAATCGCACTTTTAGCGCGTTCACCGGCACGTTGCAGATCGGCCAGATCGTCCTGATAGTCCAGCTCTTTGCACAGCGCCAGAAGATCGTTATTCGCTCGCAGCAGTACCGAATTCAAACTAACGTCCTGTACCTTATAGGGGGACTTTTGATAAATGGCATCGCTGTCGAACTGCAGCTGCTTGAATAGATCCACCAGGTAAATAAAGCGATCGTATTCGCTCTTCAGCGGACGCTGATCGCTGTCAACGTGCTGCAGATCGCGCCGCCGATAGCTGCGTTGCGCCGGTGGTACACGGCTTAGCGCTGTATCCCAGGCGGGACTGTTATCCATGCCGGACTCCCACGGATGGTAGGTAGCTACCAATCCCGTTTGCTGTGGGTCCCGGTCGCGGTAGAAATAACGGTGGTACGCGGCCAGCCTGGGCAGCAACGCTGCAGCACGTGTACGAGCAGCCTGCTTGTCTTGCGCCTGTTCGTACAGCAAACGTGCCATGGTTGCCAGCAAAGGTGGCTGCGAGATAGCGGATGTGGGCGGCTCGTGCGTTACGCCCCATTCTTTTGGGCCGGGAAAGTAATCGTCAGACGGCGCGTGGAATACGATATGGGGCACCATCCCGTTGTCCCATTGCCCCTTAAAGAGCAGTTCAAGTTCCTGCCAGGCACGCGGTTCATCGAAGGTCGCCCACCCCAGCGCGGTAATGCCTGCATCCCAATTCCACTGAAATGGATACAGGCCAGCGGTGGGCACGGTATAGCCGCCTCTGTCATTGTTGCGCAGTGTGGCCTGGCCTTGCTGAATTAACGCATCGGTTTGTGTCATTGCCGTGTCACTCCTCATTTAAGTATTCGATCCGGCCCGTCACTGCGGGGGCTGTGCAAATCACCCGCTATGATCAATCCCACTCCCTGCGCGGAGTAGTCAATGCGCTGAGCCGCGGGCACACCGAAATCGGTCACGATATCGTCTATCTTTTGCAGCGTGACTCCCCGAAAGTTGGCGTCTTCTCCCATAATGCTGTGATCTGCCAACACGACGGTTTTGCGGGAGAATTTTGAAAAAATGCTGACGCACTCGGCGTCGCGTGAATCACTGCAGGAGGCGCCAAAATCGGTGCTTAAACCATCGACCGATAAAAATGCAGTGTCAATCCGAATATTCTGTAATAGCGTGCCCACACTGGGGCCTACCAGATCGCGGCTGCGTTGGCGATATTCGCCGCCGGTCAACATGACTTTTATCTCGGGATAACTCGACAATACCTCCATGATAGCCAGGCAATTGGTGATGACCGTAAGCTGTTTATGCTCCCGTAGCGCCATCGCCATATGCCGTGAAGCTTCACCGCAATTGATGATGATCACATCGCCCGACTGCACCAGTTTACTCGCACGCGCGGCAATCTCCCGGCGCGTATGGCGTAGTTCATCCAGCACCTGTGCTTTAACCGAGCCGGTATGATATTCATAACCCCTCTGCTCACAACAGCTCCGCAGTGCGTCAGACAATGTGTGATACCACGGGTGTGTGGGGTAGTGTTGAATAAATAACACCGAGTGAGAGCCACCTGTGTTTTCGCTTGCAGGCAGAAAAGGCGTGAGCTCCTCCGCTGCAGCAGGCAACAATTCCCATTCCTGCTCGGGCTTGTGGTAGTAGTCGGTGAGATTCTCCCTGGTAATTACGCGGTGGGGAGTAATTACCGCATCTGACTTATGCTCAGCTGAGAAGAAGCGCGTGATTGCATTCACGGCGCTGCGTGCCACAACCTCGGGGAACATGGCGGCGAAGCCGCGCAGTATGTGGCTTTTTTCCAGCTCCTCGAATAGTTGACTGCCTTCGCCGCCCACACAGTACGCGGCAATATTATTCCGTTGCAGCGATCTGGCGGCGTCAATCGCGGCGAGAATCGAATGATCATTGATTGCGAATATCAAATCGATTCGAGGAAAGGCTTCCAATGCACCCCGGGCCTGGCGGAATGCTTCCATGTAGACACCGCCGGCATCTACGGCAATAGCATGCACCTCGCCTGGAAACGATTCGCGCAGGCCTTCAAGAAAGCCGGACGCACGGTCGCGGGTGTTGCTCAGGCCGTCTTGGCCGATGACAAGGCAGTGAAGTTGTTCCCCTGCGGCCGTAAAGTCTTTGCCGGCCAAACAACCAATATCAAAACCGGCACGCTTGTTATCTACACCCAGATACGTGCCACCCGCGTCGGGCGATGACTCGTCAAGGCACAACATACCGGTTCTCTGAGCGCGGTAGCGGATCGTTTGCGCCATGCGGCCGTCAAGCGGTGGTAAAACAATCACATCGACCTGTTGCAGGCTCTGAATATCGTCATCGTCAGGCAGCTGCAAGTCGGCTGCGAAAGACGAAACCAATTCACTTTCCGCAGCCGGCATTTCCTGCGCATCGTTTGGCGCCGGCTGAATACCTTGCAGGCGTTGCACTCCACCACGTACCCGTAGCAGTTTGCCTTCCTCCGCCAAACGTGCAACATCACGGCGCACGGTGACATTCGAGACTGCCGAAAGCGCGGCGTATAACTGCTTGACCGACACGATGCTTTTCTTTGTCAGCATCGACAGGATTTTTCTTTCTCGTTCGGATTTGATCATCGACAACACGGGGCTATTGCTGACAGATTATGGTACATATATGATCATAAATAGTCAATTTCATTGATTAGCTCACGCCGTGAATGATCATAAATGAACATTTATGTTGCCAATCGAGATTTGCCGGTATATTCTGAAGGCGTTTGAGTGGGCATAAATGATCACTAATGTCAAATTGATCAATTGATTGTTTCTTTCTGACATAGATCCGCGTTAATAAATCTAAGCGATAGATGAGGATAAACATGAAATCAGCAAACCTGACAACCGCATTTGCCGCCGGTGTTACGGCGTTTCTCAATTCCGTGCCTGCGCAGGCGCAACCGGAAACAGAGCCGGCACCGCAACTGGAAGAGGTAGTAGTAACAGGTACGGCGCGCGGCCGCTCCGAATTCGACACGCCACTGGCCGTCAGTCAATTCAATGAAGCGGATATACGCAAATACTCCTCCAACAGCCAGGCGGATATTCTACGAGTGGTGCCAGGCCTCAAGGCGGAAGGCGGAGGCGGTGAGGTAGCCGTCAACGTTTTTGTTACCGGTCTACCCTCGGGCGGCCAATTTGCGTTCACTCCCTTGCAATATGATGGCATCCCCGTTTTTAGTACGTTTGGTCTGAACTCCTCGGCGTTTGACGTGTACGCCAGAAACGATCTGGGCATCGAGCGCCTGGAATTTGTCGCCGGAGGTGCCTCTAACCTGTTCGGTGCCGGCTCGGTGGCGGGCATTATTAACTACCTCAGTAAAACGGGTAGCGACGACCCGGAGAGCACTATTCAGTTTGAAGTCGCCGAAGAGGGCCGCATGCGGACCGACTTTGCTACCAGCGGTCCGTTCGAAGAAGGCTCGAACAACTATTACGCAATGTCCGGCTTCTACCGCTATGACGAAGGCCCCGTAGAAACCGGGTTACCCACCGAAGGCTTTCAACTCAGGGGCAATCTGAAGCATGAGTTTGACGACGGCACCGGTGCCGTGACCATCTACGGTCAGATTATCGATGACCGCGTACAATTCTTCCTGCCCTTTCCATTGGGTGCTGATCAGGAGCGCACCAATGGCAATGACGGCGATGAAGTCCTTACCGTACAAACCGATGAGGCTGAAGGACTGTCGTATCTCACTCCTGCAGGCAACTACTCCACTGCCATTCGCGACGGAGTATTAACCCAGGGCGGGATGATCGCATTCGATTTTACCCGAGAGCTGGGTAACGAGTGGGAGATGAACGCAAAAGCTAAATACGCACGCTATACACACGAGTTTAATCTGTTTCTGGACGGCGATGGTGGCGACGACACGGGCGTGCCCTTGTCCCTGGAAGACTACCTGGATGCCCGCGGCCTTGGTACCACGGGAGTGGCCGACCTGTCGAATGCGAACTTCACCTTTACCGGTTCAGGCACCCAAGTACCCGACAACTATCTCCTCTTTGGCAACCGGGTACTCGATCGTGAGCGGCCTGCGACAGACTTTACCAGTGAACTCAGCCTCACCAAGCTGTTCGATGCCGGTGGCATGTCGCACGCCGTCACTATCGGTGCTTACGTCTCACGGGCCGAAGCGGGTGACGTGGACTACATCACCACATATCTTGCCGAATTTAATGACCAGCCACGCTTGGTGGATTTGACGGTTACCGACGTAGACGGCTCGTTAACCGGCACCGCGGGCGACCAATTGGTGGTGTCGCGCAACGGCCTATTGCGCACCAACGGCCAGACCTCCGACGCCGACCACCGTGCGCTGCGCACTGCGCTCTATCTGACAGACCAAATTGAAGCCGACAGATGGAGTCTTGACTTTGGCGTGCGCGTGGAAAAGATAGAAGGCGAGATCACACGGGAAAATACCGTTGACGTTGCAGTTGATCAATCGGCCGTATTGAACCTGCAGGACGGCGAGGTGCTTGCCGCCGATTTAACAGCGGTAGGTACCGGCAGCGGTTCCTTCCAACGTGGCGAAGTGGATGATACGGCTTTTGCGGTTGCCATCGGTGGGCTATACCGGCTCAATGATACGTTCAACATTTACGCCAATGCGTCACAGGGCTTCTTTTTCCCACAGCTACGGGCCGTAGCCTTTGATGACTTTAATAATCCTGCGCCCTTCGATGAAGAGAAAATCATTCAGGGAGAGGTCGGTCTCAAGTTCGACAACGAGAGCCTGTCGGGCTCCGCTGCCGTGTTCTATACAGAGTTACAGGATCGAGAAGCCATTGAGTTTATCAACGATGGTCTGGGAGGCGTCGTCACCATCGCCAATACAACCTCTACCGAGGCCAAGGGTGTTGAGTTGACGGGGCGTTGGTACATTACGGAGAGCTGGTCGCTTGATGCCAATTTCACCTACCAGGACGCCGAATATACCGACTTCGAAGGCGCACCGGAGAACGTTGGCAATGAGTTGACACGTAATCCCGCCATACTGGGCAACGCCGGTGTGAGTTATGCCAGCGAGCAGATAGATTTTTCGCTATTTGTCAGCCATACCGGCGAGAACTTCGTCAACGACAGCAACACCATTGAAGTTGATGCCTTTAATCTGGTGGGTCTGAATGCCGGTTACCGCTTTATAACGGATGATGATAGCAGCCTGCGGGTCGGTGTGAGCGTATTTAACCTCCTCGACGACGAAGGCATCACCGAGGGCTCTCCGCGCCAGGGTAGCACCCAGACAGTCGACGCGTTTTTTATCGGCCGTCCTGTGCTTCCCCGTCGTGTCACACTGCGCTTAACCTACGATTTCTAGGTAATCGGGTGGCTTGACCGGTGCTTTACGCGGTCGAGCCATGTTTTTGCGCGGCATGTGTTAGCTCCTGAAGCGATAATAATATGAATTATATTGATTACATCATCGTCGGCTCCTATATGCTCGGGTTGCTCTACATGGGATCAGCGGTAGCCGGCGACGGCTCCAAAGAAAGTTACTTTCTCGGCGGTAGATCCTTCAGCTGGGGGCCGCTGACGCTGTCGACCATGGCCACCCAACTGTCAGCCATCAGTTTTATTTCCGCTCCGGCGTTCGTAGGATTGCGCGAAGGGGGTGGCATGACCTGGCTGGGGTTCGAGTTCGGTGTGCCGATAGCCATGCTGCTATTGATGACTACCATTATCCCGGCGTTGTACAAATCCGGTGTTGTCAGCGTTTACGAATTCCTGGAAAAACGCTTTGGTGTTTCGACTCGGGTCTTGTTAAGTATCGTCTTTCAGATCAGTCGCGCTTTTGCTACCGGTATTATGGTCTACATCCTGGCGATTATTCTGGAGAGTGTGCTCGCCATCAGTTACCTGCAGACTATTCTCATCATCGGTGTTGTCACCATTATCTACTCCTCGCAGGGCGGAATGAAGGCCGTGGTGTGGGGCGACGTTATTCAGATGATCATGATCATTATTGGCTTGCTGATTTGTGTAGGGTTCGGTTTGTATCATATCGGCGGCTGGGATGTTTTCACCAGCAACGTTGACCAATCCCGCCTGGTGGCCGTGAACTTTGATTCCCTGGGCTTTAGCGGTGACGATTTTGGTTTCTGGCCGCTGGTCTTTGGTGGCATGTTTTTGTATGCATCCTATTACGGCTGCGATCAAACGCAGGTGCAACGCGCCATGTCGGCTAAAAGTGAGCACACGCTGCGGCAAATGTTGCTGGCCAATGGGCTCGCCCGCTTTCCTATCACGCTTTTATATTGCTTTTTGGGTTTACTGATCGGTACGTTTGCGGTGCTGACGCCCGAATATATGGCTGCTATTCCGCCGGGAGAGCCAGACAAGATGATGCCTATCTTCATTCGGGATTATCTCCCGCATGGGTTTATTGGCATACTCGTCATCGCCATATTTTCGGCCGCCATGTCCTCGCTGAGTTCGACCATTAATTCGCTGACGGCGGTTTCCATGGAAGACTTGGTGACCCGTGTCTGGACCACGCTTCCGGACAAAGCCTATGGCTGGGTTTCAAAATTGGTTTCGGTATTCTGGGGGGTGTTGGTGCTGGTGTTATCCCTGTTTGCCGGCGGCATCGCTGACACCATTATTGAAGCCATTAACAAAGTGGGTTCGGTATTTTACGGCCCTATATTAGCCCTGTTTGTGGTCGCTATATTTGTAAAAAATGTCAATGTGGTTGGCGCCAATGTAGGGCTATTGAGCGGCGTATTTCTTAATATCTACCTTTGGCAGTTCCAACCGCAAATCTTCTGGCTGTGGTGGAATCTCATTGGTTTTGTTGTCACCGTGGTCGTCGGTATGACGGTTTCAAAGTTTGTTTACACATCCCATGTGCACGGCCAGGAAAATATGCTGGCATTCTCGTTCGACCTGATAAAGTCGAAATACTCGTATATATTGCTTGGTTATTTTGTATTCATGGTGGTCTTCGCCGCATTGCTACCGCGACTTTTTAATCTATTGGTATAGCGACCGCAGATTTTATAGAGACCTGGTACATGAACTTTGAAGACCCTGATTTTCTGCAAGATCATATCCGCAGCATCATGAACTTTTATCATCCTCGCTGTATCGATAAGGAACACGGCGGTTTCTATCACCACTTTCGTGATGATGGCAGTATCTATGATCCTTACACGCGTCATCTAGTCAGCAGCGCCCGCTTTGTTTTCAACTATGCCATGGCTGCCAGCCACTTCGAGTGTGAGGAGTATCAGTCCGCGGCGCAGCACGGCCTCGATTTTCTCAGGCAAGCCCACTGGCAGGCAGACACTCAAAGCTATGCGTGGACGCTTATAAATCGCGAAGCGAATGATAGAACTAATCACTGTTATGGTTTGGCGTTTGTGTTGCTGGCCTCTGCCACGGCACTGAAAGCGGAGATCGCGGGGGCCCGCGAGATGATGGAATCGACTTTCGAGCTGATGGAAAAGCACTTTTGGCTGGCGGAGGATGGTCTATACGCCGACGAGGCGACTGGCGATTGGTCGCAAATATCGTCATACCGAGGCCAAAATGCCAATATGCACAGTTGTGAGGCATTGCTCGCGTGTTATGAAGCTACCCTGGAACAGCGTTACCTTCGCCGTGCAACCCAGCTTGCTGACCGGGTGTGCCGCAAACTGGCCACACTGGGCGGTGGTCTTATCTGGGAGCACTACGACAGACGTTGGCAAATCGACTGGGAGTATAATAAAGATGATCCAAAGAACCTGTTTCGCCCCTGGGGGTTTCAACCGGGTCACCAAACTGAATGGGCGAAGCTGCTGCTTATACTCAGTCGCTATGATGATGCAGACTGGTTGCTGCCAACCTCCGAAAAGCTGTTCACGCGGTCCTTGCAGTTAGCCTGGGATAACGACTACGGTGGCATCAATTATGGGTTTTCCAGCGATGGCTCAATTTGTGATGATGACAAGTATTTTTGGGTGCAGGCGGAAACCTTTGCTGCCGCGGCGATGCTCGCTGTGAAAACCGGGAAAGCTGAATACTGGGAGTGGTACAACAGAATTTGGGAGTATAGCTGGCAACATATGGTCGACCATCAGTATGGTGCCTGGTACCGAATTTTGACCCGCGACAACCGCAAGTATGACAACTTGAAAAGTCCTGCAGGCAAAACTGACTACCACACCATGGGGGCGTGTTACGAAGTACTTAGATGGATAGCTCCATGACCTACGTGGCAAATGAAATCGATGCTGGCCGCTTGCGCACCACGCTCAGCGACGTCGTTGGCGAAGATCCTGTTCGGCCATAACAATGGGCAGCCCGATCAAATCCTGCAAGCGAGTCATCGCCTGCAGACAGGTCGACAACGGGTAACGCAATGCTTGCTCATCTACCTTGATGATATGCTGCCTGTCATGGTCGAGTATCAGGCTAAAGCCGTGATGGGTGTCCTCTAATCTGGCCTCGTCACGATTACCCTGTCTTGTTAAGACGATACGGCGGCGATAGATACCCTTACCGTAGTCAGGGTTGACCGGGAATTGCGCTGGTTTTGAATCGATTGCACTCACAAAATAAACTTTCATGAATTTGTTGCGAGCATCTTACGATAAAATTAGGGAGTGCCCCATGCCAATTCAATTGCGGCCTCATTTCGCTGCACTGTTCTTGTTGCATCGGGTTGCTCAAGCTCGAAATCTCACTACCGAAGCGATGAGAGAGATAACTTTGGTTTTAATTGTGGTGAGATTTCCGCCGCTGCGTGAATTGGCTTTGCACGGTGTAATAAAGGGGAAGCTCATTGCCTTCAGCCGTCGCACCATTAACGCCTTCTCACAATGCAGCCAAAACAGTTTCAATTGTGCGCACAATCTCTTCGCATTTTCCTGCATCAAGCGCATCGGGATGGGGTTCGGCAAACTGGCCTGAATCATTGTCGAAATACTGGCCGGAGGCACCTGCGAATTCATCTGCCAACGCCGCGCGACTCAGTATTTCTGCGCCAATGCGGATATCGCCGCCAGCGACTCCAAAGGCCTCTTTCACCATCTTGCTGCCGAGCAGTGACCCCGGGTTCACCGCGATAATGGCCGGTCCGTCATCCTTGAGCGCCAGCGCCAGGCTGCGAGACCACATCGTCAGCGCCAGCTTGCTTTGTGCATAAGCCGCGCCGTCGGCCAGGCTGACTCGCCCGGCCAGCGCTTCGGGATTGACCGGCGACTGTGCCGCCGACGACAGGTTGATCACCCGCGCCGCCGCTTCGAGCAACGGCAGGAGTCGCTGCGTAAGCAGGTAGGGCGCGATCGTATTCACCGCGAACCGCACATCAAGTCCGTCCGGCGTGACCGGATCAGGGGTGATATAGATGCCCGCATTATTGATCAGCACGTCGAGTTTCTCGTGTTTCTCGGCTACTGCTTTCGCCAGCGCCTCTACATCGGCCATGCGCGACAGGTCGGCAACGTAGGTCTCGACACGCCCGCCATCTGCCAGCGCGCTTAGCGTATTTTCTACGTCCTGCAGTTTTGCTGCGTTACGCCCATGGAGCAACACACGGTGCCCGGTAGAAACCAGCATCCTTGCCGCTTCCAGGCCGATACCGTCAGTCGAACCAGTGATAAGAATCGTTTTCTGCATGAGAGAGTCCTCTATTATCCGGAGAAGTCTGGCAGTATAGCTCTCGCCAGAACTGATATGTGCATTTGGCCGACAGCAGTCTGATCGTGCAAAAGTTAGCTGCCGATCATCGCTTGCTCGTTGCCTCGCCCACGTTTCTTCAGCGGCACGGCGCACTGTATACGCTTGCTGCTCTCACAGCGCGCCACTGGTAGAGCAGTAGGTATTACCAATTGATCGCATATATGTCATACATAAATTGCCATATTGGTACATATATGATGTTGACATGTATGTATTCCCTGATTTACGCTACCGATCTTTAAAGGTACTGTGCCTGAGCCTCGCAGAAGATAACTAAAATGAATTGTCAGCCAACCGTTATTGCAATAGTGCCATCCACGTCGACGCTGGCCTTTGCGCCGGCAGTTATTGCGCAAGCTAATGAAGCCCTAATACCGCACTCTCAGAAAATCGATTGGTGAATGGCGCAATATGCAAATTTCAATCAGGAGGCACTATATAGTGAATGGCATAGCAATATCGCTAATAATAATTGGGCTGGCACTTTCAACGATATCGCAAGCACAGGAACACCCTAATCTGATTATGACCAAAGCGGGTGTTGCAAAGATCAGGGCGGAATTGGGCAAGGTTCCCTTATTCGATGCCAGCGTGAAAAATGTCAAGGCAGAAGTGGATGCTGAAATCAAATTAGGCATAGATACCCCGATCCCGACAGATTTTTCGGGTGGCTATACCCATGAACGGCACAAGCGAAATTTCCTGATACTGCAAAAAGCGGGCGAGCTCTTCCAGATTTTAGAGGACGAAAAATATGCCATTTATATCCGCGATATGCTGTTTCAATATGAGGCAATGTACAAAGATCTTCCCATTCATCCACAGGAGAGATCTTATGCTAGGGGAAAACTGTTTTGGCAATGTCTGAACGATAGCAACTGGTTGGTGTACGTAAGCCAGGCTTACGATGCTATTTACGACTGGCTATCCGCACAGGAACGCAAACAGCTGGAAGAAAATCTTTTCAGACCTTTCGCTGATTTTATCTCCATTGAGAATCCTCAGTTCTATAACAGGGTGCATAATCATAGTACCTGGGGTAATGCGGCGGTCGGTATGATCGGGCTTGTCATGGGAGATGATGAACTGGTCCAACGGGCATTGTACGGTATCGAGGATGACGGTCTGGAGGTAGGCACAACCAAGGACAATGATGGCGGTTTTATTAAAGTGGAAGGGCAAAGAGCCGGTTTTTTAGCGAATCTTGAGGAGCCCTTTTCTCCGGATGGCTATTATACCGAAGGCCCCTATTACCAACGCTACGCCATGTATCCCTTTTTGATATTTGCAGAAGGTCTGCACAACGTAAAACCCGAATTAAAGATTTTTGAGCATAAGGATGGCGTGCTGCTAAAGTCGGTAAACACACTGATAAACTTATCCGACGCAGATGGCGAGTTTTTCCCCCTTAACGATGGTCAAAAAGGCATGTCGTATTATGCCCGAGAAGTGGTTACGGCGGTTGATATTGCCTATCATTTTGGCGGCAATAACCCGCAACTTTTAAGCATCGCCGAAAAGCAGGGCCGTGTGCTTTTGGATGATTCCGGCCTTGCCGTTGCAGTAGATATTCGCGATGGGAAAGCACAACCTTTCGACAAAAAATCGATAAACCTGTCCGACGGAGCCGACGGCGAACAAGGGGGTGTCGGTATCCTGCGCTACGGTGACGAGGAGCTGACCCTGGTATTCAAGTATGCCGCCCAGGGGCTGAGCCACGGCCACTACGACAAACTTTCTTTTTCCCTTTATGAAAAGGGCGACGAAGTCCTTCAAGATTATGGGCTTGCTCGATATGTCAACATTGAGCAAAAAGGCGGCGGTAACTATTTAGAAGAAAATGCCACCTGGGCCAAGCAGACCGTCGCACATAACACGGTTACCCAAAATGAGACGTCGCATTTTAACGGCGACTATGAAATCGCTAGCAAACATCATTCGGATCTGTATTTTTTTGATGCAGCCAACGACAATCTTCAGGTAGTAAGCGCCAAGGAAACCAATGCCTATCCGGGAACGGAAATGACACGCACCATGGCCATGATCAAGGACGAAAATTTCGAAAAGCCCTTTGTATTGGATATCCTGAAAATAAATTGCAACAAAGAAAATCAATACGACTTGCCCTTCTATTTTATGGGGCAGGTGATGGCGGTCAATTTTGAATACGCTTCTCCATCAACACTAATGGCGCTAGGGAAGAGCAACGGGTATCAACATTTGTACCTGGAAGGCAGTGGTAAACCCTCCTCCGCTAATACCCAATTTTCGTGGTTGGGTAATGGCAATTTTTACACTGTGACTTCCGCGACCAACACATCAGATGAATTACTGTTTACCAGACTCGGTGCGAACGATCCCGAATTCAATTTGCGTAGGGATGCCGCCTTGATGATACGAAGAAAAAACGCCAGGAATACAGTTTTTGCATCCGTTCTGGAGCCACATGGTAACTACAGCACGGTATCGGAGTTTGCAGTCAATTCGAATAGTAACATTTCGAAACTGAATGTCGTCTACGACGACAAAGACTACACGGCGGTTTCCATTGAAGACCTTCAAGGACATACCAGCATTTTCATATTATCAAATATGGATGCATCCGCCTCCGAAAAACATCGATTACAAATTGACGACAAGGCATATCAATGGATAGGGCCATATCACTACACTGCTGTACTGTATGAATAGCTGGTGGAAGGAAGGGGTGTTAGTGCGGCCTATACTGCAATTAATGGCCGCAGATTTGACCTATCTTTTGCCCAGGCAGGTTTACCGCCTGCACTCGGAAAGCGGAGCGTGAGGGGAAGATGGAGCGACTTGGCACAGTAACCCTGTCCAGGCTGCGGCCCGGCGTAGTGAAGCCGGGTTACGCCCAGGTCTCGATCACAGCCGGCATTGTCCACTTTGGCGCCGGAATATCCGCACTCGGTGATCGAGACGGTGGCTCGCAACCAGCCGGGCATTGTCCAGTATCTTGCAGCACTCTCAGCACCACAAACGACTTACGGCTATTTCGCTGCTGCGTTGATCATTCGCTGTACCGATCGGGGCGCGCCTTAACCGCGATAATCCGTACCTATAATTTTTTCAATTGTAAGTCCAATAAAGGTGTATATGTCATGACAAATAAAGAAAATTGGAGTATATAATTTGTTGACATATTTGTAATAATTGGTTTACGCTGCCAAACATTATACGTCGTCGGCTCTTTCTTACGGCGGAGAAAAAGATAAAAATGTTTAAACAGATTTCAAGTAAATGGCGCGCGCCAGTGAGAGACGGTCGTAGCCTCAACGTTCCATCCGGCTTCAACGCCAATTGGATTTATCTAAAATACCTAGTGGTTGTCTTAACAGCTAAATAACCCACTTTCCGCGCATTCGAAACAGCACTTATTTCGATTTTTGATGACCGAAAATTTCTGATATTTACCGGCACATTGTTGGGTGTGTT
>RCMY010002330.1_pt1 | contig 17661 bp, 10 predicted proteins | sample 2041341 | NCBI WGS metagenome assembly RCMY01 (sample SAMN09708234, study PRJNA481090) | Marine sediment metagenome, whole genome shotgun sequencing project. | reverse complement strand
AATGGTGTATGCAACCTGCTCTATACTTCCACAGGAAAACTCCGATCAAGTACAATTGTTTTTAGCCTCGGAAGAAGGCAAGGAATTTTCGGTGGAAAAACAGAAGAAACTCTATGCCTCCAAAAGTGGATTTGATGGGTTTTATATGGCGTTGTTGCAAAAAAGTAATTAACAATCACCCATTTCCGCTGTTAACTATTCTCCGAGAATCCTTGCTCAAAAATCCGTAAATTTGCATTTTCCCAACCCATTAATTTACACGGTCAATGATTTACTTTTTCGGGGATGCGAACGCTAAAGTTTTCGCAGTTCAAACACGCAATGAACTTTCACAGGAAGAAACTGATAAACTCATCTGGTTGTTCGGCAACCGACCCAAAATAAATACGGCGTGCGTCTCTTGACGCCTTTTTTGTTGGTCCCCGAGCTGCCATGATTACACCTTGGAGCACGAACGCTACCGAAATCACCCAGAACATGGGAGTTTCGGGGATATTACGTATTGAAGAATTTCAAGCTGTCCCCGAAGATTTCACAGATTTCGATCCCATGCTCTCCCAGAAATTCAAGGAGGTGAACCAAGATGTTTTTAAAGTGGATGTCGTACCCGAACCTATTTTGGAAATCGACGATATCGCCGCCTATAATGAAAAAGAGGGCTTGGCATTGAACGATGAAGAAGTTGATTATTTGGAAGGCCTATCCCAAAAAATGGGACGCCATCTGACCGATTCGGAAGTCTTCGGATTTAGTCAGGTCAATTCAGAACACTGTCGACATAAAATTTTTAATGGCACGTTCGTCATCGATGGCAAAGAGATGCCTTCGTCGCTGTTCTCGCTCATTAAAAAAACATCCCAAGAAAATCCGGACGGCATTGTTTCGGCATATAAGGATAATGTTGCATTTGTTAAAGGGCCCAAAGTGGTGCAGTTTGCGCCGAAATCCGCTGATAAACCTGATTTTTATACGGAAAAGGAATTCGATTCCGTCATTTCGCTAAAAGCGGAAACCCATAACTTTCCCACGACTGTTGAGCCTTTTAATGGTGCTGCAACCGGTTCGGGAGGAGAAATCCGTGATCGACTAGCCGGTGGCAAAGGTTCGTTGCCCTTGGCGGGAACTGCGGTTTACATGACGGCATATTCACGATTGGAAAAAAACAGGATTTGGGAAAAGTCTATGCCTGAGCGGAATTGGCTGTACCAAACTCCCATGGACATCCTCATAAAAGCCTCCAATGGTGCCTCCGATTTTGGAAATAAATTTGGACAGCCTTTGATTGCGGGATCGGTATTGACTTTTGAGCATCAGGAGATCCCGACTGAACTCGACCAGACATCGGATGACACAGCGAGCGCAGTTGATACGTCAAGGCGGCTCGGTTACGACAAAGTCATCATGCAAGCCGGCGGTATCGGCTACGGCAAAGCCGAACAAGCCTTGAAAGACACCCCCAAAACTGGCGATAAAATTGTAATCCTCGGCGGCGACAATTACCGCATCGGAATGGGCGGTGCGGCCGTATCCAGTGCGGATACGGGGGAATTCGATTCCGCCATCGAGCTCAATGCCGTACAACGTTCCAACCCAGAAATGCAGAAACGGGCGGCCAACGCAATTCGCGGGATGGTCGAAGGCGATACCAATCCCATTGTTTCCATCCATGACCATGGGGCGGGCGGGCACCTCAACTGCTTATCCGAACTTGTTGAAGAAACCGGTGGAAAAATCGATCTGGACAAACTTCCCGTGGGCGACCCTACCCTATCCGCCAAGGAGATTATCGGCAACGAATCCCAAGAACGTATGGGCTTGGTGATCGGTCAAAAAGATATCGACCTGCTCGCCCGAATCGCAGAACGTGAAAGGTCGCCGATGTACGAAGTCGGCATAGTTACCGGAGATGACCGTTTTACTTTTGAATCCAAAACCAGCGGGCAAAAACCTATGGACGTGAATCTCTCGGATATCTTCGGAAGTTCTCCAAAGACCATCTTGACCGATACGTCCATCCAAAGAACTTATGAAAATGCGGAGTATTCCTTGGAATTCTTCCATGATTATCTCGAGCAGGTACTGCAGCTGGAAGCCGTCGGCTGTAAAGACTGGCTTACCAACAAAGTCGACCGCTGCGTCGGTGGGCGCGTCGCCAAACAGCAATGTGCGGGGCCCTTACAACTGCCCCTGAACAATTGCGCCGTAATGGCTTTGGATTTTAAAGGAAAGGAAGGTATCGCTACCAGTATCGGCCACTCCCCTATTTCGGGATTGATTGATCCCTCCGCGGGAAGTAGAAATAGTATTGCCGAAGCCTTGACCAATATCATTTGGGCACCGTTGAAAGACGGACTGAAATCCGTTTCCCTCTCCGCCAACTGGATGTGGCCCTGCAAGAACGCGGGCGAAGATGCCCGATTGTATGAAGCGGTTCAGGCCATTTCTGAATTCGCCATAGAACTCGGTATCAATGTGCCCACGGGAAAAGATTCCCTTTCCATGAAACAAAAATACCCAGATGGAGACGTTATCTCTCCCGGAACGGTCATTATTTCGGCCGCCGGAAATTGTGATGATATCACCAAGGTCGTCGAACCTGTATTGCAAAAAGATGGGGGCTCCATCTATTACATCAACGTATCAAAAGACAGCTATAAATTGGGCGGTTCATCCTTCGGACAAATCCGGAACGCCATCGGAAGCGAAGCTCCCACCATTACCGATGCCGCTTATTTTAAGTCCGTTTTCAATGCAATACAAACTTTAATTAGAAACGGTCAAATCGTTGCAGGCCATGATGTTGCATCTGGTGGATTGATTACTACTTTATTGGAAATGTGTTTTGCGGATAACGGGATGGGTGCCGAGTTGGATTTATCCGATTTGGGGGAATCCGACACGATTAAACTCTTGTTTTCCGAGAATGCAGGAATTGTTTTTCAAGGGGATGCATCCATAGAAAAACTGCTATCGGAAAAAAACATCGCTATTAAAAGGATAGGTAAAACCGTTTCCGAAGGCACTTTGACCGTCAAAAACGGCGGAATGGAAATGGGTTTGAACGTGGCTTCACTAAGGGATACCTGGTTCAAGACCTCTTATTTATTGGATGACATGCAAACGTCAAACGGGTTGGCGAAGGAGCGATTTGAGAACTATAAAGAGCAAAGATTGAAATACCAGTTTCCAAAACAGTTTACCGGACAGGAGTCAGGTCGGGGGCAGTCGAGACCAACGGGTGAAAATGTCTCGACGGGTCATAGCGAGGTCTCGACTGCGTCCGACCCGAATATTCGCCCCAAAGCTGCCATCCTCCGCGAAAAGGGCAGCAACTCCGAACGTGAAATGGCCAATGCCATGTACTTGGCAGGTTTTGACGTGAAGGACGTACACATGACCGACCTAATTTCCGGTCGTGAAAATTTAGAGGATATTCAATTCCTAGGTACTGTTGGTGGCTTTTCAAACTCTGATGTGTTGGGAAGTGCCAAAGGCTGGGCCGGCGCCATCAAATACAACGAAAAAGCGAATGCAGTAATCAAAAACTTTTTTGCCCGACTCGACACCCTTTCTGTGGGCATCTGTAACGGATGCCAATTGTTTATGGAACTGGACCTTATCAATCCTGATCACGAAATGCACGGGAAAATGACATATAACGATTCCCATAAACACGAAAGCAGCTTTAGTTCGGTGAAAATCCAGAAAAACGACTCCGTTATGCTATCCAGTTTGGCAGGATCTACCTTGGGCGTTTGGATTTCCCATGGCGAGGGCAAGTTCATCCTTCCCCAATCCGAAGAAAATTATGATATCGTGGCGAAATATGGATATGAAGGCTATCCCGCCAGTCCCAATGGCAGCGATTACAATACTGCTATGCTCTGTGATAAAACGGGAAGGCATTTGGTGACCATGCCTCATATCGAACGCTCCATTTTTCCCTGGAACTGGGCGTATTATCCAAAAGATAGAAACGACACGGTTTCGCCTTGGCTACAAGCTTTTATCAATGCTCGGGAGTGGCTGGAAGAAAAGAGTAAGCAGTAGTCAGCGTTCAGTGTTCAGTGTTCAGTGTTCAGTGTTTAGTGTTCAGTGTTTAGTGTTAAATATTCAATGTGTATACAACACAGATATAAAGCCTTGACAAACCAATTATCCATATCGTCCTATCAATCAAATAAATCCAGTAATCGTGTTAAAAATACGTAACGCAAGAAAAGCCGATGTTCCAGAGATTGTCGCTATGATTGCCAACGACAAACTGGGCCAACTGCGCGAGGATTATCGAGATCCACTTCCACAGAAATATTACAATGCCTTTGAAAATATCGTCGCCGACCCCAATCAGGAATTGATCGTCATGGAAACCGAAACAAAACAGATTATCGGTACTTTACAATTGAGCTTCATCCAATACCTGACTTACCAAGGCGGCATCCGCGCACAAATTGAGGCTGTTCGGGTACATGAAGATTATCGGGGACAAGGCATCGGACAACAATTGTTCGAATGGGCCATCGAAAGGGCTAAAGAAAAGAAAGCACACGTTGTTCAATTAACTACCGACAAAAAACGGCCTGAAGCTTTAAAATTCTATGAAAAACTCGCATTCAAAGCCAGCCATGAAGGAATGAAACTACATTTGAAATAACCCACACCCCTCCCCTATTCTTTTAACCCCAATACTATCACCTTAATCGAAGACAAAGACCAAACATCGAACCATAAACAAATTTTCCCTATTTTGCAGCTACCTATTCCATACAAACCATGCAAAACATCACCCGTCTTTTCGATTTCCCCTCTTACCAGTTGGAAAAATTCAACCTGAATGCATCCCTCGTCACCAAATACAACGGGAAATGGGTCGCCACATCAACGCAGGAATATGTCGACAAAGCCAATGCCATCAGCCGCGGTCTGCTTCGCCTTGGTATAAAATCCAACGAAAAAATCGCCCTAATTTCCATGACCAACCGAACGGAGTGGAATATTATGGATATCGGCATTCTACAGCTCGGTGCGCAGAACGTACCGATTTATCCCACCATATCCGAAGAGGATTATGCCTACGTACTCAACCACTCCGAATCAACCTATTGTTTTGTCTCTTGTCGCGAAGTATATGACAAGGTAAAAGCGGTACAAGGCCAAGTGCCAAGCCTGAAGGAAGTATACTCGTTCGACGAAGTCTCCGATTGCAAAAATTGGAAAGAAATTCTAGAACTTGGTGCGGACGACTCAAACCAAAAAGAAGTTGAAAAGTTAAAGGATGCTGTCAAAGCAGAGGATTTGGCTACCTTAATATATACTTCCGGAACCACCGGAAAACCTAAAGGCGTAATGCTTTCGCACGACAACTTGGTCAGTAACGCTATCGAAAGCTCGAAACGGTTTCCCATCAAGGACGGAGAAACCAAATCTCTCAGTTTTTTACCGGTCTGCCATGTTTACGAACGTATGCTCATGTATCTGTATCAGTTCAGGGGAGTAACGATTTACTTTGCCGAGTCGTTAGACAAAATCAGCGAAAATCTTAAGGAAACCAGTCCGCATGTAATGACGGCCGTTCCCAGATTACTGGAAAAGGTCTACGATAAGATTCTCGCCAAAGGCACAGAACTAACAGGTATAAAAAAATCCCTCTTCTTTTGGGCCATAGCCCTTGGTTTGAAATACGAACCCTATGGAGGCAACGGTTGGTGGTATGAACAAAAATTAGGACTTGCCCGCAAATTGATATTCAGCAAGTGGAAGGAAGGCCTCGGAGGCAACCTTAGCTTGATAGCGTCGGGCAGCGCTGCGTTACAACCTCGATTGGCCCGTATTTTCAATGCTGCGGAATTCGGCTTGATGGAAGGTTACGGCCTTACCGAGACCTCACCCGTAATATCGGTAAACGATATGCGTGACGGCGGATTCCGCATTGGTACCGTTGGAAAACCCTTGGATAGAACAGAGGTGAAGATTGCGGACGATGGTGAAATCTGCGTCAAGGGACCCCAAATCATGATAGGCTATTACAAAGACGCCGAACAGACCGAAAAGGTAATGCAGGACGGCTATTTCCTGACCGGAGATATCGGGGAAATCGATGCGGACGGCTTCCTAAAGATTACCGATCGGAAAAAGGAGATGTTCAAGACATCGGGAGGAAAATACGTGGCGCCCCAGTTGCTTGAAAATCGGTTTAAGCAGTCCCAGTTTATCGAACAGGTCATGGTCGTGGGCGAGGGCGAGAAAATGCCAGCGGCCTTGATCCAGCCAGATTTTGAATTTTTGCACGATTGGGCGGTCAAACATGATATAACCATTCCAGAAAATTCGGATATCGTTTTGAACGAAAAGGTCTTGGCAAAATATCAGGAGGAAGTGGACAAGGCCAATGAAAAATTCGCCAAGTGGGAAAAAGTAAAAGATTTTAGGCTTACGCCCGATGTGTGGAATATTAGTGACGGCCATCTTACTCCTACTATGAAATTGCGGCGTAAAATTGTGAAGGAAAAATATATGGATCTTTATAATGAAATCTATAGGCATTAAGCCTTTTATTCAAGGAATATACCTAGCAGATTTTCTTCCTCAAAAGGGCGTACTACCTATCTACAATCGGAAGCTTTAACAGAATTCATTTAGACTTTTTCTTTTACCTGCGATTTTCACATTTTACACCATAATTTCCCCATTTTTTAGTTCCGTAGCTAACGCCATGCAACTAAAAAATGACTTCATTAGGGCGAGCAGAAAATCTCGGATCCAAACAAAAAGTCTAAATGAGTTCATAACGTAAACCTGACACGTCTCTGTACGAATCTATTTTAAACGGCCTTGTCTTCCTTATTTTGGCCACGGCCAACTCGTACTGAAACTCTGGTGAGTAGTCCGCCTCGTTGGGCAGTAGCAAAGTCCAAACTATCCAATACAAGCCATTTGAAAAATTACTTAATTTTATTATGCATGCATAATATATTTTGCTATATTTGGTACTCCAACTAGAACTAGATGAAAGAAATAACCATCGACTATGCCCTTCGCGCAACCTGGCAGGCCGTTGCCCGAATGTATAACGAGGAGGCTAAAAAGTTCGGTTCGACCATGGCAGTCGGGTTTACCCTGTTGAGCATCGATCCCAAAACTGGCACACCTTCAACGGCTTTAGGTCCGAAAATGGGGATGGAGGCTACCAGCCTCTCCCGTATCTTAAAGCGAATGGAAGAACAAAAATTGATCGAGCGAAAACCCAACCCCAACGACGGTCGTGGCGTGTTGATACATCTTACGGAATTTGGATTGGAAAAAAGAAAAGATTCCAAGGATGCGGTACTCCAATTCAATGAAACCGTCAGGGCTAACGTCTCTGCAGAAAAATTGGATGGTTTTTTCGAAGTCATGGAAACCATTAATCAGTTGGTTTCCGAAAGAAACATATATATAAAGGACACGGCAAAATAATGGTACGGGGTTAGAAATACGACCCTTTTAATAGAGTAACCTAATAATCAATTATTAATCATCAATAATCGCACAGTGAATAAACATATCAAGAACGTAGCAGTCATTGGATCGGGAATCATGGGTAGCGGCATTGCCTGCCATTTTGCCAATATCGGCGTGAACGTATTGTTGCTCGATATCGTACCCAGAGAATTGAATGATAAGGAAAAAGCACAGGGATTGACCTTAGATGATAAGGTCGTCCGCAATCGATTGGTCAACGATTCGTTGGCAGCGGCATTGAAGTCGAAGCCCTCCCCCATCTATCATCAAAAATTCGCATCCCGGATCACTACAGGAAATTTAGAAGATGATATTGCCAAAGTGGCCAATGCTGATTGGATTATCGAAGTGGTCGTCGAGCGCTTGGATATCAAAAAGAAGGTTTTCGAGAATTTAGAGAAACATAGAACGCCCGGTACCCTGATTACTTCCAATACTTCCGGCATCCCCATTAAATTTATGTCCGAAGGGCGCAGTGAGGATTTCCAGAAACATTTCTGCGGCACCCACTTTTTTAATCCTGCGCGGTATCTAAAGTTATTCGAAATTATTCCCGGACCTAAAACTTCCCCAGAGGTATTGGACTTTTTAAATGGATATGGGGAAAAGTTCTTAGGAAAAACGTCCGTGGTCGCCAAGGACACCCCCGCATTTATAGGAAACCGTATCGGTATTTTCAGCATCCAAAGCCTTTTTCACATGGTCAAGGAAATGGAAATGACCGTTGAGGAAGTCGACAAACTTACGGGGCCGGTCATTGGCCGCCCAAAATCCGCTACCTTCAGAACGGTAGATGTGGTCGGATTGGATACTTTGGTTCATGTCGCCAACGGTATTTACGAAAATTGTACCGATGACGAACGCCACGAACTCTTCAAATTCCCCGATTTCATCGATACCATGATGGAAAACAAATGGTTGGGCAGTAAAACGGGACAAGGTTTCTATAAAAAATCAAAGGATAAGGACGGAAATACAGAAATACTGACCTTGGACCTCGATAAGATGGACTATCGTTCGAAGAAGAGCGCCAAATTCGCCACTTTAGAACTGACCAAGACCATCGATAAAGTAGTTGACCGGTTTTCGGTCTTAGTTGGGGGAAAAGACAAAGCAGGCGAATTTTACCGTAAAAGTTTCGGCCAATTGTTCGCCTATGTGTCGCACCGCATCCCCGAAATAACCGATGAACTTTACAAAATAGACGATGCCATGAAAGCCGGTTTCGGCTGGGAACACGGCCCTTTTCAGATTTGGGATGCCGTAGGATTGGAGAAGGGTCTTGAATTCATCAAGGCCGAAGGCCATGAGGCCGCCCAATGGGTGCATAACATGAAGACTTCCGGAAACTCTTCTTTTTATTCCGTTAAGGACGGGGCTACCTATTTCTATGATATACCATCCAGGGATATGAAAAAAGTACCTGGGCAGGATGCTTTTATCATTTTGGATAACATCCGAAAATCCAAGGAAGTATTCAAGAATAGTGGCGTAGTCGTAGAAGATTTGGGCGATGGTATTTTGAACGTGGAATTCCAGTCCAAAATGAACACTATTGGCGGTGACGTTCTGGCGGGATTGAATACAGCCATTGACATGGCTGAAAAGAATTTTCAGGGACTGGTCGTCGGCAACCAAGGCGCCAATTTTTCCGTAGGCGCCAATATCGGAATGATATTTATGATGGCCGTCGAGCAGGAATATGATGAGCTGAATATGGCCATTAAAATGTTTCAGGACACGATGATGCGCATGCGCTATTCATCCATCCCCACCGTTTCCGCCCCGCACAATATGACCTTGGGCGGCGGTTGCGAACTTTCCTTGCACGCCGACAAAGTGGTCGCTGCAGCCGAGACCTATATCGGCTTGGTAGAATTCGGAGTTGGGGTAATTCCCGGTGGCGGAGGCTCCAAAGAAATGGCCTTGCGCGCTCAAGATACCTTTAGAAAAGGTGATGTTGAACTGAACATCCTTCAGGAATATTTCTTGACCATTGGGATGGCCAAAGTATCCACCTCAGCGTATGAAGCCTTTGATTTGGGCTTTTTACAAGAAGGCAAAGATATCGTGGTAGTCAATAAAGATCGCCAGATTGCCACTGCCAAGGCACATGCTAAATTAATGGCAGAAGCGGGCTACACACAGCCGGTAAAAAGAACGGATATCAAAGTTCTGGGCAAACAGGCCTTGGGCATGTTCCTGGTAGGCACCGATTCCATGGAGGCCAGCCACTATATCAGCGAGCATGACAAGAAAATCGCGAATAAGCTAGCTTACGTGATGGCCGGTGGAGATTTGTCAGAACCGACAAGAGTGAGCGAACAATATCTGTTGGACTTAGAACGTGAGGCATTTTTGTCCCTCTGTTCCGAGAAGAAGACTTTAGAGCGGATTCAGCATATGTTGAAGACTGGGAAACCGTTGAGGAATTAGAGCCTACACGCATAGTTTTTCCAGCAAAGACATTAATAACTTTGTACTAACTACTAAATACTTTGTACCAAAAAATGAAGACTGCATATATAGTAAAAGGATATCGAACCGCAGTGGGAAAAGCTCCAAAGGGAGTTTTTAGATTCAAAAGAACCGATGAACTCGCCGCTGAGACCATACAATACATGATGAAGGCCCTGCCCGATTTCGATAAAAAACGAATCGATGATGTTATCGTTGGAAACGCGATGCCGGAAGGAAGCCAAGGGTTGAACATGGCCCGCTTGATTTCCTTGATGGGATTGGATATCGTTGATGTACCGGGAGTTACGGTCAACCGTTTCTGCTCCTCGGGCATCGAAACCATCGGCATTGCGACGGCCAAAATCCAATCGGGAATGGCAGATTGTATCATTGCCGGGGGTGCCGAAAGCATGAGTTCCGTGCCCATGACGGGTTACAAGACAGAATTGAATTACGACTTGGCAAAATCCGGTCATGAGGATTATTACTGGGGCATGGGGAATACGGCGGAAGCGGTAGCCAACGAATTCAAGGTCTCGCGCGAAGATCAAGACGAGTTTGCCTACCATTCCCACATGAAAGCTTTGAAAGCCCAGGCCGAAGATCGTTTTCAAGACCAGATTGTTCCGATTAATGTCGAACAGACCTATGTCGATGAAAATGGAAAGAGAGCAACAAGAGAATACACGGTGACCAAAGATGAAGGACCAAGAAAAGGCACTTCCATAGAAGTATTGAGCAAATTGCGTCCGGTCTTTGCCGCAAATGGTAGCGTTACTGCAGGAAATTCCTCGCAGATGAGCGATGGTGCCGCGTTCGTGATGGTGATGAGTGAAGATATGGTCAAGGAGCTGAATTTGGAGCCGATTGCAAGATTGGTCAACTATGCCGCCGCGGGGGTACCCCCAAGAATAATGGGTATCGGCCCCGTAGCCGCCGTTCCCAAGGCCCTAAAACAAGCAGGATTAAAGCAAGAGGATATCGAGCTCATCGAACTGAACGAGGCTTTCGCCTCCCAATCCATAGCCGTAATCCGCGAACTTGGATTAAACAATGACATTGTAAACGTAAACGGTGGTGCTATCGCACTAGGCCACCCCTTAGGCTGTACAGGCGCAAAACTTTCCGTGCAGCTTTTCGACGAAATGCGCAAACGCAACATGCAGGGCAAATATGGACTGGTTACGATGTGTGTAGGCACAGGTCAAGGCGCCGCCGGCATTTATGAATTTTTGAATTAAAACAAAAGAAGTTAGTATTGGTTAACAGTTTCTCTAGGCATCTGTCTCAATACGCACTACTAAATACTTAATACTGACAAACATGAGTACAGAAACAGTACAAAAAGACAATTTACTTCGAGGCGGCCAATTCCTCGTCAAAGAAACCAACTGCGAAGATGTCTTCACCTTAGAAGACCTGAACGAAGAACAGCGCATGATGCGCGACAGCACCAACGAGTTCGTCGATCGCGAACTTTGGGCGCATTGGGAAAGGTTTGAACAAAAAGATTATGCTTACACCGAAGCGTGTATGCGAAAAGCGGGCGAGCTCGGTTTGTTGAGCGTCGCCGTACCCGAGGCGTATGGCGGTATGGGCATGGGGTTTGTATCCACCATGTTGGTCTGCGATTATATTTCAGGGGCAACGGGCTCTTTCAGTACTGCTTTCGGTGCACATACAGGAATCGGCACCATGCCTATTACCCTGTACGGCACTGAGGAACAAAAGCAAAAATACGTTCCAAAATTGGCATCTGGGGAGTGGTTCGGTGCCTATTGTTTGACCGAACCTGGAGCGGGATCGGATGCGAACTCCGGAAAAACTAAAGCCGTACTGTCCGAAGATGGAAAACACTATTCCATCACGGGACAAAAAATGTGGATTTCCAACGCCGGTTTCTGTGACCTTTTTATTGTGTTCGCCAGAATCGAGGATGACAAATACGTTACGGGTTTTATCGTTGAAAATGACCCGGAAAACGGAATAACTATGAATCCGGAAGAAAAGAAACTCGGGATCCACTCCTCCTCTACCCGGCAGGTTTTCTTTAATGAGACCAAAGTCCCTGTCGAAAATATGCTTTCCGAACGTGGTAATGGCTTTAAGATTGCCATGAACGCCCTGAATATAGGTCGTATCAAATTGGCGGCTGCCTGTTTGGAGGCGCAACGCAAGGTCATCGACGAAGCGGCAAAATATGCCAACGAACGCATCCAGTTTAAAACTGCAATAGCGAATTTTGGGGCCATCAAAGCGAAATTGGCTAAAATGGCTACCAACGCCTATGCCGGGGAATCCGCCAGTTATCGGGCAGCTAAGAATATCGAAGATCGCATCGCTATACGTGAATCGGAAGGCAATTCGCATCAAGAAGCAGAGCTAAAAGGCGTTGAGGAATACGCCATAGAATGTTCTATTTTAAAAGTGGCCGTTTCGGAAGATGCACAAGACACCACCGATGAAGGTATCCAGATTTTTGGAGGAATGGGCTTTAGCGCCGATGCTCCCATGGAAAAAGCCTGGCGCGATGCCCGTATCGCCCGTATCTATGAAGGCACCAATGAAATCAATCGGATGTTGGCCGTTGGTATGCTGGTCAAAAAAGCCATGAAAGGCCATGTTGATTTCTTAGGTCCGGCAACTGCGGTTGGCGAGGAATTGATGGGAATCCCATCCTTTGAAACGCCCGATTATTCTGAACTCTTCGCCGAGGAAAAAGATTTGTTGGCGCGATTGAAAAAAGTGTTTTTAATGGTTGCCGGAAGCGCGGTGCAGAAATTCGGTCCCGAACTGGAAGAGCATCAACAGCTGATGCTGGCCGCTTCCGATATTCTGATCGAGGTCTATATGGCCGAAAGTACCCTGCTCAGAACGGAGAAAAACGCCAAACGTTTCGGTGAAGAAGCGCAGGCAACCCAAATTGCCATGTCTAGATTATATCTGTACGAGGCTACCGAAACCATCATCCAAAAAGGTAAGGAAGCCATTATTTCCTTTGCCGAAGGTGACGAGCAGCGTATGATGTTGATGGGATTGAAGCGGTTTACCAAGTACTCCAATAATCCGAATGTAATCGCCTTGAGAACTCAAATAGCCGACAGAATTTCTGCGGATAATGGATATACTTTTGATTGATTTGAAAAAGTAGCTAACTCAAATTTCATCTTTTCTTATGGATGAAAAAACCGCTCCCTAACCGGAGCGGTTTTATTTCAACTACCTGCTTGGAATTTGGTGCCTGCCTGTCGACGAGGCAGGCTTGTGTTTAGGCACTCACACTTTACTCCCTCATCGACTCCAAAATTTTCTCTTCACTGTGCTTGTTCGAAAAATTGACTGCGCATTCGATCAGAGCGAGGTGCGAGTAAGCCTGCGGGAAGTTTCCCAACAATCTTTTTGTCTTAAAATCAAGATCTTCGCTAAAAAGACCTAAATGATTGCTATAGCCCAATAATTTTTCGAAATGCGCTTCGGCCTCCTCGACTTCCCCGATTTTGAAAAGGCTGTTGATGTACCAGAAAGTACAGACGGTAAACGAAGAGGATGGTAGTCCGAAATCATCCTCGTTTTTATACCGGTACAGCAAACCGTCATGGCTCAGTTCCCTCCCGATAGCTTTAACGGTTTTAACATAACGTTCGTCCTTGGCGTCGACACAGCCGTATGATTCCATTAGCAGCACTGAAGCATCCAAATGTTTGGTTCCGTAAGATTGGGTGTACGCGCCCACTTCTTCGTTCCAGGCGTTCTTGTAGATATCATTCCAAATTTCTTCCCTTAATGGTTTCCACTTTTCAATTTTATGGTTTTTGTTCATGATGCCGGCCACTTTTATGGCGCGATCGACGGCCGTCCAGCAAAGCACCTTCGAAAAGGTAAAATGCCTATCCTCGGAACGGAATTCCCAAATGCCCTTATCAGGCTCTTGCCAATGATTTTCTACAATCCAGACGATGCCTTTGGTAATGCTCCAGATTTCTTCGCTGTTTTCGACATCGGTACTGAAACGTTTCAATTGTTCATAGATAACGTCCATCAAAATACCGTAGATGTCATTTTGTTTCTGTTCGTAGGCAGCGTTCCCGATCCGCACAGGCTTGGATCCCTTATATCCGCTGAGATGTTCCAAGGTCGTTTCTGTGAGTTTTTTCTCTTTGTTGATGCCATACATAATCTGAAGCTTTTCATCCTTATCGGGCATCAGGTCGATAATGAACTGCAAGTAGCGTTTGGCGATGTTTTTATGGCCGAGATCGGAGACCACTTTAACGACCATCGAGGCATCCCGTATCCAGCAAAAACGGTAGTCCCAATTCCGGACTTCACCTATGGTTTCCGGCAACGAGGTAGTAGCGGCGGCCAAGACCGCACCGGTTTTATCGTAGCTCAACAATTTTAGGGTCACGGCACTACGGTGTATTTCGTCATTATACTTTTTGTAGGTGGGGGTGTTGTTGCTCCAGTTCAGCCAATACACCTTGGTACGTTCGAGCTCGAGATACATTTTTTGGGTATTGGGCAGCAGGATTTTTTCATTGTATCCCAATAAAAAATAGCCATCTTCAGTGAGCTCGATCTCCCGGCCCTCTACCACCGCATTTTTATTGAAGGAAGTATAGAGAAAAGTAGTGTCGAACCTCTGGGTACGCGTCAAACTGGCGATAAAATTTCGTTTGACATAGGTTTTAGTCTCTCCGACGGCATATTCCAATTTTGGTTCGTAGTGGACCCTGAATTTCGGCCTACCCTTAATATATCTGATGTATCGTACGATTTCAGGAGGAGCGTGGTACCCGCCGTCTTCCTTGTGATAGCGTGGCATAAAATCACGCACCTCGAAAATGTTGTCACCATCCGAGAACTTGGTTACCAATACTGCCGTATGCGCTTTGTAGCGTTGGGTGATCGTGTAGTCGTCATCGACCAATATCTCAAAACTACCGCCGATTTCTTCGTCCAACAATTTAGCGAAGACCGATGGGGAATCGAATTCCGGTAAGCAGCACCAGTCGATACTTCCTGTTTTTGAGACCAACGCGGCACTTCTACAATTTCCGATTATTCCGTAATCTAGGTTATCCATTAAATAAAATTCTTGATTCATTTGGGCTATTCATTGCATTTGCCCTTGGTTTTTCCGAAATTTAGAGAAATAATCTCTATTTGAAAGGGATTCCGGTTAAATAATACGGCTATCTTCGGCTATAATCCTAATATCACAGATCATCATGGGCAAAACTATCATAATCTCAAACCGATTACCGGTTCAATTGCAAATCGACAAAGGCGAAATTACAGCAATTCCGAGCGTCGGCGGATTGGCCACGGGCATGAAATCGGTTCATTCGGGCGGTGATAGTCTTTGGATAGGATGGAGCGGCTTGACGGACGAAGAAATTCCTGATGGACTTGCCCCAAAAATCGATAAAGCACTTGCGGAACACGGATCATCAAAAGTAAATCTTACGGAAGAGGAAATAGATGGCTATTACTACGGATTTAGCAATCGCACCGTTTGGCCCTTGTTCCATTATTTTATGGAATACACTGAGTTTGAACAAGAGTTTTGGAATGCCTATAAGACCGTAAATCAAAAATTTGCCGATGCCATTCTCGTAAAGGCGGATGATGACGATACAATTTGGGTACATGATTATCAATTGATGCTGGTTCCGCAAATGGTGCGTGAAAAAAAGCCCGACATTTCCATCGGATTCTTTTTGCATATTCCTTTTCCATCCTTTGAAATATTCCGCACCTTACCTTGGCGTGAAGAGATATTAGAAGGCCTTTTAGGCTCGGACCTGATCGGTTTTCATACCTATGACTACGAGCGACATTTTTTGAGTTCGGTACGGCGCCTGCTAGGCCTTGAAGTCAGTTTCAATGATATTTCTTTGGATGATAGGGTGATTAAAGTGGATTCCTTTCCCATGGGCATCGACTATAAGAAGTTCAGTGACGCCGCCAAAAAACATGCGCAAAACTCTGAAAAGGATAAATCGGAACTTCAAAAACGATTGGATACGCACAAGAAATCGGCACCGGATGCCAAGTTCTTCCTATCTATTGATCGGTTGGACTATTCAAAGGGAATCGCCAAACGTATCTATGCCTTTGAATATTTTCTGAACAAATATCCGCAGTACAAAGAGAAAGTCCGTTTAATCGTTCTGGCGGTCCCATCCCGCTCTAACGTGCCCCAATACCAGCTGTTGAAAAAGGAAGTGGACGAATTGGTGGGCCGCATCAACGGGGAATTTTCTACCGTTAGCTGGACGCCCATTTGGTACTTCTACCGCTCCATGCCCTTCGAGAACCTGATCGATCTTTACGCATCTAGCGATATCGCTTGGCTCACGCCCCTGCGCGATGGTATGAACCTAGTCGCCAAAGAATATATTGCTACGCGTACAGACCAAACCGGAGTTTTGATCTTGAGCGAAATGGCCGGTTCCGCGAACGAAATGAACGAGTCACTACTTATCAATCCCAATAATTTCGAGCAGATTGCCGAGGCCTTACACACGGCGATCAATATGCCCGTAGAAGAACAAAAAGAGCGTAATGTAGTGTTGCAAAAGCGGTTGGAACGCTACAATGTCGAAAAATGGGCCAATGATTTTATGAACTCGTTAATGGACCAAAAGAAAAAAGACCACTCCTACCAATCCAGACGATTATCGGTGGATTTGATGAACACCATCCAGAAAAAATATCGGTCTTCAAAAAAAAGATTGTTGTTCATTGACTATGACGGCACCTTGGTCGGTTTTCACAAGGACCCCCAAAAAGCAGCACCCGACGAGAAACTTTATTCCCTTTTAGATGCCATTTCTTCCTTAGAAAATACCGACATGTATCTGATTAGTGGTCGCGATAAAGATACCTTCACCAAGTGGTTCCTTCCCAAGAAATATAATATGATCGTAGAGCATGGCGTGTGGATTTCAACCAATGGCGAGGAATTTAAAATGTTGGAAAACGTTAAAAAGGATTGGATGGAAAAGATACAACCTGTTCTAGAATCTTTTGTAGACCGCACCCCTGGAAGCTTTATCGAAGAAAAAAATTACTCCCTAGCCTGGCACTATCGAAACACAGACCCCGATTTCGGACAGAAACGGGCCACCGAGCTCAACACCGTACTGACCAGCCTCATAGGCACCGACGACCTCAGCGTTCTGAACGGCAATAAGGTCATGGAAATCAAAAGCAGTAACGTAAACAAAGGCCGCGCCGCCATGCGGGTATACGGAGAAGAAGAATACGACTTCGTTTTCGCCATCGGTGATGATTGGACTGATGAGTTTATGTTTCAAGAATTGCCTGAAAGCGCTGTAACCGTCAAGGTCGGCCGACAGAAAACCCAGGCAAGGTATTACGTCGATAGCATCAAGAATGTGCGGGCTTTGTTGAAGCGATTTGCAAAGTAAGAAAACAAAAAAACCAAACTATACCAATGAAAACCATCCTCATAACGATATGCCATTTAGCAGCGACAGCCCTATTCGCCCAAACCAATACCGAGGTGTATCTTTTAGATGTCAAAACCGTCGATGGTAAGACTGAGCTTGTCAATCCGAGAAACATTTCGAACAACGAAGGTTATGACAACCAGCCTTCCTTTTACGACGGGGAAACCATTTTGTTTTCTTCCACTAGAAACGGACAGACCGATATTGCCCGCTATGATAT
>RCMY010002223.1_pt1 | contig 17662 bp, 15 predicted proteins | sample 2041341 | NCBI WGS metagenome assembly RCMY01 (sample SAMN09708234, study PRJNA481090) | Marine sediment metagenome, whole genome shotgun sequencing project. | reverse complement strand
CGTGGGAACCTGTCGCACCGATGTTAAGGGAGAAATCCAAGTGGAGGCCCCATAAGGATGAGAGTACCGATGCGGAGCACAGGGGCGGAGTAGTCTGTAGTAGTGTTGAAACCTTTGTAATGAAGGTGGAGCGAAGGAACTACATTGTTCAGCTTTCAACAATCAGACAACCAGAATTTGGGAGGATCTTTTTGGACAAAGCAAAGCCGTTCCAAATTTCTAAACAGCAGGTTTGGGATGCGTTCTTGAGAGTAAAGGCAAATCGTGGAGCAGCGGGGGTGGATGGACAGTCGATAGCCGATTTTGAAGAGGACTTGAAAAATAACCTCTACAAATTATGGAATCGTATGTCCTCGGGTAGTTATCTGCCTCCGCCAGTGCGTCGAGTCGAGATACCCAAGAGTGATGGAAGAATGCGGCCGTTGGGAATACCAACAGTTGCTGATCGTATTGCTCAGATGGTAGTCAAACAATCCATGGAGCCCATTTTAGAACCACATTTTCATGAGGACTCATACGGGTATCGCCCGGGCAAGTCTGCCATTGATGCGGTTGGGGTTGCACGCCAGCGATGTTGGCGGTATGGGTGGGTTGTAGATTTGGACATCAAGGGTTTTTTCGACAATATTGACCATGAGCTCATGATGAAGGCTGTGCGGCAAAATACAGATTGCCGATGGATTCTGTTGTATGTTGAGCGTTGGCTGAAATGTCCAGTTCAACATCCTGACGGAGAAATCAAATCAAGCGACAAAGGAACACCACAAGGCGGTGTTGTCAGTCCCTTGTTGGCGAATCTGTTTTTGCACTATGCTTTCGATAAGTGGATGGAAAGAGAATTTCCTGCTATTCCGTTTGAAAGATATCCCTCTGTGTCAATGTAAGTGAGACACCTACCCCTTGAAAAATTAGTGTAGGGCGGGTAGGAGATCATGAATGGAACTGAAAACAAAATCCACTTACAATTTAGAGCAACCAAAACTTGTACCCGTGACTGAAAAAGAACTAAATCGACCAGACCCCGAGGTTCTGGAAAAGAAACCTCGACGCCGGTTTACCGCCAAATACAAGCTCAGTATTCTCGCTGAAGTCGATACCTGTACCAAGCCCGGAGATATCGGCGCGCTTCTGCGAAGAGAAGGCCTGTATTATTCAAATATCCATAGCTGGCAGCGCCAGCAGCAAAAAGGTGCGCTCAAGGGACTTGCCCCCAAAAAAAGAGGGAGAAAGAAGCATGAAGTCAACCCCTTGGCAAAACGCGTTGCCGAATTGGAGCGAGATAATACAAAGTTGGCCAAAAAGCTCAAACAGGCGGAAACGATAATCGAAGTTCAAAAAAAAATATCGGAAATTCTGGGAATAGCTCAGCCGGAAAGCAACGGGGAGAACTCATGAGCACCGTTACTGAGCTTGGATCACACACTAACACCAAAGCGGCCTGTGCTGCTTTTGGTATCCCCAGAGCTACCTATTACTGACAGGCTGCAAGCCAGGCGACGATCGCCCCTGTTGTTCGAACAGCACCTCCACTGGCACTCAGTACCATGGAAGAACAACGTGTTTTGGATACCTTGCATGAGCGCCGGTTCCGCGACTTTGCACCTCCCCATGTGTACGCTACCTTGCTGGATGAAGGTATATATCATTGCTCAATCCGCACCATGTATCGCATCATGGCAAAACATGATGAAGTACGTGAACGGCGACGGCAGGTGACTCGACCCCATTATGAGAAGCCCGAACTTCTGGCCACCGGCCCAAACCAAGTCTGGTCATGGGATATCACCAAGTTAAAAGGCCCGGCCAAGTGGACCTATTTCCATCTCTATGTCATCCTGGACATCTTCAGCCGGTATGTGGTCGGCTGGATGGTCGCTCATCGCGAACAGGCTGTTCTGGCTAAGCGTCTGATCAATGATACCTGCGAAAAACAACAGATCCAACCGGAACAACTGGTGCTCCATGCAGACCGGGGAAGCAGTATGAAATCAAAAACTGTCGCTTATCTCCTGGCTGATCTGGGAGTGACGAAGACCCACAGCCGCCCCCATGTAAGTAACGACAACCCTTACTCGGAAGCGCAGTTCAAGACATTGAAATATTGCCCGGAGTTCCCTGGAACTTTTGGCTCGATACAGGATGCCCGTCAGTTTTGCCATGATTTTTTCACCTGGTATAACTGTGAGCATATGCATTCAGGCATTGGCTTGCTGACTCCAGAGCATGTCCATTACGGCATGCATCAGGAGATCATCCAACAAAGAACCGCTGTTCTTGAGGCGGCTTTTGCAAAACATCCAAAACGTTTTAAAGGCAAGGTGACGAACCTACCCAATATGCTACTTCCTGCAACTTTGAGAGAATGAGTTTAATTTACACACAATGGTGTCTCATTTTCATTGACACGTTCCGTATCGCCTGCAGGTGCTCATCCCGTTCCTGACCAAACAGGTCGCTAGCTTCCCTTTTTCTGGCCAGCTCCACCTTTAATGTAGCAATGGCCTCTTTTGCCTGTTTGTAATCAAGTGCTTGTTGAGTTTTTTTGCTCTTTTTGGGCACTGCAAGCTGCTGCTCGTCATATTGCAGCAACAAGGTCCAGGATTTGGCATAGTTGTTGACCACATCCAGCACCGCCCTGCCTTCATCGGTTACCAACTCATGGTTTTGCAGGGTTCGGGAAAGAAGGGCCACCGCCTGTTCCATCTCCACCAGACCTTTTTCGGCCAACCGTCGTTCGTAGACGGTATAACCTTTGATAAGATGATCCCGCAGGACGGAAGTTGCCCAAATGCGGAACTGTGTACCGCGAAGGGACTTGATCCGGTAGCCGACGGAAATAATTACATCAAGATTGTAGTATGTTACTTTGTATTTCTTGCCATCGGTAGCAGTTGTCAAGGAATCCTTGACAACTGAATCTTTAACCAGCTCACCCTCTTTAAAAATATTGCGAATATGAAGGCTTATGTTCTGTTTGGTTTTGCCAAAGAGCTCCACCATCTGGGCCTGGCTCAGCCAGACGGTGTCGTCTGTGAGTTGTACCTCAAGTGAGGTGCTGCCATCCTCTGCCTGATAGAGGACTATTTCTCCTGAATTTTCTGTCATTATTTTGCAGCCAAAGCCCCGTTTAATTCCTCGATAACAGTGGGCACTCCTTCACCAAAAAGTTGATACACCTTGCCAAGTCCTCCCTGTTGCTCCGAAAAAGGAATCAACTTATTCTCCCGATGCATGACGAAGCGGATCAACGATACCAAATCAGTGTGGATATGCGGAGCATTAATTTTTTTGACCTTCGATTGTTTCAAGTGCTGCGTATACGTTCCACAGTGCATCTACTTTCATATGGCAAGACGGTTAGTCGGTAAAAGAACGGTCTGTTCGTATGCAGAGATCGTGGACATGTGCAACCATAGCGAGGTGCTGGCGATTCGTTTCAGAACTGGCTCTTAAGTTAATTCAAAAAACAGCGCAATACATTATATTAACTATGGCATCTGTTGCCTTTTCGTATCAGGTCTCGCATTCCGGCAAGCTTTTTCGCCTAAGTGTTAACCATGTATCTATAAATCTGACTCTGTTCTTAGAACCACCAGATATCACGTTTTGGAGGGTTTCCGGAAGTTTCAAAGGAATCACCTGACTCAAGCACTACTACCTTCAGATCATCTTCGCTGAAATCAAACCCATCTTCAACTGCAGCGGCGACAAATTTAGGCATGGCTCCGATTTTGTCGTATTTAAGGCGGAGTACTTTGTCTGCTCCACCAGCAATCAAAAATCTTTCAACCTCTTTCTTTGACATCATTGTCTCCTTTATAGTCTATTAAATTAAAAGCGTTTTAAAGTTTTCAAAACCTTTTTTCGAGTACGATTGCAAGGAGAAATGCATGAAGTATACCATACTGCTGCACATGTCAGATGTACTGGAATTTCATAAGAAAATAAGGAGTTCCTGAAAAAACGGAAAAGAAAAACCTACAGCATTGTAGGAAATAAAGATTCAAAATTGTATGATTTGTCTCTTCTATTGCCATCCGTTCGAGTTCATTAATCTGGCAACCTCTTGAGCAACATAATACAGGTCCGTGGCATAGATCTCTTCCTGGAATTCCCCATCCTCATCAATATAGGTCCTGTTCTCTTCCAGCACTTCTGTATTTGCCGGACCAAAACATTGATCAAAATGCCAATAATCTTCATCGTACGCAAGACCGAGAGTAGCTAAACGTTCTCCGGATCTGCTGCAAATTGAAAAAAGACAGTATGCTAACCCAGCACATTGATCCATATAGTCCCGACAGCAATTATTCATCAGGTACCCTTCAGACTTGAGCCTTTTTGCAGACGGCGTCACATCCACCAGCACAGCCCGGATCTCTGCGCCGTTGATCATCGCCGCCTGCAGGGCCGCACCGGCAGCGACACAGAGATCGGGATCCACTTCAAAGCGCGGGGCCATGCCGAACTCAAGCTCCAGCCGCTTTTGCACCAGCGGGGTGCGAGTCGAACCACCCACCAGCAGGATCTCGTCGATGGCTGTGGCAATCAGGCCGGCGTTTTTTAATACCAGATGGATCGCATCCATGGTCTCGTCCAGAAGCGGACTGATCATCTCTTCGTATTGACTGCGGGCGAGTTCGACCCGGAAGTGATAGGGGGCACCATCCCGGTCCAGCAGGTATTCTTCTTCGATCAGGGAAAACGGCTGGGAGGAGAGCTGCTTCTTGGTATTTTCCGCGGCCCTTCTGATTCTTGCGTGGGCCGGCCTGGGAATATCGATAAAGCCTTCCTCCTGCAGTTGCGCCAGTAGAAAGTTTTCAATCAGGGCATCGAAATCGTCTCCCCCCAGTTGATTGTTGCCGTGGCTTGCAATAACCTCGACCACATCGTCCTGTAATTCGACCACCGAAACATCGAAGGTGCCGCCGCCAGGGCCTTCGGGTAGAATCGGACAATCGGTGAGTCGGCCTCGAAGTCCTCCAGTTTGACACCATTGCCGGCAAGCAGCAGGATACTGAGCCTTAGGGGATCAGCCCTGACATCCGGCCAGCGGTGAACCAGGGGGGCGAGCAGGGCGATTGCCTCCTTGATCATGGATTTGGCGGCCAGGGCCTTAATTCTTCCCAGATATGCCTGTTCCAGTCCCTGGAGAAACTCCACCCTTTGTTCCAGCTTGAGAAGATGCTTGAAACAAGCAATGACGTCCTGAAATTTTTCCTGTTTCAGCAGGAGAGTTCCCCTCTCAAGCAGCACCCCGATGGATAGGCCGCTCAGAGAGGCAGCCCTGTGCATCCGACCCTTGCTTTTCTTTTTATTATTACAGCTGCATTGTGGAAGAAGCTGGAAATTAGAACTCTGTTCGTTTAAATAAGATAATGGCTGCCAATCCACAAAGCTTTTTTCGTTTCGCTGCAAGGTATTACCCGTTGCTGCTCGATCTCTTTTACCGGCGCGACGGATTTACCGAGGCGGATCTGCGCAATCTTATCGAAACCATTCGCACTGAGGGGGATGCGGGGCCTGAAAAAGTAATCGAGCAACTGCAGTCACTTTCTATCATTGAGCCTATTCCTGATGCAACGGCTTCCTTTGAATTGACAACTCCTGTATTGAACCTGCTCTCTTTTCTGTTGCGTGAGCACCGGTTGACGTCTACCAAAGTCCTCCAGGTCTATCTGAGTGATCTTTCGGAATTGCGCGAGGAGCTTGATGGCGCAGCCCGGCAGAACCTGGGGCATCAGGCGGCCCGAGCGTTGAGCGATATTTCGCAGTTGATTGAACGGATACGCCAGGATTCCCATAGCAACCGTGAAGGAATTATTGGAGAAGTCATTAAGCTGAAATCAAATCGTGAGCGGCGTACCATCCGCGAGCGATTTGAGGTTATCAATCACCTCTGGAGCCGCTATCTGGAACCCTTGCGTGACTTGATTGATGTTAAAAAGGCGATGGATGCCGGCCTGGATGATTTAGATCGCAGCCTGACTGTCAGTGGCAAAAACTTTGTACTCGATGGTGCCCTGGTCCGAGAATTTTCGCGCTGCAGAGCACGACTGCTGCGCCTGCGCCGAGAGATGACTGAGGATTTTAATGAGTCGATGCGTGAGGTGGAGCCCCTTTACGTTTCGTTAAAAAAAGAGAGTGAACTGGTCCGCGGCGCTTCTCTTGCCCTGGAACGAATGGATCGCTCGGGGCTTGCAAGTCTGCAACTCCCGGAAATGATGGAGATACCTGTCTGGCGGATTGAGGGGACATTTTCGGATACCTCTCTTGAAGCCTTTCTCCATGGGATCAAGGGGTATCAGCCTGGGATCTCTGAACCTTTGATCGATACCGGTGAAGTTCCTGATGTTGAATTTATCCTCCCTTCTGAACTCTTTGCTAGGCTCGAATCGGCTCTGCCGATTGACGACCTGCTCGCCTGGCTGCTGGAAAATTATCCCCAGGTTGGGCTTGGTGAACTCGTACGAGCTTATGGGCGAGTCTTTTTAGATGCGCCGATAGCGATGCACTTTGGTGAGGTGGAACGACTCTATCCTCTTCTGGAAGTCACCCTTGTCGCTCGCCCCATGCGATTGGAGAAAATACCATGACGACTGCAATCAGCCCCTTTGATCTACCACATTTAAGTGAGATTTTTGACGCTCTCCGTCGTGGCCGTCACCTGTGTGCTGCAGACGGAAAACTCTATTGGGCCCTCAGGGAAAATCTGGATGCCTACCAGGATCTTTTTCATCATCTTGGTTTTCGCCTGCAGGTACATGGGCGCGATTTTTTTTATTTTCGCGGTAAAGACAGTCTCAGTCCCCAGGCCTCGCGCATGGCGGTTTTCGTCTTCATCCTCATTGAGGCCCTGTCGGACCAGGGGGAACCGGTGGTCGATAGCCTTATGACCCGAACGTTTGCAGTCCCTGACCTGCCCCACCTGAAAAGCGCCCGTTATCGCGCCTATCTCAAGGAGGCCGGAGCGCTGAACGAAGATGATCTTCGTAACATTCTTCGTCAACTCGAGAGGTTTGGCTTCATCCAGCGACATACCGATGACAGCTTTAGCTTTCGGACCCCGGCGTATCGTTTTTTCGATGTCTGTGTCGAGATCCTGAACCGCGATGAAGCACGGATAAAAGAGGAGCAAACGCCATGAATATCGTTGGCCCATCGCGAATGGTACTGCTGCGGGCGGGGAAATACGATTACGGTGAGGTTGAATTGATCAACCCGCTCCATCTGGTAGGGCCCAACAATATCGGTAAGACCTCGCTCATCGCCGTGCTGCAGTTTCTCTACATCGATGATCAGCGCAGTATGCATTTTTCCAGAGAAATGGCCGAGACCAGGAAGTATTACTTTCCCAATCAGAACAGCTACGTCCTCTTCGAGTGTTTGACTCCGACTGGTTACCAGGTCGTCGGGGTGCAGGGAATGGGGCCCATGCGCAGCTACGAATTCAAGCGTTTCGCCTATCAGGGGCAATATAATCCGGACGATTACCTCGATGAAGAGCGGCGTATCCGGGAACCGGAGGTGGTACAGTCCCGGCTGGCTGCTAAAGAATTCAGGTGGCTTGAACCGCGCCATCTGCGAGCAGCCCTCACCGGAATTGGCGATAATCGTGATGTGAATCTTGGGCTGGTGCCGATTCGCCAGCGGGATCACTACGAACGTTTTCGGGCGGTATTTGGTAACCTGCTCCGTCTGGCACATTTACGTCAGGACGAACTGAAACAGTTTCTGCTCGAAATCCATCGTGGGGATTTCCAGCAGTTCACCATAGACCTGGAGGCCGGATATTCGAGCCAATATCGCAAGGTTTGTGCCGAGGCCGAGGGTCTACGAGATCTTCGGGCGATTGTCGAGGATGTCCGCCGGGTGCTTGCGCTTGTAGCCGATCGGGATGCTTTGCGACGGTTGCTTCCGGGACTCTGGGAGGCAGTGCGCGCAGGGTACGGAGAAGCCGAATCGGAAATATTGCAAAAGAGGCAAAAGATTGAAGATCGCCTTGCCCGCCTGGCTGAAGATGGCGGTCGTCTGGTCGAGGAAGAACAGAAATGTAAGGATGCGAAAGACGCTCTGTTACAGGAGCTTGGCAAAATAGCCGGAGATCTACAGCGCCATGAGCTGGAGGCTGCATCATTTAAGGATTTCCTCGTTGATTTTGAGAAAAGCCGGAAAAGTGATCTGGAGATAAAGGTTGATCGGCTTGGCGCGTCTCTTGGGCAGGCCGTGGATGTTTCCGTGGAACAGGTGCGCGGGCGTGTGGGGAGGTTGGAGCGAGAACTTGCTGGAATGCAGCGGCGACTCGAGCAGTTTTCTGGAAATGTCGCGGCAAAGTTGCTGCCCATGCTCTTTGATGATGATGCGGGACAAGTCTTCCGATTGATAAATCCTGAAATTTTAGGTCTTTCCCGAGTTGATGGTGGTTTCAGCATAAAGGATGACAGGGAATTTGCTGGTGCAATTGCTGGTTTCGCCAGCCGGATTCAGGATGAAATCTACGAAGATGAACGGGTGCGTTTTCCCCTGGCCGGGCTCAGCGCTCCTGATTTGGCAGCGTATCGCGATGCCGAGACCCTGGAACAGCGTATTGGTGAGCAGAAAGAAGTACTTGGGCGCGAACGGCGGATACTGGAGGCAGCGGTGAATCGAGAGCAGATTCGAGCTGAAAAAGAGAAGTTGCAAAAGGAATGTGATCGAATAAGCCTCCGGCTGCAACAATACCAGGATTATCAGGAGCGGTTGCCTGCTCTTCGGCAATGGATTAAAGAGAAGAATACTCTCGAAAAACGAAAACAACAGCTGGAGATGCAGCTGGCTGAACTGGCTCGCCGGCACCAGGAGTTTGTTAAGGAGAGTCAGGGACTCGAAGAAAGTGGACGTGAGCTTGTGTCGCGTCGAGAGAAACTGCTGAGGAGGTTACAGAAGCTCACCGGCCCAGATCCCTCCTGGCCGGTTGAGCCGTTTGCTACGGAAAACCGGCATCTCGACTCCCTGTTGGAACTCTATGAGAAAAAGTATGGACAACATTTTGATGTTGCCGGCCGCTTTACGGAAGAGTTTCGCCGGATCGAACAGCGAACCTACGGGAAATATCTGGGCGAGGACGAGGCTGCGACACTTGCCAATCTTCACGCCGAGGTGGAGGCCTTGGACGAGCGGGAAAAAGCGGTGCAGGAACTGTGGAAGAGCCTTGCGGCCGGGTTGCAGAGCGCCTTCAAGGGACTGAACCGGGATCTGCAAACCCTCACCTCGCGCATTGATGAACTCAATCGCCGTCTGGGGCGTGTCTCCATTTCCAATCTATCGAGGCTGCGGTTGATTCTCAGGGAACATGCCGAATGGACCCAACGGATCAAAACCGTGGTGGAGGTAGAAGCCATGCCATTGTTTTTTAGCAGCAGCGCTGTCGGTGAGGCCCAAAACCAGCTTGGCGAATTACTGAAGCAGCACCGGCGCGTGCAACTGAGCGACCTCTTTGATCTGCAATTCGAAGTCACCAGTGGTGACGGTCAGACCCGGCGCTACCCGCACCTCGATTCCATTGAATCCAACGGAACGACCATCACTATCAAGGTGTTGATCAATCTTATACTACTTAAAGGGCTGCTTGGTGATAAAGAGGTGTCCATTCCCTTCTACCTCGATGAGGCCTCAAGCCTTGATCGGGAAAATCTGGCAGCTATTGTTTCCGAGGCGCGAAAAATGGGATTTGTCGCAGTTCTCGCCAGTCCTGAGGCGATGGAAGCTGCGGATTCGCTCTATTTTCTGCGGGAAAACAATGGGCGAATCATGCTCGACCCAAAAACCTCTCTTCTTCGTATTGAAAGGCGGTCCGGCGATGGCAGTTGATGCTTTGGCGCAAAAACTTTGCTTACTCCTTACAGAAGGCACCCTTGCCTCCAGCAGGTTGACCGAAAGGGATCGAAGTCGCTTGCAGTCGCTTTTTGCAACGGGAGTCCTGGAGGTTGTGCGAAGTGGTGCTGGAAAAACGGTAGTGGTGCAAAACAGGGATGCCTTCGATACCTTTATCCTGCGGAACTACCCTTCCGGCCTGGAAGGTAGAGAAGAAGCTGCAACTCCAAGAAGTAAGGCGGTAGCCGAACTTCGGGATTCGAAGAAGGCACGAGCAACAGGCCCGCTTGTAGTTTTGCTTCGGGGGTTCGGAAATTGTCATTTACGATCTGGAACAGAAGTGCTGCCGGTCGCTGATTTGACTGAATTAGCTGGAGTTGCCGCCTTGCATCTTGGTGGCAAAGAGTGGAAGTATACCGGAGTATTGGCGGTAGTGGAAAATCTGGAGGTTTTCTGGAATTTCGAAAAGCTCAAAACAGGTGTTCAGCTGGCAATCTATGCGCAAGGACGCTTGAGTGGCAGGATCCTTAATTGGTTTTCTTCTAGAGCGATGCTACAGGCTCGGATCATCCACTGCGGGGATTATGATCCGGTCGGCCTTGACGAATATCTGCGATTGAAAGCCGCCTGCGGGGAACGGGCCGCACTCTATCTGCCGCCCAATTTGGAAGACCTCATGTCCCGATATGGTAAAAAAGATCTTCTTCTAGGCAGTAGCGCCGCAATCCTGGCTCGGCTCAGGAAAACTGAAGATAAAGAGGTTCGCCAGATTGTGAAACTGATAGATCGTTATGGCGTTGGACTGGAGCAGGAGGTTTTGCTGTTTTGAGGCAGCAAAAATAATAATGAGGTTAGCCCGGATTTTTCCATACGACGGGTGACAAGAAAGGTTTCCTCGTCCCGTGTGAGCATTCGGTTTTAAATGCCTCATGAACATTTTGTGCCTCAACTGGGAACGATTTGATTTTCAGTTCCCTTCATGATCTCCTGCTCGCCCTACACTCCTTTTTCAAGGGGGTGGTCTCTCACTTACAGTGACACAGCGTTTTAACTTTCATCAGCACAGTTATTCCGGGAAATACGCCCGGAAGGATCCTGGCGGTAGTATTCTTTTAAAACGCGATAAAGATCAGGGGTATGCTCAATCATCAATCGCGGCTGATCAAAGAATTGCTCTGTGGCAACAGCGAAAAATTCAGCTTCGTTAGTACCACCGTAAGCATTGAGGAATGATTTCTTGCCCTTCAGGATGGCATCTTTAAGGCGCAGATATTCACGCGAACATGTCTGGACCCAGTCACGGTATTCGGCCCTATCGCGCAGAGGAGGTGTACCGTCGGCAGCGCCGTCGAGCATGTCCAGTTTATGGGCAAATTCATGGTAAATAACGTTGTGACCGGACTCTGGATGGCGGCCGCCACTGAGGGCCGCATCCCAAATAATAATGACCGGTCCCCGCAGGAAGGCCTGGCCGATAATGGGCTGCTCAAAATCCACTGGTGTTATTGCGTTTTCAAAGAAGCCTGGTTTACGTCGAGGTGGAACCACAGTAGAGGGATAGACGATGATGGATTCGACATTCTTGTAGTAATTGTGGCGCAGGCCGAGAAGAAGCAGGCAGGCCTGAGCGGAGATTGTGACTCGAATCTCATCGGTAAGTTCCAGGCCACCTGCACCTTCCCAGTTTTTTTCGGCTATAAAAACTTGGATCAAGGCTCGCAGGTGAGAACGTTCATCTTCTTCCAGCATGCAGTAGTGCGCGACGTTTCGCCGTACAATGTCTTCCCATAGAGCAGGGAAAGGTGCCTCGTTGAGCTTCTTCCGGCGTCGATTGGTCAACCAAGTAAACATTGTATTTTGTTGTGTATATTAAAGCGTAATATTCTGTTTTAATCCATTCTTAGTACATGTCTTCGCCTGCTTGCAGCTGGTTTCTTTCATGCAGCAGTCAGCCTTTTATTGAGTCTTCCGATGGTTCGACGACGAGAATATTTGATCCCAGCTCTTCCAATACCTGTTGTTCGAGGCCGTCCTCTTTTGATCGTAGTCGCTTCAGCACCGACGGCTGATATTTTTTAGGGAGCCTGCCCAGGTTGCAGATAGGTTCCCCAGGACTAATAGACGGTATACTGGTCATACCCAATACCACTGCATCAAAGGGGGCGTGGAGCGTGCTGTGTTCTTCGCCGAGAAGTGTGGTATTGGTCGTCAGCGGCTGGCCTTTTTCTACAATATCGCCGGGTTTAATGTGAAAATGGAGAAAGCCACCTCGTTCAGCGCGAATCCATTTCGATTTTTCGACAACAATTTGATACGGTGGACTGGCCGTCTCAGCGTCGAGCATTTCTAATTCGCACAGTACATTTTTTATTCCACGAATTGCGGTCTGCACAATGCCTGGCTCGACTTTCCATACTTCGCCCCCCTCCATGATAATTGTAGGACATCCGGCGGAGGATGCTTCTCGTCGAAAGGAATTTTTAGGGCCTTTGCCGTTCATAATTATCTCGGAGCCAAAAGATTCTGCTATTCTGCGAACCTCTGGGTCGGTCAAATCACCACGAACAGTAGGGTAGTTCGTGCGGCGGACAGATGCAGTGTGCAGATCAATGCCATAATCACAGCGCATGACGATCTCACTGAAAATTGTAAAAGCCATACGGCCGGCAAGGCTGCCGTCGACAGAACCCGGAAACGATCGATTCAAATCACGACGATCAGGCAGGTAGCGTGAATGGCGATCAAAAGCAGGCAAATTGAGTACCGGTATAAGAACGACCGATCCACGCAACAGTTGGAAATCATCGTCCTGAATCAATTGGCGTACAGCTCCGCACCCATTGATCTCATCACCGTGCAGCGCCGCAGTGACAAAAACGACAGGACCGTCCTTTTTTGCTCGACGAATGTGCAGCTGAATTTGTACCGCCATGCTGCTGTAGCTCTCACCAACAGCAAGCTGTACATTGCGTGATGTCCCAGCTGGTATTTTTTCCCCGAACCAGTCGCCAATTGATTTTTTAGAAAGGGGATTATTCATGGTTGCCCTCATCTTTTTCTGCCGGAATCGAGATGGGTGCGACTGTCGGGGTTTCGCTGGTAACTTCACCTGCTACAGGCAATGTGGGCAGCTCTTTTACCTCTGGGCGTCTTTTATGGCGAACCTTCACTGGAGTCATGTCACGCATCAACTCGAGTTTGCCGAAACAAAGCAGTCGATCCCCGGCCACGAGTTGTCGATTGGATCGTGGGTTTGGAATCACTCTCAAGTCACGGTGCAGCGTGAGCACGATAATATCTTTTTCGCGCAGTCCGGAATCTTTAATTTCTCTCCCTATGTATTCTGAACCTTCGGGAATGTAAATTTCGGCAACCCCATATCCACGGCTAACGGTCAGGCGCTGACGTATGTCTATTTCCGGGAAATTCACCTGAGCCGCGAGGTAGTCGATAATGGATCCGGCAATATCAAGCTGCGTGCATCCTTCTATACCCTCCAGTCCCGGTGAAGAGTTTACTTCCATGATTTGTGGGCCGTTTTTCCCTTCGAGCAGGTCGACTCCGGCAATTCGAAGACCCATAATTTGCGCTGCCCGTACAGCCGTTTCTCGATATTCTTCATCGAGAATTACCGGTTCGGCAATACCCCCGCGATGAACGTTGCTGCGAAATTCCTGGCCTTGAGCGACACGACGCATGGCTCCAACGACCCGATCGCCAACCACGAAGGCTCGAATATCACGCCCTTTGCTTTCGGCCACAAATTTCTGGATCAGAACATTTTGTTTTTGGCTTTGCAGCAGCTCTATTATGGCCTCAGCAGATTCCACTGATTCTGCTAAAAGTACACCGATGCCCTGCGTCCCTTCCAGCAGCTTTATAACAACTGGTGCACCGCCGACTCTCTCAATTGCCGGGAGGACATCATGTTTATCTTTAACGAATGTTGTCTTCGGCATGCCTATCTGGTGTCGACTCAGAATTTGCAGGCTGCGAAGTTTGTCTCTGGAGTTGGTAATACCTATCGATGAATTCCCACAAAAAACATCCATCTGTTCAAATTGTCTGACGACTGCAGTTCCAAAGTAGGTGATCGAGGCACCTATTCGCGGTAAAACAGCATCGTAAACAGAGAGTCGTTTCTGGCGAAAATAAAGATCAGGTATACCCTGTTCGAGGTCAATGGCAAATTTAAGAGTATTGAGTACTTTAACGTTATGACCACGTTGCTCGGCAGCCTCACGAAGTCGCCTCGTGCTGTAACATTTTGGATTACACGAGAGAATAGCCAGTTTCATATAGATCCTTTTTTCTTAAAATTAGGGCTCAGTGTTTCGGAGTTTGCTTTTTTTCTTTTTCTTATTTTTTATTTTGCCACCATAATACGACCTTCCTCCATCTACAAGAAACCGCCCTCTAAAGGCCTGACGGCCGAGCAACATCCTGAAACCCATTTCGTCACGACTCGCAAGCGTTAATTCCACAGGCCAGACAGTACCAAGCAGTGCAACATTGGTTACAATGACTGGGCGAATTTTCGCGATACCACTCGAACTTCGGACAGATCTGAACTCAAGGACCACCACTTCCACGTCAACAGCCTTGTTTCTCGAGCGCTGGAGTGGATGGACCTTAAAACGTGCCCATTGCGCGCCATCTCGTTCAATTATTTCTAGATCAATGACATGAAGCGAAGATGATCGCGCACCAGAATCAACCTTTACTTTGATGTCTTTGATCCCAAGATCCGGAAGGCCTACCCATTCCCGCCAGCCAATAACAGGCATAGAGGCTTTTTTTACTGTAACCATCTTTGGCTCACTGTTGAATAATCTACCCCAAGAGGATCTTTCATTTCCCTATTGTTAAGCTCCGCGTACTGATATGGAGTGAGGTCCTGATGAGCTATTTTGTTGTTCCTTTGGAGGTGACAATATCAGGCTCCTTATACTCGTGTCAACCGTCATCATAAGGCTCATAACTCTTCTTACCTTCAGATTTGGAAGTTCTCTTGTCCCTATACGGAAAAAACGAGCTTCTTCAGGGCAGTAATGGTGCGATATTAGCTCGGCTCAGGAAAACCGAGGACCTAGAGGTTCGCAGGCTGGTGACGATGTTGGATCGGCATGGCGTTGGTCTGGCGCAGGAGATCTTACTGCTGGATTATTGGGCCTTGTCCGGTACGCCCAATCGTTGCGCCCAGGTGGGTTCTCCGATACCAGCTTTGAAATGGTTTGTGCGGAGAAATGCATCGATTGGTATCTTTTCCATGGTCCCTAGGAATCGGACCTCTGGTTCAAGGTATATGTTGTATTCTTGTAACACCTGCGCTTGGATGTATCTGCTCAGTGCGTATATTGCTGAGCCTTTGGATGTAGATGCGAAAGAGCATAAGGCTAAAATATGATGAGGGCTTAAGCCGACAGTTCCCCACTGATCACCATTTAAAAAACCTGCTGCACGCATGATCAATGCAGCTGGAAGTCGTGTATGATTGTCATCTGGTTTATACCAAGAAAAAAAACTGCCTGCGAAGTCATTACCACGCACGGCTCTCGCAATTCGAGCTGCTGTTTCACTGTCAACAATGGGGCTCATAAAAAAGCTGCCAGCACAAGGTATCCAGTGAGCCCCATCAACAACCATGCCCTTTCTTTCACGAACCTCCAGAACCGTCGCACGACGGTCTAAAAGATTGTGCGTCGAACGCTCCTGTAACTTATGCTGTTCGGAGAGTTCGTTGTAGGTAATTGGTTCGGGGCTCTGCGTGAGTGGAAATGCAAAGACCGCTTCCAGGATAATAAAACGTGGAGAATAGGACTGGCTCTGCTTCAATACGCTTGAACGGTATGAAAAATTAAGTGCGGAATGGCTGAGTTGAATAATCGAATTATTAGCAAGATCGAAAACGCGAACATATTGTAAATACTTAGAAATCTGTTGGCCATAGGCGGCAACATTTTGAGATATTGCGCCGCCAACTGTGCCGGGAATTCCTGAAAGGAACTCTATACCCGAGATGTTTTCTTGGCACAAAACTTGAATCAGCGAATCAAAAGTATAACTACCCGAAATTGTAACGAAAGCCTTATGGCTCCTGTGCTCAATATTGCACGATGTGCCGTCCCGAAAAAGGACCAGGGGGCCTGGTAAATGTTCTCCCAAGACTGTATTGGATAATTCCCCGGCGATTGAGACATTCATGCGATCCTGGTGGGGCATGCTTAGCAGAAACTCGGCGAGTTCTTTTTCGTTGTTTGTTAAATAAATATCGCCACTGTGCGGTTGGATTCTAAAAGTATTGAAGGCAAATAACTCGCTGAGTGATATTTTTTGCATAGTAAATAATTTGTAACTGTTCAGCAGCACCCCATCTGTGCACGATCAGTCCGCCCAGCATACAAATGTATAGCTGATCGACCTGCTTGAGCACACCTGAAGCACTGCTGAACAGTTAGAGTCCGTGGCATTATCAGGTTTCTAGCATCTACCTGAATAGTTACAATAATTTAAAATATAAAAGCCGTCCCTCTGTAACAAAATTGCAAAGGGACGGCTTTTTTGCAAGACCTTCTCCTTATTCCCTGTCATAACACGTAACAGGGTAACGCCAGCCCTGCTGCAACGAGCGGGGCTCTTGTTAAAAACAGCACAATTATTGTTGAGTCACTAAATTGCGTCTTTTCCTTTTTCTCCCGTCCTTACCCTCAGAACATCTTCAATCGGCAGGATAAAAATTTTGCCATCGCCAATTTTTCCTGAGTTGGCCGCATTTCGGATGGCGTCGACCACTTTATCGACCAAATCAGCTGCCAGCACCAGTTCAATTTTGATCTTCGGGTTAAAGTCTACATTGTATTCAGCACCGCGATACATTTCTTTGTGCCCCTTCTGGCGCCCGTATCCTTTAACTTCAGAGACAGTCATTCCGGTGATGCCGATATCGGTCAGTGCCTCCTTTACTGCCTCAAGCTTAAAGGGTTTGATAATTGCTTCAATTTTCTTCACTGTATTCCCCCTTGTTATTCTTTAGTAAACTCAGGATAAGCGGCCAGTCCACATTCGGCGACATCGACACCTTCCATTTCTTCTTCCTCGCTGACACGAATACCGATAACAATCTTGATGATGAACCAAACGACCATGCTTGTTCCAAAAACCCAGGCGAAGATAGTTCCGATACCGGTAAGTTGAGCGACGAGCGATCCTTTCGGGTTTGTAAAGGCAACCGCCAGTAGACCCCAGATTCCACAGACCCCGTGCACGGAAATAGCACCGACTGGATCATCGATTTTTGCTTTGTCGATACATATGATCGCCGTCACAACCAGTAGGCCACCTATTGCCCCAACGAGTGTTGCCACCAGAGGTGTCGGAGTCAGTGGTTCTGCGGTGATCGCCACCAGGCCGGCCAGTGCGCCGTTGAGCGCCATAGTCAGATCAGCCTTGCCAAACCAGGCCCTGGAGAGCATGAGAGCGGCGACAAGACCACCGGCAGCGGCGGTGTTGGTGTTGACGAAAACCATTGAGACTGCATTTGCTTCTTCGATAGTACTGATTTTTAACTCTGAGCCACCATTGAACCCGAACCATCCCAGCCAAAGGATAAAGGTACCTAAGGTTGCCATCGGCAGATTTGCACCCGGGATAGCTTTGATCCGGCCATTGGCATATTTTCCTTTCCTCGCCCCCAGGAGCAATACTCCCGCCAGGGCTGCAGAGGCGCCACAGAGATGAACAACACCAGAACCAGCAAAATCCAGAAAACCAAGGGCATCAAGAAAACCTCCGCCCCACTTCCAATACCCCT
>RCMY010003530.1_pt1 | contig 17663 bp, 15 predicted proteins | sample 2041341 | NCBI WGS metagenome assembly RCMY01 (sample SAMN09708234, study PRJNA481090) | Marine sediment metagenome, whole genome shotgun sequencing project. | reverse complement strand
CTGGGTCGCTGTACGTCCATCTGGTGCGTACCAATAGCCAAAGTCAGGCAGCTGTCTGCGCTTCATACCGGCAATACACCAGTGACTTAATTCTAGTAAACTCTTTGTCATTAGTGTACATGCCTATGTTGTTGAAAATTAATAGATTTAGAATCTACACTTATTTATATATTATTCGAAGAATATGTACATATTTTGGCGTCTAATCATAGAATTGTACATTATTTCTTGCTTGTATTTGAAACATTGAATAAAACCACTTTATAAAAAATATGTACATAATATTAGTATCAGTATTTAGGATTGATTAATTAGCTTCTCTTGGATTATTAGGCTCTTCCGTAAGTAGCTATTAAGCAGCAAATGTAAGTCTATCGTTTTTAATAATATAGTTACTGATGCAATAAGTGTAGTGATACTTAGACCGAGTAATGTATAGTTTTGATCATTATCAAAATAGCTTTTCGCTGTGGCTGCTATAAAAAATATAGTTAGGATAACAAATATTAGGCTAAATAATTGAACATATTTAAGCATCTTCTCTGTAGCGTTAGCCATATCAGTGTTATATCTCATCTCATATGCTTGGCTTTGAGTGTCTAAACTAATATTATTTGGATTTGCTTCCAAGTTATTCAGCTTATCTAAGCCCTCTATCTTAAACATGTCATACTCTCCTATTACGATGACTATCGATTTTTATAAAGTTATAATAGCAGGTTAGCTGATTAACAATTCACATTAGCCGAGCATATGCGACAATATGTGTCGTTTGAAATATTTGTCTCATTGTTTGGATAGAATGACTTTGTCATAATGCCAAATCAGTTATATAAGCGTTCCTTTTACCTTACACCTTAGGAAGTATCATGACCAACTTGTCTACCGAAACCCTCTTTGATGAAACTGAAACGGCAAATAGCAAACAAATTGCTATTTTGAAAAAGCATTTTCCTCAATGTTTTGACAAGGATGGTCACTTTCAGCCGGAAAAGATGATGGAGGTCGTAAAAGCCAACGAAGTAGATATGGTCAAGGAATCATATAGCTTAAATTGGCTTGGTAAAGCTTATGCTAGGCTGTTAACCAACTTACCGCCTCAAAAGCTACTAAAACCTGATACAACGCATAACGAGAGCTTAGAGAACAGTGATAGCGGTAATATACTGATTAAAGGCGATAATCTTGAAGTGCTGAAGCATTTGGTCAATGGCTACCGTGAAAAAATTAAGATGATATACATTGATCCTCCTTACAACACGGGGTCAGATGGTTTTGTCTATCAAGATAACTTCAAGTTCACAGTAGACGATTTGAGCCGATTAGCAGGCATCGATAAAGCTGAAGCGGAACGAATCCTTAGTTTTAACGCTAAAGGCTCGAATAGTCATAGCGCTTGGCTCACCTTTATGTATCCAAGACTGTATATTGCACGTGAGTTACTTAAAGATGATGGTGTTATTTTTATCAGTATTGATGATAATGAACAAGCTCAATTAAAACTGTTATGTGATGAGGTGTTTGGAGAAGAGAATTTTATAAAAGATTTGATTATTAATACTGCTGAAGGTGGTGGCAATGCTAAATATGTCGTTAATGGTCACGAAACATTATTAGTGTATGCAAAAAAAATCAGTGGCTTTGATAACTTAAAAAGACCAAAGGATGTTAGAGGTAAGAAAGTTGTAATAGAAGATGAGCTGTACTGGATACAAGAAGATGCTGTAAGAGAGGAGTTTGGAAAATATGGCAACTTACATTACGAAGATATTCTAGAAATAAAGGGCGAGGCTTTTAAACACAAGATAGATGAAGGCATAACAAATAATGAATACATCTTAGTACCTAAAGATTACGGTAAAACTATCATTGGTAAACTAAGAAAAATGTCAGAAGATTTTTCTAAATTTCATAGTATTCTAAATGTAGGTGCTATAAATAAACATTTAACCAAAGATGGCATTAAAGATCTTGAAGATTTATTTATTACTGAAAAGGGTAAATCACCCTTTAGTAACCCAAAGCCCTTAGATTTAATTAAAAGAGTTGTACTTTCATCTACTTTCAAGGGTACACAAAATGACACTGTTTTAGATTTCTTTGCAGGTAGCGGGTCAACAGCTCATGCTGTTATTCAATTAAACTCTGAAGACCAAGGAAACCGAAAATATATTTGTGTTCAAATAGATGAGCCTACAAATTCTGAAGATGAGGCATTTAAGCTTGGCTATGAGACAATTTTTGATATTACCAAAGATCGTATCATCAAAGCCGCACAAAAAATTGCTAAGGAAAATCCCGACTACCAAGGTGATCTAGGTTTTAAGATTTATGAGACCATGGATGACTTCCGCCCTAAAATAGATGATGATCTTACAGTCGCTAACGAAAGTCTGTTTGACGACATGGTGCTCAGTGATGAGCAGTATCAAGCGCTGCTGACAACATGGATGCTTTACGATAACAACGAGCTAACTGCGGATATTAAAAGTATAGACTTGCAGGGCTATAACGCCCAGCTAGTGAATAAAAATCTTTATCTCATCGCCTCTGATTTTAGAACACAAAGCCTGAAATGCTTGTTAGATAAGTTAGATGAGGATAAAAGTTTTGCGCCAGATAGAATCATTGTTAATGGGTACAACTTCGATACCGCCATGCAAATGGAGTTAAATGAAGCAATTAAAAGCTATAAAAATAAAAAGTCGATCAGTATCAATATCATCGTTAGATACTAAGTTATGAAATAGCAGTATTTGATAGCACACTTGACCCTTTAATTGAGCATACGAGAGATATCATGGCAGGCTTTAACTTTGAACCAAACTTACCCCATCAAGAAAAAGCAATTATTGCACTGCTTAAGTCTTTTTCGAATGTGCAGTTTGATCCCTCAACAGACTATACTGTCAAACAATATATAAACCCTAAGATTAACTATAACCCGACTGTTCTAGCGAATGACATTGAGCAAGTGCAACAAGACAATGGCATCTTTGGTAAAGACAAACGCAGTGACGACTTAGTGTTTGATATCTCAATGGAGACAGGCACAGGTAAAACCTACACCTATACCAAGACCATTTATAAGCTGAATGAAGTCTATGGACTGTTTAAGTTTATCGTTGTTGTTCCGACCTTATCTATTAAGGCAGGTACGGTAAATTTTTTAAAAAGTGATGCGCTTCGTGAGCACTTTCGTCATGACTTTCAGGGTGAGTTTCATGACAAGCAAATAGTAACTTATGTCGTAGAAAGTAAAAAAAAGAAAAAAGGCGACAAGTCTTATATGCCTGAGTCAGTGACTCAATTTGTTAATGCCAGTAATGGTGATAAAAGTAAGATTCACGTACTTGTTATTAACCAAGGTATGATTAACTCACCTACTATTCAAGAAGAAAGATTTGATCGAGCATTGCTCGGAGAGAAATACGATCGCGCCATCGATGCGCTAGCAGGGGTCAATCCTGTCGTTATAATAGACGAGCCGCATAAGTTTCCACAAACGGGTAAAACTTGGAAAAGCATATCGAACTTAAAAGCTCAGTTTACACTCCGCTATGGTGCAACCTTCAACGATGAGTATAAAAATCTTATTTACCATCTAACTGCTGTTGATGCCTTTAACCAAGATCTGGTTAAAGGGGTTACTGCCTATGTTGAAACCTTATCAGGCAACGATGATGCTAAGCTTACTTTAAAGTCATTGGATGGTAAAGAAGCCGAGTTTGAGCTTAGCGAAAATGGTACTAAAACTCGCCATACACTTGGCAAAGATGACTCCCTTTCAAATATTCACTCAGCGATACACAGTTTAAATATCGAAAAATTAAATAAAACGACTTTGGTTCTTAGTAACGGTATATTGAGCTTAAAAAAGACGAAAGTATCAACCCCTATTCTTATCATGAATCACTTCAAGACAGTATGATTCAAAAGGCTATCAAAGAGCACTTTAAACTGGAGCGAGAGCTACTTACTCGCAGTCCGCGCATCAAACCGTTAACGCTGTTCTTTATTGATGATATCGAGGGTTATAGAGACGGTAATGAGCTTGCTGGCAGTTTAAAAACACAATTTGAGACTTGGGTACTAGCAATAGCTAAGTCCTATCTTGCTAAAGAAACAGATCCATTCTATAAGCAGTATTTACAGCGTACTATTAAAGATGTCAGTCTGACCCATGGTGGCTATTTTTCAAAAGATAACACGGGTAACGACGAAAAAATAGAAGCTGAGATTAACGAAATTTTGCATGATAAAGAAAGTTTATTGTCACTGGATAATCCAAGACGCTTTATTTTCTCTAAATGGACACTACGTGAGGGGTGGGATAATCCAAACGTTTTTCAAATCTGTAAGCTCCGATCAAGTGGTAGTACGACCTCTAAACTACAGGAGGTAGGACGAGGTTTACGACTGCCTGTAAATGAGCACATGGCGAGAGAGAAGACTGATGATTTTCGTTTAAACTATTATGTCGACTTTACGGAAAAGGATTTTGTAGAGGAGCTGACCCAAGAGATTAATGAGACCTCTGCATCAGAGATAGTGCCAGAAGAGCTGAGCAATGAGTTAGTTGAGCAAATCAAAAACCACTATGAAGTAAGTAAAAGAGAACTCAGCAATCAACTTTATGACCAAAATTTAATTGATGATGACGAGAAGTTCTTGGAGGGTGGTTATCAAGCCCTTAAAGACCTCTATCCTGATGCCTTCGGTAAAGCACTTAAAAAAGGCAAAATTGAGAATAAGTCTAAAGAGGATACAAAAGCTAAAACCAAGATTAGATTAGGTAAGTATGAAGAACTTAAAGAGTTATGGGAGCTGATTAACCAGCGCGCTATTTTAGAATATCAGTTTGAAGATGAGGGTAATTTTTATGAAAAGCTACTTATGGACTATCTCAAGCAAGAAATTACCGCTAATAACTTTAGTAAGACTGGGCTCGTAACAAAGGTATCGAAGCTTCATATCCACAATAACCAAGCTGGTTATCAGAGTGTATATGACGATGAGGAAGACTTCGCAAAAATCAGTACCATGAGTTACGGCAGTTTCTTACGTCAGTTATCTGAAAAAACATACATAAAACTGCCCACTTTACATAAAGCGTTCGTTACTCTCAAACATCTAAAAGGCAAAGGTGAACAAGGTCTCGACATTAATGATTATTTGAACATCCAAACTATCCGTAAGTTTGCTGACGGGGTAAAGCTGTATCTTTTCCAAAATGCTATGCAGAAGTTTGAGATAGGCTATAACATCATATCTAATCAGGTACACCCCACCAGCTATACGGATTCAACTGGCTCACCTTTACCCGAGTTAAAATCAGGTCAGCTAGGTGTTCATTATGATAACGGTAAGCCCGATGATGCTTATCTTTTTGAGGATGTTTTCTATGATTCGCCTTTAGAAAAGCAGAATATTAAAGAGCAGATAAAGCATGTGACGGTATTTAGTAAAATCCCTCGCAATTCGATCAGAATACCGATAGCTGGAGGTGGTACTTACTCACCCGACTTTGCTTATGTCATTGAAACTGAAAAAGGTCAAACGCTCAATTTAATTATTGAAACCAAAGATACTAGCTCATCTGATAGTCTGAGAGCAGAGGAAAATCGCAAGATTAAGCATGCTGAGCGTTTATTTAATCAGATGGAATCAGATGGATTGAGTGTAAGTTTTAGTACTCAGTTTCAAGATGATTTGATTAAGGATATTATTAAAAAGGCGTTGGAGTATACTGAGTCTTAATTTTAAGATTTTTTTACTGAAGCATGATGTGTGAAAGTCGTTTGTTTATGTTTAAAACATATCGTCAAATATTAAGTAAAATTAAGTTTTAAATGAATACTCATTGAAAAGGGATCTTTATGTCTGATTACCCCAATATAATTAAAGTAAGAGATGATCATGAGCCCACATATTTTGGGCAAGTATCCAGCGTTGTAGAAAGTGAGTCCGACAAGAAGAACAGTGAAAAAATCGAGTTCTCTACTGAACCAAACTCAAATTCTGCTTGGTTAAATGGTTCTAAAACTTTTAGCCACCGAGACTTACGGTCTCGTATTGAACCTTGGCTTACTGCTTTATTTCAATCTGAACATCTTTCTTTATTGGCTGGTGCAGGGATAACACACGCTATTCATAAAATTGCTACGGGCTCCCTTGCTGCAGGTATGGATAAACTAGAACTGAATACTTATGAAGAAAAAATAAATGAGTCTGCTAAGAAATCTTCGGAAGCTTCAGGACGTAAAGAAGATAATGTTGAAGATCAGCTACGTGTGGCTAATGAGTTGCTTAGAGGTCTAGAAATACTTAATGATGATAAGGCTTCAGATTTAAAAGAAGAGCTCGAAAAAGGGCTGCAAAAGTTTGCTGATGCTATTCTTGAAAGTGAACAAGGCATTGCGACAGCTCAGGAGCATAATCGTGAGTTGGCATTTAATACTTTGGTTACTTTTCTAATGAGCTTTGCAAGTCGAACTGGAGTGCGAGATCGTTTAAATATATTCACTACAAATTATGACCGACTTCTTGAAACGGGTGCAGAAATTGCAGGTATCCATTTAATTGACCGATTTATAGGCAGCATTTCTCCTATATTTAGATCATCTAGATTAGATATAGATCTGCATTATAATCCTCCTGGAATACGTGGTGAACCCAGATATTTAGAAGGAGTAGTAAGGTTTTCGAAGCTACATGGTTCAATTGATTGGTTGCAATATGGTAATGATATTAGAAGATTAGGATTGCCATTTGGAGCATCATCTGTAATGCCATATCTTGATGTAGCAGGATTTCCTGATGTGACAGCTCATAAAATGATGATTTTTCCTAATGCAGCTAAAGATCAAGAAACAGCAAATTATCCATATGTTGAGTTATTCCGTGATTTAGCATCGGCTGTTTGTCGTCCAAATAGTACTTTGGTCACCTATGGTTATAGCTTTGGAGATGAACATATCAACCGTGTAATTAGAGATATGTTAACTATTCCGTCTACTCATCTTGTTATTATTTCCTTTAACGATCCTTTGGGTCGAATCATGAAACTATATGATGAATGGGGTCGTCATTCTCAAATTAGTCTATTAATTGGACCTGAGCTTGCAGATATCGCCAAACTAACTCAATATTATTTACCAAAAGCTTCTATTGATAAAACTACATCCCGAATGACTGAACTTCTTAAGCAACGAATACCTAGTTCAAATGAAGAAAAACGTAACAATAATGATGAAGATCCAAAGAGTTCTAATTTGGAGGTGTTTTAATGCCAATATCACCTATTGCTTATGCTGAGTCTTTACGAGTTGGAACCGTTGATTTTGTATCACCAGATCAAATAAAGGTACTCTTAGATATTGAAGCCCCAGATGGAACTGCATTGAATACGGGTACTCCTAGGCCATTTCCAAGAGTAAATGGATATATGCTTACTCCTAATGATTCAGGCTATCTTGTTGGGCAGGTTGAATGGATAACAATCGAGCGGTCACAATATCCCAAAAGACGTGGACTACAAGATTTTGGACTAATTGATCTGCCATATCCCTTAAGAAAAATGAGTTTGAACCCCTTAGGGTGTTTAGTTTTTGATAAAACTGATGCTAATGGTGATGAGCGTTATAAGTTTATACGTGGTGTGCAGGGCTATCCAAGTGTTGGCGTTCCTGTATTGCTACCTACTAAAAACCAACTTCGTGACATTATTGAGTCAGGCGATAATAGACGGGTTTTAATAGGAACAAGCCCTCTAGCCAATAACGCTAATGTAATGATTGATCCAGATAGATTGTTTGGAAGACATTTAGCTGTTTTAGGAAATACAGGTAGTGGTAAATCTTGTTCTGTCGCTGGTTTGATTCGTTGGTCTTTGAACGCTGCTAAACAAGCTAGAGATGATGATAAAGAACCTAATGCTAGATTCATTGTGCTAGATCCTAACGGGGAGTATGCAAAAACGTTTGAGGATTTGACCACTGCTAAGATTTTTAAAGTTGATGCATCTACCTCAGACTCTGTTAGAAGTAGCATAAAGGAAAGTACGTCAGAGCCTTTAGAAATACCATTGTGGTTTTGGAATAGTGCCGAATGGTGTGCATTTACCCAAGCAAGTGCAAAGACACAGCGTCCAACATTAATACAATCATTAAGAAACGTTCGAGAGGGGGTTTTCCAAGAAGGTTTAACCGCTAGTCAGGAAATGCGTAGATATTTAAAAATATTATTAAGTATCACCCATATAGAGATGCACTCTAGCGGGCCTTATACAAAGTTTCCACATCCAAAGAATTTTCTTGAGATGTTAAAGAAATGGAGGGATGGTTTAAGTCCTCTCGATGAATTTAGTGATGAGCAAAGTGATGCTTTGAACAACGTCATTAGTAAAATTAATAGTTTTGAGCAGTCTAGAAATAGCCAATATCCAACATGGCAGTTTACTAGACCCGAAATAATGGAGTTTTATAAGTTTCTAAAAAAAGCACATTTAACCTTTGGAGGACAAGAAACTGACGTATTACCCATAGACGCAGACATTCCTAGAAAATTTGAGGGTGATCAACTACTTAGGAGTATTGAAGCAAATGCTGAGCTTTTGAAAGTAACAGATCATGTTGAGACTCTACTAATGAGAGTACGTTCAATTCTTTCAGATACTCGCATGAAGTCTATTTCAAGTGATACAAGTATAGAGTTACATGAATGGCTAGAAAAATATATCGGAGATAACCAAGCCTCAAATGGTTCGGTGACAGTTATAGACTTATCTTTAGTGCCTGCTGATATTATTCACGTTTTGACGTCTGTTATTGCTCGTATAACATTAGAATCTTTACAAAGATATCGCAAACTAAACGATGGAAAAACACTACCTACAGTGTTAGTCATGGAAGAGGCTCATACTTTCGTAAAACGTTATAAGGATGACAGTGAGTATCATGGCTCTGCTGAAGTATGTTGCAAAGTGTTTGAAAAGATTGCTCGTGAGGGACGTAAGTTTGGTCTAGGTATGGTTTTATCCTCACAGCGTCCAAGTGAGTTATCTCCAACTGTATTATCTCAATGTAATAGCTTTCTATTACATCGAATCAGTAATGAAAGAGACCAAGACTTAGTGAATAAGCTTGTTCCTGATAATTTAAGAGGCCTGCTAAGAGACTTACCAGGCTTACCTTCAGGACATGCATTTTTGTTAGGATGGGCTTCTGAGCTACCAGTATTAGTTGAAATGAAAAACTTACCTGAATCTCATCGCCCAAAGTCAGATGATCCAGACTACTGGAATGTTTGGACAGGTAAGAATTCTAAAGGTGAACAGATACAAAGAAATGTTGATTGGCAGCAAATTACTGATGATTGGCAGCAGTTAGTAAGCAATAATGAAAATAACGATAACTAGAATTATTTATCTGATTGAGACTGTTGAACTAGATCATTAATGTCAACTTCTAAAGCATCACAAATTTCATAAACCTTTTTGAGCGTGACGTTCTTCTCGCCACGCTCAATATTTCCCATATAGCTACGGTCAATACCTGCTAATTCTGCTAGCTTCTCTTGTGATATACCTTTTGCTCTTCTAACCTCACGTACTCGTTGCCCAAAAGCTACGATGCGCTCATCTGTATTCATGTTAGTTAACCATTAATGAAAAATAGCATTATTCACATTGGTCAGCTACAATATCCACGGGATATAGTCGGTATTAATGAGGTGGTTATGAGAACGGAAGTAAAGTATCAACCAGATGTTACAGATAAAAATAAAGAACTTTGTGAAAAATATTGGTTGCGTGAAAAAAACAACAAGACTAGCTATGTGTTTACCTGCCAAAGTCTTAGTAAGGAGTACGGGCTTAAACAGAGTGAAATAACTAACATAGTTAGAAACAATGCATACCTAACAGTGTTGGATTGTAAGTGTTTAGATTGTGGAATTACCAGTGAGTGCAAAACACGGTTTGAGTTAACTAACTTGGATACAGACAGTTGGCGTTGTGACGCATGCTTGAAGGCTTACAAGGAACAGCAAGAAAAGGAGTGGCGTGAATATCTTTTAGAGCAGGAGAGATTAGAACAAGAGCGTCAGAAGGCTGTTATTGATGGCCTTAATAACTATAGAGCAGAGCAGGAAAGTGCTATACCTCTATTGGAGGAGCTGAGCCTGATTGATAAACTTCTTTTAATAGCCATTGTTGAGAGCCTAGGTTCTGATAATTTAAAAACTACATTGTCATCAACAGATAATCTGGAAAGACCCTTGTCTCCTTTATGTACAATGGATGAAACGATATTCGAGCATCTATTTAAAGCTAATATCTTACTACTAAACCCAATAGATAGCTTAGACTATGCAAATATTACTGAATCTGGTGAGATTGATATAAATCTAGACTACTCTCAAGCTACCTTTGACTTTGCCTATGATGCAAATGACATAACCAGCCTAAGGGTCGAAGTTAAAGAGCAAAAAACTGTTAACGAGCTGATCGATAACGTTGTTTTTAAAGATTGGTGTAAAAATATTCAGTTAGCGGAATGTGTTAGCTATCTTATCGAAAGGGCTAGAGTTAATGGGCTAACACCTCCACTGGGGGAGAAGATGATGAGCCTTCTGAAAGCAAGCTTAACCACTTATTCGGTTACTGAGCTTATTAGTCTTATATGGATGGCAGTAGAAAGTGCTTCTTCGTACTCGAACAAACCAAACATCACGAATAAGCACGCTTCAAACTCAATATATACTATTCTTCAAAGTAATGTAGATAAGGTTTCAAATGGTGTATGGAGGCGTAAGACGTTCAATCGTGATACTAATTTGCGTGAGTCAGCTATCGCAAAAGTATTTTTTGATGATGTGTTTAAAAAATATGATTGTGGTTTTAGGTCTAGGCTCGATGAGTTATATGATGAACATGCTAAGAGTAAAAGAGCTATAAAGGGTCATAGCTATTCTATTTTAGGTGGTATGCAGTACACCACCCAAGTAAACAATGTTGAGTTAAATAGAATAGGTCATTTACCCTCAATACTTAACGAATAAATCTCACGAGATCCATTTAAAGAGGTTTTTTGAGTGTAATTATCAAAGCATGATAAAGCTAATAAAACCTTTCTAGCTGTAGGAGGAGGGTTTATTGTCATGTCATTATACGACTCTTCCAATTTGTTTAGAAAAACTTTTGAAGCAGGTCTACCTGAAAAGTCGTCTAAACTGGGTGAGAAATCAATGCCTATAGCTTCACACATGGCTTTCTCTAAACCTTGTGGTCTAGCTTCAACTTTCTCAAAAAGCGATTGTTCATCAGCAGTTCTACCGCATGGAGAATACCAATAGCCGTAATCATCTAGTTTGCGACGTCTTTGTCCAGCCAAGCAATAGTGCGCCATCTCATGTAATAGACTTCTTGGATAGTTTTCTTTAAAGAATATTTTCGCTTTTTCACTTTCTGTGGGCGCTTGATAATAAGGCTCATCTGCACCGCCAATTATACTCAACGTTGGTAATAAATTTTCTAATATATTGATTAGTTTTTTGCATAAATCATCGTCATTCATAAAAACACTTATAAAATATATAAATTAATGTATTAGGCCAAACAACGTCGTAGTAAGCTATATTGCTAAAAACAACCTAGCTAAACGAAGTTAAAGTTAAGCTATATGTTATCCTCTCTAACTAATATGGTATTTGAAGGTTTTTCTAACTGTGATTGAAGTTCAAAGTTCTGTCTTAAAATATTTAGATAGTCCTGCATCAGAAGGTCATATTCTTTCCTAAGTGTGTCGTATCTTAACTTGTATTCTAATTTTAGCTCTTTTTCGTGTTTTAACTGAGCAGTACCGTTAGGCACCTTTTGAGCAAGTTTTATACGATTCTCTTCTGCTTGTTTTATAGCTTCACATAATTCTGGATATCTTTCATTGCGAACATATCCTTTACCTTTACCTGCCTCTCTACCTACAGCGTCTCTAGTGAACTTAAAACGTGACGACTTAGTATCGACAATTTTAGCTTTATTAATGATTAGACGATCTAAGGCGTCCCAATAAGCTTGTTCTGCTTTACTAGTTTTCATGTTTGTCCTTAGTCTATTGGTAATACTGAAAGAAGGCTATCAATTTGCTTAATACTTGTTTCGTACTCACGATGAATACGTTTGGGAATATTTAAAGCAAGCTGAGAGTCATAGAAATCTCTGGTTTGTAATAAGCTGCTTCTAGACTCTGGTAAAAACACAGCATTTTCACAGCTAATACAAGCAGATGCTAGAATGCCAGCACCTTTATCGCAAGCCTTAAGAGACATACATCCACCAACCAGCGTAGTGCGATACCGAATCTTGCCATTTTTAACTGCTTTCTTAGTATCTCTTCTGTTTTCTAAAAATTTTGGTAGCTTATTCTCTACTTTGTTTATTTGTAGGTTTTTGCCAGCAGCACCTGCTAGAGTTACACCAGTATCTAACAGCTCATGTAAATTATCTGACTCTACTCTCGCTTTAGCATCCTGCCACTCTTTTCGCATAGCTTTTACTTCAGAACCATCTCCTAGAATATTTATGGCTCTAGAGTTTGAGTCCGTATAGTAGACTGTCATTATCATACTAATATGTTTCAACTGAGATTTGAGGGTAGGATATGAAACATGACCACTAGAGGCAGCATATACCGCTAAAGAGCGTCTAAATTGATGGAATCCTAAAGGCCAAGGTTGCCCTAGTTTAATTTTATGAGATATTTCATCCCCATATAAAAAGTGTCTGACTTCATCTAAGTCTTGCTCTACAATTAAGAGATGCTCTGATGACATAATCCTTCGAATAGGATCTGCATTCAAGGCAGTCGTTGCGTAATAAAAATGTGGATGAGGTTTGCCAAACTTCCCATTTTCAATCGAAAGAAATAAAGGCAGTTTGCTATCATCTGTTTCTACCTTACTCTTATTACCAGACCATTTTAAAGCGCCTGTTGCGATAAGTTTAGCTGCATTAAAGGCTTCTTCAACAATAGAGCCTGTCACCCACTTTGTGAACTTTGGTACGCCGTGGCTTTCTAGTTTTGTCGTAGTTGACCAAACTACAGGTATGTCACCACTATTAGAACGGATGTATTTTAGTCCGTTGAAAGGAATAGATAGTATTTCGCTTTTACGCATACCAGTAAATGCAGCTATGAGTAAAGCACTTTTCATTTGTATTTGACTTAAGCCAACTATTAAACTTGACCAGTTAGCCTCCTTAATAATACTCAGACCTTTTAGCTTTACTAAAATACTCTTTAGCTGGTTATCTGTCTCTAAGGCAGTTCTCCAATAAAAGCTAACTAAACTGCTTTGGGACCTTTTAAGTTTGCTTAGAGGTACAGTCTCATCTAATCTTAATGCCTCATCCCGTACCTTGGTACGTATATAGAAGACATATTCTATTTCAGATGCAACCTCATTAAATGACTTTAAACTTTCAATAGTATCTTTTAAGAAACTCTGATAAATACGTGAAGGAATAACCATAGTTTGGAGACTTTGCGAAGTCTCAGGGAAGGTTTTTCTTATCTTTTTGAGTTTATTTAAAAATTCTGCTGAAGGTTTTAGCTCACACCAAAAGTTATTTTGATTTAAAACAGAAGCTGTATCAATGAACCGTTGTATCTTGCCTAAACATAAACCTATTTGCTTTTCCGAAGAGCTATTAGTCACTAAAAAGTCAATTGCGTTAGCATCAGTAAATATTTTGTTAAAATCAAGATGATTAATTAAACAGTAACTGACCAAAAAAGAAATAGCGACTAAGTCACCATTCAATTTTGACATAGAACAGCCGTTTACCTCACAAACCCAATTTAGAGTAAATACCTTTAAAAACTTAACGGCTAAGCTGAATCTATTACCGTCAATGTTACTTAATGCCGGAAGGTACTGAACTTTAGCTCTAAAGTTTATAGTCCTAAGTGAATTACTAGTGGCACTATAATCCCAGATATCATCAGAGAATACTGATAAAGCTTCTCCGTCCCTAGACCGTGTTACAACTAAATCCGATGCTGGGTTCTGAATTAAGTCTTTAGGTGTAGGTTCTATTTCTTTAACAAGAGATTCACGCATCATTATTTTAGTCATAGGGTCATTTCCTTATCATTAGGTTGAGACTCTAATGTGAGAAATTCTATATGTTTACTCCAATATTCGTTGTAAATGTGACTATCTACTTGCTGTTTAACATCATTAATAAGGTTAACTACTTTGCTATCTTTCTTTTGAAGAGTCTCAATTATTTCATCGATTCTGTACAGTGATGGTTCTATAGCAGTGAGATGATGCTCGGGATCATTGCGAATTGCAGAAGATTTAAGTAAGGCCTCTCTTAGGCTTAATAGCTTATGTATATCTTCAAAATCTATATGGACTGCAAAAAACTCACAAAACAAACAGCTTTCAAAGGTTGCACAAGAAGGAGCAGGAGCTTCGTCGTTAAAACCTACAGCCCTAGTAGGGGAGCTATCTGATAGGTTAGAACAAGACCCAGTAGGTATTCGTTCCACATCGTAGTCGGTAGAAGTCTTAATTGGTACAGTTTGTTGATTAATTCTATTAGATCTAAGAATTTTATTGCTCATTTTTTCGTGATATTGGTTCATCTCTATGGATTGGGAGTCAATATCAATTGATGTATAAGACTTAGCTACTGTAGTCAAAGAGTTATTAAGCTTTTTAGCTACTAAGGACACATTGCCCTTAGAGTGTTTTATAAAATACTCAGCACATAAACTTCTAATATCTCTGGCTGGTATTTTTTTTACATCTTCAAAAAGAGCTGATCTTTTAACAATAGAGCTAGTAGAGCTACGTGCAAAGCGTTTTAGTTTATGATGTTCACTAATACTAACAAATAAATAATCCTGGCAGTCTCCGCTAAGCGCGATATCATGAAGCCACTCCCTAAGTTTCAAATACTGTATAAGATAACGTTTCAATTGTGGAGGAGCATGAAATTCAATTTGTCTACCCGCTCTATACTTATGTTTCTTAGCAAAAGTTGATAAACCAAGCTTATCTAAATCTACATCTGTAATTTTTAAATCAAGGGTAGGTTGTACGTTCGCAGCAGTAAAAGAGAGGTATATATAATAAAAGCAGTATGTACATAGGTTATATGCGTAAGATTTTTTACTGTTTAGCTCTGCACTAATCCATTGTTCTCTGTATTTTATCAACGTATTCTGATAATACGTTTTCTGAGATTCTTCATTATCATAATAATTGGCTAAAATATGTTTAATATCGTCAAATGGTAAGGGGGCTCCCTTATTATCGAAACAGTTAGTTAGTTTCTTTATACCTGAAGTGTAGGTAGAGTCCCAATAATAATCATTATCTGAGGAGTTGGGTAAGGTGACAGATATAGGGTATCTACCGTTTAATATGGCATTAGAGAAATCATTAAAACAGGTTATACATGTTTGTAAGAATTTTTTAAAATCTGCTAAGGAAGATTCTCTTTCGTTACTACTGCCAACTGTATAGCGATGTTTTGGAATGAGATGAAGCATGTCAATGTCAGACAACATAAATGCTATTTTTATAAAGCCTCTTGCGGTGCTAAGTTTGTCATAAAGGGTCGATGCGCTTGTAGAATGTTTCCCACTTGAATGCCCTTGCTGATAAAGAGTGATTTGATAGTACTTATAATTCGAAACTAAATCCTCTAAAGTGACTGGTTTAGAACCTTCAAAGTCGCAAAAATTGAAAAAATACCTTAGATTATGCAGTTTGCTTCTTATTGTTTCATCTCTCCAACCTTTTTGCAGAACCTCCACAAGATATCTTCTTAACCATTCGACACGCTCTTGAGATAATGTTGATTTATCAACTAACCCAGTGATATAGCGCTTTGTTTTATGACGAAAATTACCAGATTCGTTTTCTCTTGTGGTGTAGCAAATCCTTCCAATATCAACTTTGAAAGTAACACCGTCAGTTCTTGAGCCTACAATTATTGTATATTGAGGATGAGTAATTTCTTCTACTTGCTTAGTGCTGATATCAATAAGCTGTCTATCGCTAAAGGAGTTAGACATTATCTGAATCCCCATCAAATGTTATGCCAAAAGTATTTTGTATATCATTAAAGCTCTCAATTTCAGAGTCAAACTTTAGATAAGATTCAGTTGTTGTTAAACTTCTATGATTTAATCTTTGTCTCACATGATCAAATATTTTAGAGTCGGGATAACCTTTAGCCCTAAGGTTTCTTACGATGTTCATACCGTATGTCGCACGTAAATCATGGAAAGAGAAGTCTTTAAGGTTATTTTCAGACTTTTGAACCTTGTTAATAAACCTCTTCAACTCATTCCTCAAAGCTTGGCCTGACCCCTGCCGTCAAATCCGTACAGTTAAACTTGGGAGATTTTAATTACGCAGCTTGACGATAATAATCAAACCATACCTGTCTTGGCGATTTATAGCCTAAACTCTTTTGAATCCTAGTCTGATTGTAGTACAGCTCAATATAGCCAATGATATCGCTGATGGCGGCAAACCTTGTTTTATAGTCTTGGTGATAGACTAATTCATTCTTTAATGTGCCCCAGAAGCTTTCTATGGGTGCGTTGTCGAAGCAGTTACCTTTGCCACTCATTGAGCCTGTAAATTGATGCATTTTGATGATCTTATGGTACGCATGGCTACAATACTGACTGCCTCTGTCAGAGTGGACAATTAGCCCTTGATTAGGTCGTTTGTTTTTGACTGCCATGTTTAATGCTTTGCAAACTAAATCAGCGGTCATGCGCTTGTTAATAGCATAGCCGACAAGCTCTTTGGTATATAAGTCTTTCACTCCAGCTAAATACAGCCAGCCCTCGCTTGTCCAGATATAAGTAATATCACTAACCCAAGACTCATTGGGACGCTTAGCATCAAACTGCTGATCTAATACGTTGTCATAAACAAGTTTGTTGTGATTGGAGTCAGTGGTGACTTTGAAGCGCTTATGACGACGGCATTTGATATCATGTTCCTCTTTAATGCTTCTAACCATGTATAAGCTAATATCATGGCCTTGCTCGGTTAACTTCGCATGCAAACGATCAACACCGTAGCGCTCACGAGTTTCACTGTGAGCGGCTTTAACCAATAGTTCACAATGGTTGCGATGTATCTGTTGCTCGCTGATGTCACGATTTATCCAGTCATAATAGCTTGAGGGTTTGACCTTTAGTACACGGCACATGCTACTGATGCGAAAAAGTTGCTGATTGTCTTTAATAAAGGCGTACTTTACTAGCTGTGCTTGGCGAAGTACGCCGTCGCCTTTTTTAATATCTCTCGTTCCTCTTCGGCAACTTTAAGTTGTCGCTTGAGCCGCTTTATCTCTTGAAGAGCACTCATAAGTTCAGGATCATATTGCTCTGTGCCGACAAGCTTGCCTTGATTGGCTTTGTTCTGCCAGTTCGATAAGGTTTGCATGGCGATGCCTAGCTGCTTTGCAGTCGCTGAAATATTGCCATTGTTATCCGCTATCTTCTTGACGGCTTCAGCTTTAAATTCGTTACTGTAGGTTCTTACTTTCTTGGTCATGATAAACTCCGGTTAATACGCTTAGTTTACCAAGTTTATCTCTACGGTTTCTTCAGCATAGCTCA
>RCMY010002222.1_pt1 | contig 17663 bp, 13 predicted proteins | sample 2041341 | NCBI WGS metagenome assembly RCMY01 (sample SAMN09708234, study PRJNA481090) | Marine sediment metagenome, whole genome shotgun sequencing project. | reverse complement strand
TGCAGTGGGACGATAAGCGTCGCTATGATCGCGGCAAGGTATTGAATGAAGAGGAGCTTGAAACACTGCAGGAGCGCTACGGCCGCTATCATGACGTTGACGGCGATGGCATTCCTTACCGCACCTATCCTGGCACTCATGCAAGCAAAGGCGCTTATTTTACTCGCGGTTCATCACGCGATATTTACGCCGTTTACACCGAAGACGGTGATGCCTACGTCGCGAATATGGAACGCCTGCTTTCCAAGTTCGAAACGGCTAAAAAATATGTACCAGCGCCAAAAATAAAGCCTGCTAAAAACAAAACCGCGTACGGCGCAATTTTCTTCGGTACTACGGCGTCACCCAGCTATGAAGCCGTTGAAATTCTCGACGCGGAGGGGCTCAATCTCGACACCATGAGAATTCGTGCATTTCCGTTCAATAAGAACGTGGATAAATTTATCGCCGATCACGAAGTAGTTTTTGTGATTGAACAAAATCGCGATGGCCAGATGCGCCGCCTGCTAATGAACGAATGCGAAGTGGCACCGAAGAAACTGGTGTCAGTTCTGCATTACGATGGACTACCTATTACCGCTAGAAGTATTACCGAGATTATGCGCAAGTCGATGGGAGGGGCCAACGTCACCCCTATTCGCCGCACTGTCACCGGGGGAGATGATTAATGAGTTATATAAAGCCCGATTTTCGGCATCCCTCGCAGCCAAAAAACCAGTTGGGCTATCATAAGAAGGATTATGAAGGCGCTATTTCTACTCTTTGTGCCGGCTGCGGCCATGACTCAATTAGCGCAGCTATAGTGCAGGCGTGCTTCGAACTGTCTATTGAGCCGCACAAAGTCGCCAAGCTTTCGGGCATTGGCTGCTCTTCGAAAACCCCTGCTTATTTTCTGAATCAGTCACACGGTTTTAACTCGGTACATGGGCGCATGCCTTCGGTCGCTACCGGCGCCAATATGGCAAACCGCGAACTGACGTATATTGGCATATCAGGGGACGGCGACACTGCATCCATTGGCATGGGTCAATTTATTCACGTTGTGCGGCGCAATTTGAATATGATTTATATCGTTGAAAACAACGGCTGCTATGGGCTAACCAAGGGGCAGGACTCCGCCACCGCTGACGTCGGTTCAGTGAATAAAAAAGGCGATGCGAATCCTTTTGAAGCACTGAACCTTGCGCGTACCGCAATTCAGTTGGGAGCTACCTTTGTGGCGCGCAGTTTCTCCGGTGACAAAGAACAGCTGGTGCCACTTATCAAAGCGGCCATTAGTCATAAGGGTTTCGCCTTTCTCGATGTGGTCTCTCCCTGTGTCACTTTCAACAATCATAGCGGCTCCACCAAAAGCTACGAGCACTTTCGCGACAGCGCCGACGTCGTACCGGTAGATTTTGTGCCTATGCGTGAAGAGATAACTACCAGCTATGAAGCCGGTACGACCCAGGAAGTGTGCATGCACGATGGGTCAGTATTACGTCTGCATAAAAATGCCGAAGATTACGATGTACAAAATCGCCAGGCTGCGGTGCGCGCGATAGAGGAGCACGAGGATGCCGGGAGGATATTGACCGGGCTGCTGTATATAGATAGCGATCCAAGCGAATTTCACGAGACGTTGGATACCGTCCCTAAAGCGCTGAACACGCTAACGCAGAAGGAACTATGCCCTGGCAGCAGATATCTCGACAGCATCAACGAGGGGTTGCGCTAAGCTGGATGGTTTGCTGTTACCTTGCAGCAGGGCTTAGGGCCCGCGTCAACATAAGTTCGTTAGTTTGACGCGGACCTTTAGTGCAGCATGGCAGGCGATTTCTTTTCCAGCTGTTTGATTTTTTCCTGTAACACAGCCAGCCGTGAATCCTGTGGCCGCTTCAGCGCAATCTCCTGCAGGTCCTGCGCCGCAGCGGCAAAGCAGTCAAGATTTTCCAGCGATATTGCCCGTTCGTAACGCAAGCGCAAATCGTTAGGTGCCAGCGCCAGCAGCAAATTGAGTATTCTTAGCGCATCGTCCCAGCACGATTGCTGAAGATAGTCGCGTTTCAGGTTAGCCAGCATGCGTTGCAACATCGCCTTGTGCGAGATGGGCCTTAAATGCTCCGCCCGCAACACGGCGTCATCTCCCTGCGCGCGCTGAATCAAACTGACGCACTCATTTTCAGTTAGCGGTGCACCGTTAAAAGGGTCGATAAGCGTCTGCGGCTTGCCCTTAACGCTGACTAAAAAATGGCCCGGAAAACCGATGCCGGCCATCGCCCAGCCCAGTGCTTCTCCTACATAGATATAGAGAAAAGCCAGGCTGATAGGAATGCCGCAACGTGACGCTAGCACTTTATCGATATGGCTGTTGGCCGGCGCATAGTAGTCCAACTGATTGCCGCTAAAGCGCTGCTCACCGTGGAGAAAGTCGCACAACTGCTGCGCACGCTGCTCGGTGCTTTCAACAGCAGAGTCAAGGGTGAGACAGGCAGAGTCGCCAAGCTGTTCAAGCTCCGCCCTGCACTGGGCAATCTCAAGCGCGGGGTTTTCAATGGCCGCCAGCAGTACAACCGCTGTTGCCAGTTCGGCGCCGTCTGGCTCCGAATTTGCAATCTCTACGAATTGTTGGTGAATGTCGGTCATAACTACTCTAAGTGGCACATTATTGATCTGCAGGTCCAGCTGTGCTGCTGCACCTACGTATTGAAATCTTGCGCCAATGCCGCCTGGGTTTCGGGTTGCAGAATAGTCATATGCGCGTACTCTGGATGGCTAAAACCCAACACGATCTGATCGGCTTGCCGAAACGCCTGAATTTGATCGGCAGTGAAATTAAAATGCAAAAACTGCACTGACGAAGCCTTGCCGTCGGCGGTGGTTCTGTCGACGTCGTCTTCCGGCACGCCGATGACTTCATGCTCGCCAAAGCGAAAGAACATGGTCTCCTCTACCCCGCCGAGGCGCGCCAGAAAATTACGGCGACGAATCTCATCGTCAATTTCAAACATTACGGTGCAGGCCAGGTCGCTGCCTTTCGGCACCATGGGATTATAAGCGCTTAGCTCATCCGCAAGCTGATCGTCGCCACCTTTTTCAATGTAAAGCATCTCCTGTATCTGGTGGCGCATGGTTTGGTACGACTCAAAATAACAGCATGCTACCGGGCCAAGTTCCACGCGCCGATGTTTTTTGTGGGCCAGCAACTCCTGCTTATGCTGCTTGCGCACGTCAACATAGTCGTCATAAGGCAAAATATCGTCTCTCGTGATTTCAGTTTTCAACATGGAATATTCCTCAGAAGCCGTATCAGTAGCTAAAGCCGTAGGCGCGCGCCATTAGCAACACCGGGTGGCTCAGTTGTTCTGCGCTGTTGTCGTCGCCCATGGCCTGCGCGATGTGCAGCCCAGCCAGCGGGCATTCGGAGCTAATGACGTCCGGCTCCTGTTTCGCCGCCTGCCGCGCGACCGGCCGCGCCTGCTTCAAAGCCACCGGGAAATTATCCGCCATTATCCCCCAGGTACCACCGTGACCCGAGCAGCGTTCAATCACATTGACTTTCAGCTGCGGCACCAGGCGCAGCATTTCGGCACTCTTGTGCCCCATATTCTGCGCGCGAGCGTGACAGGCGATATGCACCGTCACGGCTTTTTCCATCGCCTTTAGACCTTCGCTAAGCCCGTTGGCTGCCAGCTCTACGATATACTCGGCGACGTCGTAAGTCGCTTTGGCAAGTGTCGCCACTGTTGTATTGTCTGGCAGCAACAGCGGCCATTCGAATTTCAGCATCAGCGCGCAGCTCGGCACCAGCGCGATCACGTCGTAACCTTTGTCTATATATCGCTGCAGGCAGGCGGCAACATTAGTCGCTTTGTTAGCCACGGCTGCAACTTCACCTTTTTCAAACTGCGGCATGCCGCAGCACTCGGGATAAACAACTTCTGTTTCCACACCGTTGTGGGCAAGAATCTGCCGCGTTGCCAGGCCAATTTCAGGCACATTATAGTTGCCGTAGCAAGTCGCGTAGAGCACTGCCTTGCGGCCAAAACCCGCCGCACTAGTGTTCACCTTAATGTCATCGTGTTGAACTTGCGCGGCGAGCGTTTTATTCGCAAACGGCGGCAGCTCAGCATCCTGATGTACGCCCAGCACGCGATTTAGCATGGGCCGGAGTACTTTTCCGTCGCGCCGCGTTGCTTTATTAGCGAGTGGGGCCAGCGCAGTTCCCAACTTGCCATTGCGATCGGTTTTGATGAGCTGCCTTTCCGCAAAGCCAACTTCTTTATCACGCCACTGCACCGCGCGATGGCGCAACATCAAATGTGGGAAGTCGAGATTAAATTCGTGCGGCGGTACATACGGACATTTCGCCATGAAACACATATCGCACAGCGTACAGGCGTCGACCACCGGTTTAAAATCAGCACTGTCTACGCTGTCGAGTTCGCCGGTTTTTGACGCATCGATCAGGTCAAACAAGCGCGGGAACGAATCACACAGATTAAAACAGCGACGACAGCCATGGCATATATCGAAGACGCGACGCGTTTCTTTATCCAGTGCTTGTTTGTCGTAAAACTCTGCAGATTCCCAGGCAATGGGATGGCGCGTGGGCGCGTCGAGACTGCCCTCTCGCATGATTGACTCCTTAAAAGATGGGCTGCCGGCGCAGCGCGCCGACAGCAAATGCTGCTTAGGCGTCCAGCGTGTCCAGCGCTTTCTGGAAGCGACCGGCGTGGCTCTTTTCTGCCTTGGCAAGCGTTTCAAACCAATCGGCAATCTCTTCGAAACCTTCTTCCCGCGCGGTGCGTGCCATGCCTGGATACATGTCAGTGTATTCGTGCGTTTCACCGGCAATCGCTGCTTTCAGATTAAGCGACGTTGAACCAATTGGCTCACCTGTGGCAGGATCACCGACTTCTTCGAGATATTCCAGATGACCGTGTGCATGTCCGGTTTCACCTTCGGCAGTAGAACGAAATACACTGGATACGTCGTTATAGCCTTCCACGTCGGCCTTTTGTGCAAAGTACAAATAACGGCGGTTAGCCTGACTTTCGCCGGCAAAAGCGTCTTTTAAATTTTCTTCGGTTTTGGTGCCCTTGAGTGACATAGCAGTTTCTCCGTCGTCTATCGAATTGTGACCGCCGGCTCAACAAACAGGCGGGGTGTGGTAGGTTAAGTGAGCGTATACCTCATGTCAATTAGTTAGCACCGCTGAGGCTTATTCGCTGCTGGCACGCAGTCCCCTAACGCTGCTTGCATAGCGTGAAGAAAAGCCAAGGCCAGCCGACAGTAGGTTAATATGCCCCTATTGCAGCAATAACAAACTCCAGCAATAAGCAAGCGCGTCTGTTAGAAGAAGATGATCGTGTCAATCCGACTACGATTGTTGTAGCTTACATACCGCCTGCCTGACTCCAGAGTGCACAAAAAATGAGCTTGTTGTATATCGGGCACTGCGACCAGGGCGAGAAGCCGGCAGACCTTACTGCGTTTTTATCGCCGTATCATAACGTGGTCGGTAGTGCGGCTTTCAAGAAACACGTCTGCTTTCGCGATGACGACCGCAATGCCTGGCGCCGCTTTAAGGATACTGGCGCTGGCAAGGTGAGGGAAATTCAGTCCTTTCTCACCAACGCCGGATTTATGCCACGCGCACGCGACGATGCCATCTTTGGCTATGTCACTCAGGCAGCCACCCGCCTGTTTCAGGAATACCTGCGCAGCGTTGACGGCGTCGCTGACATGGTCCCCGACGGCTTTGTTGGCAATCGCACCCTTGAACATATGCAGCGCTGGCGCGCAGCCGGGCAACGCTGCGAATGGGCGTGCTCGGAAAGCCCTTCCGAAGAGTATCTGCAGTGGCTGGATTTACTGCATCAGGCCAAGGCAGCCTACAGCGTGGATCGTCCTATGGTTGTGCGCAAGGTAGATGAGTACGCAGGCTCAACCGATACACGCAAGTTGGAAGATTGGCGCTTCGCGGCCGATGAAATACACCTGATTGGCATAAGAGCTGGTGAAGAAGTGGTTGCACAGCGACGCCAGAGCAACGATATCTTTATCCTGCCAGTGAACGGTCACGTATTCAAGTTCTGGGGTTCCACCGACCCTAGCGCCACGATGGCAGGCCGGACCGATGAAGCCTTTCTGGTAGAGGGGCAGCACAAATATCGCTTTAGCTGGCACAAAGTGAGTGACGACAATAAAATCTATAAAGCGCTAAGACCCTACCAACATGGCGTGCTGGTATTTCGCGACATCGATAATGACAATGCATTGACCCGAATTGATGTGGAGAGAGGGCTGGACAGCAAACCGAATCACACCATTAACATTCATTGGTCAGGAGTTGGCAGCACTAACTGGTCTGCCGGTTGTCAGGTGATTGCAGGCAAGAGTTACATCAACCATCTCGGCGCTGTTGTAGACTGTGCGTCTTTTGCTGCCACCAGCTACGGCCAGCTTAACAGCGCACATAAAAAGACCAAGGGCGCTTACAATATGTTGAGCGATCTAGTGCTTTGCTACGCAGCGCCGGGTGTGGATTATCTTCTGTACACACTGGGTCGTGATGATACGCTGGAAATTGCAGGTGCATTCGGTGCAGGCTACACCAGAAATGTGTTCCGGCAGATGGCAAGTGTGTAGTGCCAGGCATGAAAGGACAAAATCACCGCGGTAAAGCCGCCGGCCCGATGCGCATCAATCGAGTTGCTCGGCGTTCAGCATGCGGGTATCAAGGTGGATAAACGTTGCCCCCCGGTCTTGCGCACGCTGCACCATGTCTTGCGTGCCGCCCGGTGCGTCGCCGGCCTCGCCATTCCACAGTGCGATCAGTATCAGTTTGTCGCTGGCAATAGCCAGAGCGCTGTGGAGCATCCACAGATTGGTACGCTGCCATATGTCATGGGCAGAATCTTCGCCCGGCCACTCAGGTAACTCAGTGCTGTCGGCAAGGAATTTGGTCGGTTTCGTGTCGACCAGGTGGTTGAATCGTTGTACCCAATCTGCATCGGCATCCGCCACCGAGGCTTTGATGTAGTCGCTACTCGGTAATGCGAGATATACCTCGGTAGCAATCCCCAGCTCCTCACACACTTCATGAAAAAGTATATCGCCGCCGTTCGCAGCACCAGCAATTCCCAACAGTTTGTCCGTTGCGGCTGTTTGCTGTGCAGACAATGCCCGGTGGAGCATGTGCCGAGCACGGTCCTCCGCGTTGGCCGGAAAGCGTGGCGTCTGCCGCGCCAGCGTGTCGATACGATGGCCAGTAAAGAGAATGACCTTGAGAGGTTTTAGCATGGCTTCCTGTCGCAAAATGTGTCGCTCGCGCGGGTCAGTTTATAAAAAGGCTTTTTCCTGGTGACTACCTATCCACGCCTACCGCAACAAATCAATAAGCTCCTGTTCGGACAATAGCGGAATGTTCAGTTCGTTTGCCTTCGCCAGCTTGGACCCGGCTTTGTCACCGGCAACGACATAATCTGTTTTCTTCGACACGCTGCCCGCGACCTTTGCGCCCAGCTCCAGCAAGCGCGCCTTGGCATCTTCACGCGTCAGGGTTTGCAGCGTGCCGGTGAGTACGAACGTTTTGCCTGCCAGCGGCGACGTCGGCGCGGTGCGCTCCAGCGCCGGCCAGTGCACACCGGCAGCCTGCAGTTCGGCAACCACTTTCTGATTTTCCTCAGACTGGAAAAAATTAGCGATATGCGCAGCAACGATTGGCCCCACATCATCGACCGCGTGCAGGTCTTCCTCTGTGGCGGTTGCTATGCTCTCGAGTTCGCCAAAGTAGTGCGCCACAATGCGGGCAGTGGTCTCCCCCACCTCACGGATGCCAAGGCTGTATAAAAAGCGCGGCAAGGTTGTGGTCTTGCTTCTCTCCAGCGCGGCCAGCAGGTTGTCGGCAGACTTGCTGCCCATTCGCTCGAGACCCGTCAGCGTCTCGTGATTCAGCACATATAGATCGGCTACGGTTTTGATTAATTCCGCATCAACCAGCTGCTCGACCAGCTTTTCACCGAGGCCGTCTATATCCATCGCCTTGCGTGACGCGAAATGCTGGATCGCCCTTTTACGCTGCGCCGCGCACACCAGGCCGCCAACACAGCGGTACGCCGCTTCGTCGATATTGCGCTCTACTGCTGAGCCACAAACCGGACACGTTTTTGGTACGCGTATCTTTTTTGCACCTTTTATGCGTGCGTCTTGCACGACTTGTACGATTTGCGGAATAACGTCGCCTGCGCGACGCACTATAACGGTATCGCCAACCCGCACGTCGAGGCGCGCAATTTCATCCATATTATGCAACGTGGCGTTGCTAACCGTCACGCCGCCGACAAACACCGGTTCGAGCCGCGCAACCGGGGTGATGGCGCCGGTACGGCCTACCTGAAACTCTACCGCCAACAGTTGGGTTAGCTCTTCCTGGGCCGGGAATTTGTGTGCCAACGCCCAGCGCGGCGCGCGTGACACAAAACCTAGCTCAGCTTGCCAATCCAGACGGTCGACTTTATATACCGTGCCGTCTATTTCATATTGCAGCGCTGCACGCCGCTGCATCGTCTCGCGATAATATTGCTGACAGCCTTCGATATCCTTCGCGACGCTGATATTTGGATTGACGCGCAGCCCCAGAGATTTTAGTTGTGCGAGCATGGCACTATGGGTGGCAGGTGTAGCGAAACCTTCGCTAATGCCTATCCCATAGCAGTAAATTGCCAGCGGTCGTGCTGCGGTAATGCGCGAGTCTAATTGCCGCAAGCTGCCGGCAGCGGCGTTGCGTGGGTTGACAAAGGTTTTCTCATCGCGCGCGCGGGCTTGATCGTTAAGCTGTTCAAAACCTTTCTTTGACAGATATATTTCGCCGCGCACTTCCAGCCTGGCGGGAGGATTATCAGCGTTCAACTTAAGCGGCACACTTTTTATGGTGCGCACGTTGGCAGTAATGTCTTCGCCGGTGGTTCCGTCGCCGCGGGTTGCGGCGCGGGCGAGACTGCCGTCGATATACAGCAGGCTGACGGCGATGCCATCAAGCTTGGGTTCACATACGTAAGCGACGTCTCCGTCTATTTTAAGTCGCTTCTTGATGCGCTCGTCAAATGCCTGCAGATCGGCATCGGTAAATGCGTTGTCCAGCGACAGCATTGGCATTTCGTGCTGTATCTGACGGAATGCACTCAGCGGGGCGCTGCCTACCCGCTGCGTAGGCGAATCAGAGGTAATAAGCTCGGGATTGGCTGCTTCCAGCGCGCGTAGCTCACGCAGCTGACGGTCGTATTCGGCGTCGGGAACGCTGGGATCGTCCAGCACATAGTAGCGATGGTTGTGGGCGTTTAGTTGCGCCCGCAACGTTTCAATCTGCTCTTCAACAACGGTAGCCATGGCCGAGCGCGTGGGGTCGACAGCTATTTCGGGTGTGTCAGCTGTAGCCGCTCAAATTCCTGCACGCGCTGCCGGTGGTGTTCCAGCGTTTGTGCGGTCATCGAGCACTTGTCAGCATCGCGCAACTCGCCGCCCAGATTATTGGCTAGGCAGTTGGCGGTCTCAACCATATAATCGAACGCCTTGATAGCATCTTCAGGACCGGGTAAAGACAGGAAAAACGTCACGCCAGCTGTATGAAACTCTTCAATATTATTTAAATCGAAGACACCGGGTTCAACCGCATTGGCCATGCTGAACTGGATGGCGCCAGTACCGTTTTTGTGTTCGTGGCGGTGAAAAATTTTGTGCTTACCGAAACGCATATCGCAGGCGAGCAGTATTTGCAGCAGATCGGCGCCGTTAAAACCAACGTCGTTGCTTGCTCGCACATTGACGATGATGATCTCTTTGACGGGCTGCTCGTTGCTGGCGGCCTGATCACCGGCCTGCGTTTGCTTCGCGGCTTCAGATGCTGGCTTTGCCGCCGCCTGCCTGGTCTGTGCCCGAGACACAGCGTCAGGCTTGGATTCAGGTTTGGACCTGGCCGCAGGATACGGCTCAACAACTTTCTGCGGCTTCTGCCTGCCCCGGGCACTGCCAGTGGTTTCATCCTGTTCGCCCTTTTTAATACCTTTTTGACCACCTTTGTGATTGGCTTGTTGATAACCTCCTTGTTCGACGTCTTGCTCGAAATAAGCCGCTGCATCAGCATCGTTCACCGAGGGTTCGATGCGGTCGTTGTGCTTCGACGACGACACTGGTGCCGCTGCTGCAAAATCGTCCAGCGCAAAGTCATCGTCTTCGCGTTTAATTCCGCCGTTCATTTTTTCGGCAACGCTAAGCTCGTCATGCCGCTCGCGGCGCATGCGCCGCAGGCCATCAAGCAATACTGCCAACAATAGCAGTATGCCAATTACAATCATCCACTCGCGGATTCCCAAGTCCTATGTACCTCTAATCGTCAATTCTGTGGGTTTTAACGTATTTTGTTCATTAATTATGCTAACGCAACACAATCAATACAACAGTAATTATTACACAGCTGCTAACTGCACTGCCTCATCAACATCCACACTTACGAGGCGAGATGCGCCCGCTTCTATCATTGTGACACCCATAAGCTGGTGCGCCACCTCCATCGAAATTTTGTTGTGAGTGATATAAATAAACTGAATGTGCTCTGACATTTCTTTAACCATGTTGGCATAGCGGCCGACGTTGGCATCGTCCAGCGGCGCGTCAACCTCATCCAGCATACAAAACGGCGCTGGGTTGAGGCGGAAAATAGCGAACACAAGTGCGATAGCCGTCAGTGCCTTCTCACCACCCGACAGCAGGTGAATTGTGCTGTTACGCTTACCCGGCGGGCGCGCCATGATAGTAACACCCGTGTCAAGCAAATCGTCGCCCGTCATTTCCAGGTAGGCATTGCCACCACCAAAAACGCGCGGAAATAGCTCACCCAAGCCCTGGTTCATTGAATCGAAGGTTTCCTTGAAGCGCGACCGGGTTTCCTTATCAATTTTACGGATGGCATTTTCCAGCGTTTCCAGCGCCTCAACCAGCTCGTCGTTTTGCGCATCGAGATAGGTTTTGCGTTCGGCCTGCACATCGTATTCTTCAATAGCCGCCAGATTGATAGCACCAAGGCGCTGAATGCGGTTAGCCAGTTTCTGCAGGCGCTGCTCCCACTCGTCGATGTTAGCGTCTTCGGCTAAATCTCGCAGCACCTGCCGTACGGCAAACTGACCAGCCTGTAACTGTTCTTCCAGGCCCTGCCGTTTGACGCGCAATGTTTGGCCGTCCAGCCGCAGCTGTTGCAGGCCGTTGCGAATTTGTTCCGCTTCCTGCTCGCCTTCGTTGCGCTTTTTTTCAAAATCACGCAGCTCGCTATCGATTACTTCAAGCTGCCGACGCGCTGCCTCCAGCTCGCTCTCTACTTCCAGGCGCGCGGCCAGCTGTATTTCCAGCTCGGCGTTGGCATCTTGTATCGGCGCTTCGGTCTCACTCAGGGCCTGGCTCAATGACTGCTGGCGCTCGCGCAGCTGCGCCGCCTGGGTCTGCATTCGCTGCAGCGACTGGCGCATTGCCTCGGCCTGCGTGCGCAGTGACTGGCAGCGCATCACGTGTTGATGATGCGCATCTTTCTGTGTGCGCGCCAGCTCGCGAGCCGCATCCAGCTGCAGTCGCGCGGCGTCGCGGCGTTGCAGCAGCAGCGAGCGCTGTGCAGCGTTGGCCTGCATTTCCTCCAGCGCCAGCTGCAGGCTATCACGCGCCTCGGTTAGCTTGTCAGACTCCTGCTGGAACTGCTGCTGGTTTTCGCTTAACTCCCGCGTGGCGCGGTCTTTGCGCAGCGCAAATTCTTCCAGTCGGACGCGCTTGGCAGAAATTTGCGAGCTGATAACACCGTGTTGCTTCGCCCCGGCGGATAACTCGCTTTGTTGCGAATTCAACTTTTGCTCTAATTCAGTGACGGCGTCGCGTGCCTGTTGCAACTGCTGCTGCAGCTCAGCCTCGGCCGTCTCGCGGCTGGCGATTTGCTCGGTCAATTCCTGTAGCTCGGTTTGCCGCTGTAAGATGCCAGCTTGTGCATCGTTGTCACGCGCAACACGCAGCCAGTTCGGGCCTAGCCATATACCCTCCGGCGTGATGATCGATTCGTCTGCCTGCAAGCCGGCACGCATGCTGAGGGCTGCATTGAGATCGTCCGCCACTTTGATGCCGTGTAATACGCCACGCAGGTCTAGCGGTGCGCTAACGCGTGACAGCAAACTTTCTGCGGCCGGGGCTACAGCGTTGGTATTGCTGGTGCTAGTGATCAAGGTCACCGTGCCGGCATCCAGCGCGGCTAATTCAGGTGCAAGACCATCCAGATCATCGACGTGTACTGCCTGCAGGTAATTGCCTAATACAGTTTCTGCGGCGATTTCCCAGCCGGCATCGACCTGCAGCTGCTCGCCCAGGCGCGCGGCATTCTCCAGGCTGTGTCCCTGTAGCCAGCGTTGCGTCGCTTTATCGTTTTGGCCCAGTGCCGCCTGCTGCAGTGCTTCCAGCGACGCATGTCGACCGCGCTTGCTTTGTAACTCGGAGCGGACTTTGTCCAGCCCATCCCTCTTTTGTTGTTGCTCGCTGCGCTGCTGCTGCAGCTGACGACTCAACTCCTGTTTGCTGCTTTCCAGCTGTTGGCTTTGCAGTTCCAGCGCCGCTAACTGATTGCCCAGTGTGCTCAGGTCGCTTTCTTGCGGGCCGTCGGCCAGTTTGACTTTTTCCTGCTCCAACCGCGCGATGCGCTGCTGCAGCGTTTCCTGTGACTGCTCTATGTGCGCAATGCGTGACTGCTGAACTTCAGCGGCCTGCGACGCTTGCGCGGCACCGCTGTTAAACTCATCCCACTGCGTTTGCCAATCCTGCATTTCAGTTTCGGCCGCCTGCAGTGCGCCGGCAGTTTGTTGCTCTGCGAGCTGCAGCTCTGCTGTTTTTGGCTCTGCCGTCTCCAGCTCGGCTTCCCAGGTCTGCAGCTTGCTCTGATCGTCGCCGAGGTGGCTGTCTATTTCCTGCAAACTGCCCTCGGTTTGCTGCAGGTCACCACTCAGCTGTTGGCGCCGTTCCTGCTGGTGTTGCAGCGTTTGCTCTAAACGCGCAATGTCGGCACCGACGCTGTAAAAGCGGCCTTGTACCGCGCTGAACAGCTCAGAGTGCTCGGTTTGCTGAACGCGCGCTTTCTCAATGCTGGTGTCAGTGGCGTGCTGCCTGGCGATGCATGCTTCCAAGGCGTTCTGGCGCTCATTGATGACGCTTTCCTTGGCGTTGACTTCGCTGTCCAACGCTCGCCATTGCATCGCCTGCAATTCGGCTTTAGCCTGGCGCTCTTCCTGCTTGAATTGCTTGTATTTTACGGCCGATTCGGACTGCCGTTTCAGTGTTTGCAGCTGGCGGCCAAGTTCGTCTCGAATATCGGTCAGGCGTTCAAGGTTTTCCTGCGTGCGGCGCATCCGATTTTCGGTTTCGCGGCGGCGTTCCTTGTACTTCGATATGCCTGCCGCTTCCTCGACATATACCCGCAACTCCTCCGGCTTGGCATCAATCAAGCGGGAGATCATGCCTTGCTCAATAATGGCATAACTACGCGGACCGAGCCCGGTGCCGAGAAAAATGTCGGTAATGTCGCGGCGGCGGCATTTGGTGCCATTTAAGTAATAGAACGAGGTGCCGTCGCGAATCAGCTTGCGGCGAATGGAGATTTCGTTGTACTTAGCCATCTCGCCGGTCAGCATGGTTTTGTTGTTATCAAACACCAGCTCAATGGAAGCCTGTGCCACCGGCTTGCGTGCGCTTGAGCCGTTGAAAATGACGTCGGCCATGGATTCGCCGCGCAAATTTTTGGCTGAACTTTCGCCCATCACCCAGCGCACGGCGTCGATAATATTCGACTTACCGCAGCCGTTAGGGCCGACAATGCCGCATAAATTGCTGGGAAAATGTACCGTCGTGGGGTCGACGAATGACTTGAAGCCCGCCAGTTTTATTGACTTGAGTCGCATAACACCTTCAAAAACGATTTGTGTCTATTTGCTAGTTATTGGTAGTACAAACAGATCGTTTTACTGCCACAGAAGGCGTGGCAGTCTAGCGGGTTTGGATGCTGAACTCTAGCGGTGAAATGCAAAATTGCGCGGCAGTCGTGGTCCTGTAAAGAACAGTTATCTGGAAATCATTCCCCAAAAAGCGTGCGCAAACGCTGTTCAGCGGCTTCAATCATACGTGTGCCGGCAACGCTGCCTTTTAAAGGCTACCAGCACATCGTAAAACTCCTCTCGCTGCTGCGTGGGCCGCTGCGCCAACCGCCGTTTCGCTGAACCTTGCAAGCCTGACTGCAGCGATTGCTCGAGAAGCGGTGGTTCGAGTGGCTGGTTTTTATGTAGGAGAAAGCTGACTAGCCAGGCAGCAAAACTATGAACGCTAAATCTGCTCGCGAATAAGTAGTTCGATTTCATCAGTTTGCTCTTTCGTTTTTAGCGGCTTGGAGCTAACTTCCCAGTCACCGCTTTGCGCAGCGGCCTGCCCGGACCTTGATATACGGGCAACTACCTGCACAGTGTCAGTTGTTGATAAGCGCATGGCGGGCGACATGGCCGTGCTGTCGTCCAGCTCCACCGTTGCCGGTAAATCACCTAACTGTAAACGTTTGATGGCCAGCGGCATTTTCGGGCCTTGCGCCGCTCGCGCATAGACAAAAACGGTGGTATCGGCCGGTAATTGTGTACCAATATCCGCCGCCACGCTCACCTTGAGCGCTGTACCCGCCGCGCCTTTTCCAGTTTCAGTTTCCGCTAGCAGTGCGTCTTTGGGTGCCAGCGCGCGAGCGCGTTGTAAAGCAGCACTGATAGCTGTTGCCTGCGGAGAACCGGCTGGCATACCGGCTAGCAGCCCAGTCCACGCAGTAACGGCGGTCGCGTAATCCTTCTGCTCAAAAGCATTCATGCCGCGTAAGCCCAGCGCGGTCGCTTGTTGCGGATCAATTTTCAAAGCCCGCTGCAGTGCCTGCTGCGCCGGTGGCGATAAACTTCTGTCAGCGGCAAGATAAAGCGCCTGCGCGTAGTAAGCCCATAGCTGCGCGTCGCCGTCGAATTGATCAACCAGGTGTTTATAGCTGTCGGCCGCTTCCGCATATCGCCGCGACTCCATTTGCGCCTGCGCCAGCAGGTAACGGTAACCGGAGTTGTCAGGGCGCTGTTGCAGACGTTGCTGCAGCGCTGGCATTAAGTCAGTCAGCTGCTCAAGAGTGGGCTCCTGCGTTTGCTGCAACGAGCGAAAAATATGCACGTCTTGCAGATAACCCAGCGATTGGTAAAGCAGCAGGGTGGCAAGACTTAAACCAACCACCAACACCAGCGGCATGATTTTGGATGGCCTGGCTGCCGTGGCGGTCGTGCTGGCGTTGGCGTCAAGCTGCGCCACATCGCCGAGCACAGTGGCATACAGTTCATCTTTCAGCCGCTGCAGCTGTTGGGCATCGATCTTGCCGCCGGCAAAATCGGCTTCAAGTTCTTGCAGCTGCTCGCGAATAATGAGCTTATTTGTCTGGTTCTGCGATGGTGCCGTGTGCGCTGCGGCAGGGCCTTGCAGCGCACGCGCACGTACCAGTGGTAAGACAACAAAAGCACTCGCCAATACACACAAACCCGCAGCAATAAGCCAAAATGTCACAATAATGCAGCCTATTCTGTTTCTTGGTCGAGCAAGCGTTGGGCTCTTGCGCGGTCTTCAGCGCTGACCGCAGCGTCGCCTGGCCTGCCTTTGCTGCGCGCCAAGCGCACCAGTACCAGCACTGCAACAGCGGCCAACAGCAGTGGTACTAACCATAACCACACGGTATTACGATTCATCGGCGGATCATAAAAAATAAAGTCGCCGTAGCGCATACTCATAAACTCGCTGATCTCTTGATCGGTTTTACCAGCGTTTATCATACGCGCCAGTTCGTCGCGCAGGTCAGCAGAGATTGCCGAATTTGAGCCTTCCAGGTTTTGATTGTCGCACATGGGGCAGCGCAGGGTTTTGATAAAATGCTGAAAACGCTGCTGTTGCTCTGCATTGGCGAACGTGTGCGTGTCTTCCGCTGCCGCAACTGCATTATTGTGTGCAAACAAGCTGATAAGCGCCAATGTTAGAAATAACCGCATTAGTTCGTTTGCGCCGTAGTGGATTTTAACTGTTCGATCACCGGTAATAATTTCTCTTGCCACACTTTTGCATCGATTACGCCCACATGTTTGTAGCGAATCACGCGTTGCGCATCGAGGATAAAGGTTTCCGGCGCGCCCGCGAGACCAAGATCCATTCCGAGGCGGCCGTCTTCGTCGGCAAAGTTTGTACGGTAAGGGTTACCAAACTGCTCCAGCCATTGCACTGCGTCGGCGTACTTGTCTTTATAATTGATACCGTAAACTGGAATACCATACTCTTCGGTAATGCGCGTTAGCTGTGGATGCTCAATGCGGCAGGAAACACACCAACTGGCCCACACGTTGAGCAGGCTGACCTCCGGCGCTATTGAGGTTTCATCCACTAACACGTCGGGGTTAGCCAGAGTCGGTAGCTTGAAGGCTGGCATGGCGCTGCCCAGCAAAGCCGACGGCTTGTATTTAGGATCGCCCTGCAAGGCAAAATATAAAAGCATGGCCAACAGCGCGAACACGATTAGCGGTATAAACAGTTTAAGTCGCTGCCCCATGATCTAACTCGCCTGCAATACGTCGCTTGGTGTTGCGCTGGCAGGAACAGGCGCGCGCACGCGGCGAGTCCGGTAGCGTGGGTCAGTAACCGCAACCACGCCGCCCAAGGCCATCATTAGTGCGCCCAGCCACATCCAGCGCACGAACGGCTTATAATGCAGGCGCACGGCCCATGCACCGTCGTCTAACTGTTCGCCAAGTGCGATGTAAATATCACGCCACAGGCCCGGATCAATCGCCGCCTCGGTCATGACATTTCTCTGTACCTGGTACTGACGTTTTTCAGGCTTCAATGTGGCGAATTCCTTGCCGTCTTTGAGCAGGGTGAAATCACCGTATTGAGCAACATAGTTGGGTCCTTGCTTACTGGAGTGGCCGTTAAAACGCACATCCACCGAGCCCAGCGTCACCACGTCACCTGGGGCCACGCGCATATCTTTCTCTTCGCTAAACTGTGACGTCAGGCCTACGCCAAGTACGGTCACAGCCATGCCTACATGGGCCAGCAACATGCCGATATGGGCGGGCCGCAAGCGCCGCCATTGCACTGAGCGAGTTTGGTTGGCGGTCACAATATTGCGCAGCTGCACTAGCGACGTTAGTATCACCCAGGCCGCCAACGTAACGGTCAGCACCGTGGCGATGCTAAGCTGGTCTGCATAGAGAAACGGTAAGGCAATACCCAATACGATGCTGGCGATGGCGGCGGCTGCCAGCGGCCTGAGCAAATCACGGGCGCTGGTTTTTTTCCACCGCGACGCCGGTCCCAGCCCCATTAAAGCCAGCAGCAGTGCCATCATTGGCACGAACAGCGCGTTAAAATAAGGCGGGCCTACGGAGTATTTGCCCTGCCCCAGCGCATCCATCGCCAGCGGAAACAGGGTGCCGAGTAAAACCGTCAGCATTGCCAGCAAGAAAACCACATTATTGCTTAGCAGAAAAAATTCACGCGACAGGTAGCCAAACCCGACGCGCGACTGCACCGTAGGCACACGCAGTGCGTACAAGGTAAGT
>RCMY010002453.1_pt1 | contig 17665 bp, 20 predicted proteins | sample 2041341 | NCBI WGS metagenome assembly RCMY01 (sample SAMN09708234, study PRJNA481090) | Marine sediment metagenome, whole genome shotgun sequencing project. | reverse complement strand
CGTCGGCATGGCCATGGGCGTGTGGGTCGCCTCGCAACTCGCCTGGCCCGATCTGCGGTTTGACGCCGCATGGTCCAGTTTCGGACGCCTGCGGCCGGTCCACACATCCGGTGTGATCTTTGGCTTTGGTGGTAACGCCCTGATCGCCACATCCTTTCACATCATGCAGCGCACCTGCCGCGCGCGGATGCCGGACCAGCTGTCGCCGTGGTTCGTGCTGCTGGGGTTCAACCTGTTCTGCATCGTCGCCGCCAGCGGCTATCTGATGGGCGTCACGCAATCCAAGGAATACGCCGAGCCGGAATGGTATGCCGATATCTGGCTGGTCGTCGTCTGGGTGGTCTATTTCGTCCTCTATATCCGCACTCTGGCCCGCCGGAACGAGCCGCATATCTACGTGGCGAACTGGTATTACCTGTCTTTCATTCTGGTGATGGCGATGCTGCATATCGTCAACAACCTCGCCGTTCCGGCATCCTTTACCGGGGCCAAGAGCTATTCGGCCTTCTCGGGGGTTCAGGATGCGATGACGCAATGGTGGTATGGCCACAACGCGGTCGCATTCTTTCTGACCACCGGATTTTTGGGTATGCTTTATTACTTCCTGCCAAAGCGTGCCGAGCGTCCGATCTATTCCTACCGACTGTCGATCCTGTCTTTCTGGGGCATCGTGTTCTTTTACATCTGGGTCGGGTCGCACCACCTGCACTACACAGCACTGCCGCATTGGGTTCAGACACTGGGGATGACGTTCTCGGTCATGCTGCTGATCCCCAGCTGGGCGTCGGCGGGCAACGCTTTGATGACGCTGAACGGCGCTTGGGGCAAGGTGCGCGACGACGCTACGCTGCGCTTTATGATGGTGGCCGCGGTGTTCTACGGCCTTACCACGTTCGAAGGATCATTCCTCGCGATCCGCCCTGTCAACGGGCTGTCGCACTACACTGACTGGACCATCGGGCATGTTCACGCAGGTGCCATGGGCTGGGTCGCGCTGATTACATTCGGGTCGATCTATGCGGTCGTGCCGCTGCTATGGAAACGCGAGACGATGTATTCGTGGAAGGCAGTCGAATGGCACTTCTGGCTCGCCCTTTCGGGGACCGTGATTTACGTTTTTGCCATGTGGAACAGCGGTATCATTCAGGGGCTGATGTGGCGTACCTATAACGAGACGGGCACGCTGCGCTATTCCTTTGTCGACTCGCTGGTGGCGATGCATCCCTATTACATCGCCCGCGCATTCGGCGGTCTGTTGTTCCTGATCGGTGCCTGCATCGCGCTCTGGAATGTGGTCATGACCATCCGTCATGTCCCGGTCCGGGTACCTGAACGCGACTATCCGACCTCCTCCGAAGCCATGGAGCCGGCAGTGCCGGCAGCGGAGTAATCCCATGTTGAAAACCATCCTAAAACCCTTCGCGAAACTCTTTGAGTTTCAGGCGCGCACCCACTACCGGGTCGAGCGGCATTCCATGGCGCTGACCTTCGGGATCATCATAGCGGCAAGCATCGGCGGTTTCGTCGAGATCGCACCGCTGTTCACGATCGACGAAACGGTCGAGACGGATCCAAATATGCGCGTCTATACCCCGCTAGAGCAGGCCGGGCGCGATATCTACATTCGCGAGGGCTGCTATGCGTGCCACAGCCAGATGATCCGCACCCTGCGCGATGAGGTGGAGCGCTACGGCCCTTACTCGCTGGCGGTGGAATCGAAATACGATCACCCGATGCTGTGGGGGTCCAAGCGGACAGGCCCCGATCTGGCCCGTCTGGGGGACAAGTATTCGGACGATTGGCAGGTGCGCCATATGGTGAACCCGCGCGATCTGGTGCCTCAATCCGTGATGCCGCAATATGCGTTCCTGCTGGATCGGGAGCTGAAGACCTCGGATCTGTCCGACAGGCTGGGGGCGCTGCGCGCTGTCGGCGTTCCCTACACGGACGATATGATCGCAAATGCCGCGAACGATGCGGCCGGTCAGGCGATGCCCGACAGCGAGAGGTCCGATGGTGTCTGGGAGCGCTACGGCGACGCGACGGCAGTGCGGTTTTTCGATGGGCGCCAAGACCGCGTGACCGAGATGGACGCGCTGGTGGCTTACCTTCAGATACTGGGTAAATTGACGGACCTGCCCCAACAAATCCAACCAGCGGCGGAGGAATAGATCATGGGGCTGTCTCACGAATGGTTCGTCGGAGCTGCCAAATCCTTTGGTCTCTTTTACCTGATCGCCCTGTCGATCGCCATTACGGCCTATGCGTTCTGGCCGTCGCTGGGCAAACGGTTTGACAAGGCCGCGAAAAGTATTCTGGATGATGAAGATGGACCCGCGCAGGACACGGAAACGGAGGATGCACCATGTCGGTAAAGGAACGTGATCCGCTCACAGGTCATCAGACAACGGGCCACGAATGGAACGGCATCACCGAGCTGAACACTCGTGTGCCGCGCGTCATTTGGTTCTTTATTATCGTGACCCATATCTGGGCGCTGGTGGTCTGGGTTCTGCTGCCGACATGGCCGCTGGTCACGACCTATACCAAGGGCATCCTTGGCCTCGACCAGCGCGAAGAAGTTGAGGAAAAGGTCGTCGCGGCAAACATGGCGCGCGCGGATTGGGCAGATCGCATCGCGACCATGCCCGCCAGCGAAATACTGGACAGCCCCGAACTGTTGGCGCGTGCGAATGGCACGGCGCACCAGATTTTCGGCGACAATTGTGCCGGGTGTCATGGTGTGGACGCAGCCGGGGGGGCGGGCTTTCCCAGCCTGATCGACGATGCCTGGCTTTGGGGTGGCGATCCGGACGCGATCATGGAAACGCTGCGCGTGGGCATCAATTCGCCCCACCCCGACACGCGATATGGGCAGATGCTAGCCTTTGGCCGCGACGGTATCCTTGAACGCGCGGATGTCCGCGCTGTGGTGGGCTATGTCAAATCCCTTTCGGGTGGCGACGCCTCGCCTGACCAGATTTCCGCCGGCGCCGAGATATTTGCCGAAAATTGCACCAGTTGCCACGGCGAGGACGGGGCCGGCATGATCGAGTTGGGCGCGCCCAACCTGACCGATGATTTCTGGATCTACGGGGGCGACGACAAGGCAGTGTACGATTCGATCTGGAACGGTCGGCAAGGCTGGATGCCCGCTTGGGAGGGCCGCCTGTCCGAGACCGAGCGCAAGATCCTGACCGTCTATCTCACGGACCTGCGGCAGGAGGCGGCGCAATGATTTCTGCCACCCAAGAGCGTTTCTGGACCCGTCCGCGCGTTTTCGCGCTGTTTGCCTCACTGTCCGTCGCGGCCCTGTTTATCGGTGCCAATGCGCATCTGATCGCGGTTTCGTTCCTGACGAAACCCGATTGCGTCCTGCAACCCAACACGGAAGGGGCCGCGACCTACCGCGCGGCGAAACCATCATGCTGAGTGATCACACAGATAGCCTGCCGCCCGCCGACAATCCGAATGCTTCGGATGGTATCCCCAAGGTCGTTCCGGCTCTGCCCCGCGAAAACCGGCTGTCGCGCGATCTGCCGTGGCGCACCGCGTTTCACTGGCTGCGTCAGGGGTGGTCCGATCTGTGGACCAATCCGTTGCCCAGCCTGCTCTATGGTTTCGGCGTGTTTGTCATATCGGCGCTGATCGTGTGGGCCTTGTTCCTGTTCGAATATGAATATGCCCTCTTTCCGGCGCTGGCTGGTTTCATGGTGGTAGGACCGATGATCGCCAGCGGTCTCTATGAAAAGAGCCGCCTGCTGGAGGCAGGTGAGCGTCCGACATATGCCCGAATGCTCTTTGTCAGGCCCAAATCCGGCTATCAGGCGTGGTTCATGGGCGTCATGCTGCTCTGCCTGTTGCTGTTGTGGCTGCGTGCAGCGGTGCTGATCTGGGCGCTCTTCTTTGGGATCAATCCGTTCCCCGGCACGGATGAGATCGTGCCAATGCTGTTCACCACTCCGACAGGCTGGGCCCTGCTGCTGGTCGGCGGATCGGTCGGCGCGCTGTTTGCCGCGTTTTCGTTTGCGATCAGCGTCTTTGCGATGCCCATGCTGCTCAAGGAAAAGACCGACGCGCTGTCGGCACTGGGCATCAGCATGGCGACGGTGTGGAACAACCTGTCGGTGATGATCGCATGGGGCGCGATTGTCCTCATCCTGTTTGCGGTGTCGGTCGCGACGGCGTTTATCGGTCTGATCGTGATCTTTCCGTTGCTGGGTCACGCGACGTGGCACGCCTATCGCACCTTGCGCCCGGATGAGCGTCAGGACGGCGAAGCTGAACGCATGTTCATTCGGCCCGCATAGGATCTAGAGCGCGCCGCTTCAAACGCCTACCCGGCGGGCAAAGGTGGGCCGATTGTGATACGCTCGGGCGTCAGGTCCGCGCGGTGGGCCAGCACCTCGACGCCCGCCGCGCGTGCCCGCACTAAGGCTTCGGCATAGGCCGGATCGATATCGGCGGCGACGGCGACGCGGTCGCAATCGCTGCGCTGCACCAAATATAGCAGAACTGCCCGCCCCCCTTGCCGCGCGATGCCTGCCAGCTCTTGCAGATGGCGCGTGCCGCGTTCGGTGCGCGTGTCGGGAAATTCGGCAAGGCCATTCTCGCGGCTGAGCGTCACTGACTTTACCTCGACATAGGCGTCCTTGCGGCCCGGCTCCTCTAGCAGGAAATCGATGCGACTCTTCTCGCCGTACCGCTGTTCAGGCCGGATGGTGCCATAGCCGGTAAGCTGAGGGATGTCCCCTGCCTCCAGCGCCTCGCGGATCACACGGTTGGCGGCAGCGGTATCGACGCAGGCCAGATGCCCGCCCGGCAATTCGGCAAGTCGCCACGCATAGCGCAGCTTTTTGCGCGGGTCGTCGTTACGCTCGACCCATATCCGCGTATCAGCGTCGGCCAGTCCGGTCATCTTGCCGGGGTTGGCGCAATGCGCGACAGCCTCGCTGCCGTCCTCCAGCCGGATATCGGCCAGAAAGCGTTTGTAGCGCCGGATCAGCACCGCGCGTAAAAGAGGGGTTTGAAACCGCATGGGCCGGGGCCTATACCCAAGATGAGGGCCATTCAAGCAGCCCCGATCACGTTATCCAGACCAAGGAGGCCAGATGCCGAACCCAACCGCCGCCATGCTGGTCATCGGAGATGAGATCCTGTCGGGGCGCACTCATGACGCCAATACGCATCACTTGGCCGGGGCGCTCAGTGCCGCCGGTATCGACCTCTGCGAAGCCCGCGTGGTCAGCGACGACGCGGGCGCCATTGTCGCCGCAGTGCAGGCACTGAGCGGAGCATACGATCACGTCTTTACCTCGGGCGGGATCGGTCCCACGCATGACGACATAACGGCGGACGCCGTGGCCAGTGCCATGAATCGCAGCATCGACGTGCGCGAGGATGCGCGCGCGATCCTCGCCGCGCATTACGCCAAATCCGGGACCGAAATGAACGAGGCGCGTCTGCGCATGGCCCGCATCCCCAAGGGTGCGACCCTGATCGACAATCCGGTCAGCGCCGCGCCGGGGTTCGTCATCGGCAACGTCCATGTGATGGCAGGCGTGCCTGCGATATTTCAGGCGATGGTCGCCTCGGTCCTGCCCACGCTGAACGGTGGTGCGCCACTGATGTCACGCGCCCTCGACGTCTATCGCGGCGAGGGCGACATCGCCGCTCCGCTGGCCGCTCTGGCGGCGCGCTATCCGCAGCTGACTTTCGGCTCTTATCCGTTTCAGCGGGCTGGCGTGCATGGCACCAATGTGCTGGCACGCGGGCAGGACGGCGCGGCGCTGGATGCGGCATTGGCCGAGATGACGGAGCGTTTCGGATGAGCGCGCCCAAGGTGCCGGACGCGCCGCACCTCTATGACGTGGTCGCCGCGACATGGCCCGCCTTTACGCACAGCCGCCTCGGACCGTGGATCATCCGCGACGGGCGCGGCGGCGGCAAACGCACTTCGGCGGCGACGGTACATGCACCGGCCTCGCCCGCCGATCTGGCCCCCGCAGAGGCGGCGATGCGCGCGCTGGGCGAGCGACCCCGCTTTATGATCCGGGCAGGCGATGAGGCACTGGATATCATGCTGGGCGAGGCGGGATACACGATCATCGATCCCGTCCACATGTATGTCGCCGCGCTGGCGGATCTGGACATGACCCCGCCCGAGCGCACCGCCAGCTTTCACATATGGGAGCCGCTGGCGATCCAGCGCGAGATCTGGGCCGAGAGCGGCATTGGCCCCGAGCGGGTTGCCGTGATGATGCGCGCGGATTGCCCCAAGACGGCCCTTCTGGGGCGCGATACTGGGCGGGCGGTTGCCACAGGCTTTGCCGCGATAAATAACGGCACGGCGATGGTTCACGCGCTAGAGGTGCTGCCGGATTATCGCAGGCGCGGCGTCGCGCGCAATCTGATGACCGAGGCGGCAATCTGGGCGCGTGGGCAGGGCGCGCGGCATCTGGCGGTGATCTGCACCGCCGACAATACCGGCGCGAACGCGCTTTATGCCGGGATGGGGATGGCCCATGTTGGGCGCTATCACTACCGTCAGCATCCGCAGGGTGCCGCGTGACGCACGCCCGCAGCCTTCTGGTCTGCCTTGCGCTGCTGATAGGGGGCGTCGCGGCCCCCGCTGCGGCGCTGGAACTATCCTTGCCGCCGACCGCCGTAATGGCACGCGAGGTAAAGGGTGACGGGCGTAGTTTTGCGCTGCCGATCGGGCCTTGGGCCAATGGCAGTGTACCGGTGCAGAATGTCGCGGGCGATGTGACGCGGCAGGCGTGGCGGATTGATGGTGGTTCTGCCACCACGCTGCAACTGATGAACGGGCTGGCGGCGCAATTGGACGCGGCGGGGTATGACATGCTGTTTCGCTGTGAAGACGCGACATGTGGAGGCTTTGATTTTCGCTTTGCGACCCCGGTGCTGCCGCCGCCCGAGATGTTTGTCGATCTCTTTGACTACCGGTTCCTATCGGCCAGCCGGGGCGAGGGCAGCGGCGCGCAGCATGTCAGCCTGTTGGTCAGCCGCTCGGGCGCAGCCTCTTACTTGCAAGTGACGCAGATCGCAGCGGACGACGCCGAGGCGGGGACCACAGCGCAGGTGCAGTCCGCGCCGCCTGTGGCCACGCAAGACGCCATCGTGAGTGCATTGCAGACGCGAGGCCGGGCTGTTTTGAGCGATCTGGACTTTGGCACCGGCGCCGCCGCGCTGGGCGAGGGGCCGTTTGCGTCGCTCACCGCGCTGGCGGGCTACCTCAAGGCGGACGGCACGCGGCGCATCGCGCTGGTGGGTCATACGGACACGGTCGGGGGCTATGACACTAACCTCGCCCTGTCGCGCCGCCGCGCCCGCGCGGTGATGGAGCGCCTTGCGGGCGCCCACGGCGTGCCCGCCGCCCAGCTTGAGGCCGACGGCATCGCCTATCTCGCACCGCGCGCGCCCAATGCCAGCGCCGAGGGTCGCGAGGCGAACCGCCGTGTCGAGGCCGTTCTGCTGAGCGGCGAGTGATCACGGCGCGGCCTCTGGTTCTTTTGGTGCTGCCGCATTAAGGAGGGCCGCAAGATGTAATCCATGAGGCCCGACATGCAAAATCAGCACACCGGACGCACCACGCGCGACGGCATCCGCATCCATAAGGCGGCGGATTTCGCAGGCATGCACAAGGCCGGTGCGCTGGCTGCACAGATCCTAGATGCTGTCGCGCCGCATGTGACGGTCGGCCAGACGACAGGCGCGCTGGATGCGATGATCGAGGGGATGGTGAACGACGCCGGCGCGACCTCGGCCACCATCGGCTACAAGGGCTACAAGCACGCCAGCTGCATTAGCGTCAATCACGTCGTCTGCCACGGGATTCCGGGCGACAAGATGCTGAAAGACGGTGATATCCTGAACATTGACGTCACGGTGATCGTCGATGGCTGGTTCGGCGATACCAGCCGGATGTACGTGGCAGGCACCCTCAGCCGCAGGGCCGAGCGTCTGGTGCAGGTCACCCACGACGCGCTGATGGTCGGGATCGAGGCGGTGCGCCCCGGCAATACCTTTGGCGACATCGGCCACGCGATTCAGGCTTATGCCGAGGCGCATCGTATGTCGGTTGTGCGCGATTTCTGCGGTCACGGGCTGGGCCGCGTGTTTCACGCGCCACCTAACGTGGTGCATTTCGGGCGCGCCGGATCGGGCGCAAAGCTGGAAGAAGGCATGTTTTTCACCATTGAGCCGATGATCAATCTGGGCCGCGCCGACACCAAGGTGCTGGCCGACGACTGGACGGCGGTAACGCGCGACAAATCGCTCTCGGCGCAGTTCGAGCATTCGATCGGTGTCACGGCGGACGGGGCCGAGATTTTCACTCTCTCGCCCGGTGGCCTCTTTCACCCGACCTACGGCTGATTGCGCTCTACTGCGCGTTATGCGCCTGCCGCGCGCGCAGTTATGGCACGCCCTGCTGCCGCGCCCGACGCCCAGGCCCATTGGAAATTGTAGCCGCCCAGCCAGCCGGTGACGTCCACCGCCTCGCCAATGACGTAAAGACCCGGCTGCGTGCGTGCCTCCATCGTTTTCGAACTGATGCCGTCTGTGTCGATCCCGCCCAGCGTGACCTCGGCGGTGCGGTAGCCTTCGGTGCCGCCGGGGGTCAGCTGCCAGTTTTTGAGCAGCGCGCAAAGTTGGCTGAGCGTCGCGTCGCTTTGGTCAGCCAGATTGCCGGCCAAAGCCACGCCCGTGTGCTGCGGGAGGGTGGCTATCAAGCGGGCGGGGAGGTGGCGTGCGAGTTCGGTTTTCAGGAAGTGCTTGCCCGACTGGCTACGCTGCGCGCGCAGTGTGTCATAAAGCGTGCCGGACGGATCAAGATCGACAGTGATCGGTGTGCCGTCCTGCCAGTAGGATGAAATTTGCAGCATGGCAGGCCCTGATAGGCCGCGATGAGTAAACAGCATCGCCTCGTCGAAAGTCGCGCCACCCGCTGTCGCGCGCACCGGCAGGGCGACGCCGGCCAGATCGGCAAAGCGCCCCTCGGGAAAGGTGAAGGGCACGAGGCCCGCGCGTGTTTGCGTCACATGCAGCCCGAACTGGCGCGCGATATCATAGGCGAGGCCGGTCGCACCCATTTTGGGGATCGACTTGCCTCCTGTCGCCAGCACGACATTGCGGGCGGTGACGTTGTGGCGCTTGCCGTCGCGCTCCAGCTGGGCCTGATACGCGCTGCCGTCATGGGTGAGGCCAACGAGGCTGGTTTGCAGCCACAGATCGGCGCCTGCGCGGGTCATCTCGACGCATAGCATCGCGACGATGTCCTTGGCGGATGTATCGCAAAATAGCTGGCCCAGCGTCTTTTCGTGCCACGCGATGCCGTGGGCCTCGACCAGCGCGATAAAATCCCACTGGGTGTAGCGTCCCAGCGCGGATTTACAGAAATGCGGGTTGGCTGACAGGAAATTCTCGGGCGCGGCGTAAAGATTGGTAAAGTTGCAGCGCCCGCCGCCAGAAATGCGAATTTTCTCGCCCGGCGCACGGGCGTGGTCGATCACCAGCGTACGGCCCGCGCAATGGGTCGCGCACATCATGCCGGCGGCCCCGGCGCCCAGGATCAGCGTGTCAATCTGCATCAGGCTGCCCTGCCCGAAGCAGCGGGGCGGGTCAAGCGCGCCACGTCACCGCGCGGCGGCAAGATCCGCCAAGAGCGGCTTGGAATGTTTGAAATGGCGCGCAATCAACGCACGGGCGCTGGCTGCCCGACGCGATGTGGCGGGCTGGATGGGGGACGGTTTGCTCTGTGCCAAGATGCGGAAAAAGCGCTGCGATTTTGGCCCGTCCGTCCGGTGACAGCGCGCCGGGGGCCATCGGCGCGCAATAAAAACTCTCGGTCTGCAGGCCCTCGGACCAGACCACCTCATGAGCGTCCAGAACCAGATGCAGGTAGTGCACGGCGCAGATATCCATAGCGATGGCGACGCCCGGCAGAGTGGTCAGCTTGCAGGCCGCGACCAGCACCTGATCACAGCCAATTAGGCGCCGCACGGTCGACACGAGCCCAGCAACCGGCCCCTGCTGATAGCCGTCCCCGCCGAGGTGAAAGGTGGTTACCTCGTGACCGTTGCCGGTGTTGATCAGATCGTAGGCCGTGTTGATCGTCGTTCCGGCTGCATAATTCGTGCCGTTGATCGTGGCGGCGCTGGCTAGGCTCTGGGTTGCGTCGATCTCGCCTGAAATGGCATCGTTGTCGGCCACCTCGATCCGCCGAGGCGTGGCATTCGGTGCGAGGCGCAGCCTGAAATTCGGGCTGCCGGCCGCCGCTGCGCCGACCTCGTCGGGCAGTCCGCCTATGAAATCGCTGGCGTCGTAGACGATGAGGAAGGGCATTATTGCTAACTCACAAAAGGCGCGGGTCGGATGGCCCGTCTGCGGATTGCAGACAGACCATTCGAATTCAAGACGAAATCTGGATGAATTGTGGCGCGAGCCTCGCGATCGTTCTGTGGCGTCTGCGCACTTCCCTCCGGCGGCTTTGGCTGCTAGAGTAATGTCATAGACCCCGAAAAGGGGCAGTGTTCGAGGCAGAAGCGGCGGTTGTAATGACAGAAATGGTCTACGGATCGGCACCCATACGGGATGTCGAGCCGGTCCTTCCCAAATGGTGGCGGACGATCGACAAATGGTCGATGTCCTGCGTGTTGATCCTGTTCTGCATTGGCCTGCTTCTGGGCTTTGCCGCGTCGCCCCCCTTGGCCGAAAAGAACGGCTTTGCCCCATTCCACTATGTCCAGCGGCAGATGTTCTTTGGCGGGATGGCGATGATCGCCATGCTGGCGACCTCCATGATGAGCCCGATGCTGGTGCGGCGCCTCGCCGTCATCGGATTTCTGGCGGCACTGGTCGCGCTGATGATGCTGCCCTTCCTCGGGACCGATTTCGGCAAGGGGGCGGTGCGCTGGTATTCACTGGGGTTCGCGTCGGTGCAGCCCTCCGAATTTCTCAAGCCCGGCTTTGTTGTCGCTGCCGCATGGATGATGGCGGCCAGCCGCGAGATTGGCGGCCCGCCCGGCCTGAGCTGGTCGTTTGTGCTGACCATCATCATCGTCGCATTCCTCGCGCTGCAGCCCGATTTCGGGCAGGCGGCGCTGGTCCTGTTCTCGTGGGGCGTGATGTATTTCATCGCGGGCGCGCCCATCCTGCTGCTGACACTGATGGCGGGGGCGGTCGTGATGGTCGGCTCGCTGGCCTATTCCAATTCCGAGCATTTCGCGCGCCGTATTGACGGGTTCCTGTCGCCTGACGTGGACCCGACGACGCAGCTGGGCTTTGCCACTAACGCGATCCAGGAGGGTGGATTTTTCGGCGTTGGTGTGGGCGAAGGGACCGTGAAGTGGTCGCTGCCTGATGCGCATACCGATTTCATCATCGCTGTCGCAGCCGAGGAATATGGTCTGGTTTTGGTGCTGTGCATCATTGCGCTGTACGCCACTGTCGTCGTGCGCTCGCTGATGCGCCTGATGCGTGAGCGTGATCCGTTTATCCGCCTCGCCGGGACGGGTCTTGCCTGCATCTTTGGCGTGCAGGCGATGATCAACATGGGCGTCGCGGTGCGGCTGCTGCCGGCCAAGGGCATGACGCTGCCCTTCGTCAGTTACGGCGGCTCGTCGCTGATTGCCGGCGGGATTGCTGTTGGGATGCTCTTTGCCTTCACTCGCTCGCGGCCCCAGGGTGAGATCGGAGATATCCTGAGAGGGCGGGCAAGATGAGTGGCAAGGCCCCCCTGATCGTGATGGCCGCAGGCGGCACCGGCGGGCATATGTTCCCGGCGCAATCGCTGGCCGAGCATTTGCTGCGCGAAGGCTGGCGGGTCAAACTTAGCACCGATGCGCGCGGCGCGCGTTACACCGGCGGTTTTCCGGACGGCGTCGAGATCGAGCAGATCGCCAGCGCCAGTTTTGCGCGCGGCGGGCTGGTGGCCAAGGGGCTGGCACCTTTCCGCATCCTTGGCGGCACGCTGGCTGCAACATGGCGGATGCTGCGCGACAAGCCGGATGTCGTGATCGGCTTTGGCGGTTATCCCAGCATCCCGGCGCTTACGGCGGCGTGGCTGCTGCGCCTGCCGCGCGTGGTGCATGAACAGAATGGCGTGATGGGCCGCGTGAACCGATTTTTTGCGAAACGCGTCGATGCCATCGCCTGCGGCACATGGCCCACCGATCTGCCCGAGGGCATCGAGGGCTATCATGTCGGCAATCCCGTGCGCGCCGCCGTGGCCGAGCGGGCAGGCGCGGGCTATATCCCACCGGGCGATTATCCCATGTCGATCCTCGTGATTGGCGGCAGTCAGGGCGCGCGCATCCTCAGCGACGTGGTGCCGCCCGCCATTGCAGGTCTGCCAATAGAAATTCTGCGCAACATCCGCGTCGCCCATCAGGCGCGCGGCGAGGATCTGGAACGTGTCTGCGCATATTACGCCGAGCAGGGTATCGACGCCGACGTGCAGGAATTCTTTGACGACGTGCCTAGCCTTATGAGCGAGGCGCAGTTGATTATCAGCCGCGCGGGTGCGTCCTCTCTTGCCGATATCGCCGTCATTGGCCGCCCCGCCATTCTAATCCCCTATGCCGCCGCCGCCGGCGATCATCAGACCGCCAATGCGCAGGCGCTGACGCAGGCCGGCGCCGCGATCCTTGTGCCCGAGAGCCGCCTCGATCATACCGCGCTGACGCAGCAAATCGAAACGGTGATGACCCAGCCCAAAGGCGCCAACCAGATGTCGCGCGCGGCCCTTGGCTGTGCCATGCCGGACGCCACGCAGGCGCTGGCGCACCTCGTCCAGACGATCGCTCAGAAAGGCAAAGGCTAGATGAACCCAGCCACGAAACTTCCCGGCGATGTCGGCCCCATCCACTTTGTCGGCATTGGCGGCATCGGAATGTCCGGCATCGCCGAGGTGCTGCTGAACCATGGCTACGACGTGCAGGGCAGCGATCTAAAGCGCTCGCCTCTGACCGACCGGCTGGCCGAAAAAGGCGCGCGGATATTCGAGGGCCAGCGGGTCGAGAATCTAGAGGGCGCGCAGGTCGTCGTCATCTCGTCCGCGATCAAGCCGGGCAATCCCGAACTGGACGAGGCCCGCAAGCGCGGCCTGCCCGTCGTGCGCCGCGCCGAGATGCTGGCCGAGTTGATGCGCCTCAAATCCAACATCGCCGTCGCCGGAACCCATGGCAAGACGACAACCACCACGATGGTCGCCGCCCTTCTGGATCACGGCCAGTTTGATCCCACCGTCGTCAATGGCGGCATCATCCACGCCTATGGCAGCAATGCCCGCGTCGGCGGCGGCGAGTGGATGGTGGTTGAGGCGGATGAAAGTGACGGCACCTTTAATCGCCTGCCCGCCACCATCGCCATCGTGACCAATATCGACCCCGAGCATATGGAACATTGGGGGACCGAGGCGGCGCTGCACAAGGGGTTCGAGGATTTCGTGTCCAACATCCCGTTTTATGGCCTCGCCGTCTGCTGCACTGATGATGTCGACGTTCAGACGCTGGTGGGCAAGATCACGGATCGGCGCGTCATCACCTACGGCTTTAACGCGCAGGCCGATGTGCGCGCGGTTAACTTAGCTTACGCCAAGGGGATCGCGCATTTCGATATCGAGCTGCAATCCGAGGGCATGGTGATCGAGGGTTGCACCCTGCCGATGCCGGGCGATCACAACGTCAGCAACGCGCTTGGCGCTGTCGCCGTCGCGCGCCACCTTGGCATGAAAACCGCCGAAATCCGCGAAGCGCTGGCCGCCTTTGGTGGGGTCAACCGCCGCTTTACCCGCGTCGGCGAGGTGAATGGCGTCACCATCATCGACGATTACGGCCACCACCCTACTGAGATTTCAGCCGTGCTGAAGGCCGCGCGCCACGCGACCGAAGGCCGCGTCATCGCCGTGCATCAGCCGCACCGCTACACACGCCTCAGCCACCATTTCGAGGAATTCTGCGCTTGCTTTAACGAGGCCGACATCGTCGGTATCGCGCCTGTCTACGGCGCGGGCGAAGAGCCGATTCCGGGTGCGAACCGCGACGATCTGGTCGCGGGCCTTATCGACCGGGGCCATCGCGACGCCCACGCCATTGACGGCGAGGACGGGTTGGCCGAACTGGTGCGCCTGTATGCGCGCCCCGGCGACATGGTGGTCTGCCTTGGCGCAGGCACGATCAGCGGCTGGGCAAACCGCCTGCCGGACGTACTTAAAACCGTCGAATTGCAGGAAGGATAACTCATGCCCCTATCGCTGATACTGGCCTTTCTCTGGGCGCTGGGCGCGAACCTTCTGGCGATGACACCCAGTCGTGACAAGCATTGGCGCGCAGCCTATGCGATGATCGCCGTGGGAATCCCGATCCTTGGATATGTGACCTACCAGACCGGGCCGCTGATGGGATTCTTGTGCCTGATGGCGGCCGTTTCGGTGCTGCGCTGGCCGGTGGTCTATCTGTGGCGTTGGCTACGCGGCACGGGGCACGGGCTGGCCGAGGATTGATCGAATGAGGCCCAAGATTACAAGGCCCGTGCGATGATCGGTCTGCCTCCCATCCTGACTATTTTGCTGATCGCGGCGTTCTGCGTTGGGGCGGGGATATTCTACCGCACTGCGATGCGCCGGGGTAGCCGCGCGGCGCTGATCGGCTGGGGGCTGTGCGGCGCTGCCGTGATGGTGCTGGGCTGGGGCGCTTACGCGATGCAGGCGCCACCGCACGCGATGATCTTTGTCGGCCTCATCCTGCCCGTCTGGCTGATGGGCGGGCTCGTCGGTATGGTCATCGGGTTGGTGCGCAAGGCATTGCTGAAGTAATCCGCGCGGTGGCATATGCTTGCCGTGGATTGCCCGGATTATTGAGAAAGGTAGCCATATGGACGGGTTCGGAGATTGTATCCTGATCGTATCGGTCGGAATGATCGGCGGTTTTCTGTTTGCCATGTTCGGCCTTTACGCAATCGTCAGGAGTTCTGGGACAGGTGTGGCCCTAGGTATCTTGGGTATCTGTGCCGTGGCACTATTTCTTGTGAACTTCGCAACAAATTTGATGCCGATGCCGTCTAGTATCGAAGATTACACTAGCCTGATCCTGCCTGCAGCGATGCTTGGAGCGTTTCTCGGCTTTCTGATCGGTGCGGTGGAGCGGAGCGGAGACAGATGATTGTTCTTATGCCCACCCCGCGCGGGCGCCTGACGCCGCAGCGACCGCTGGCGGACCTGACGTGGCTTCGCGTGGGCGGGCCTGCCGACTGGCTGTTGCAGCCTGCGGATGAGGCCGATCTGGCCGATTTCCTGCGCGCGCTCGATCCCGACATCAAAGTGTTCCCCATGGGTGTCGGCAGCAACCTGATCGTGCGCGATGGCGGCTTGCGCGCTGTCGTGATCCGCCTCGGGCGTGGCTTCAACTCAATCGAGGTGGAGGGCACGCGCGTCACCGCTGGCGCCGCCGCGCTGGATGCCCATGTGGCACGGCGTGCTGGCGAGGCGGGGATGGACCTTACGTTCCTGCGCACCATTCCGGGCGCCATCGGCGGGGCCGTGCGCATGAATGCGGGTTGCTATGGAAGCTATACCGCCGATGTTTTTGTCAGCGCGCGCGCGGTCACACGTGAGGGTGAGATTGTGACGCTGAGCGCTGACGACTTGAATTTTCGCTACCGCCAAACCGATCTGCCCGAGGGCTGGGTGCTGATCTCGGCCACGCTGGAGGGGCCTAAGGGCGACCCTGAGACGCTGGCCGCGCGAATGGAGGCACAGCTTAAAAAACGGGACGAAACCCAGCCGACCAAGGATCGCACGGCGGGCAGTACGTTCCGCAATCCGGCGGGCTTTAGCAGTACCGGACAGGCAGGCGACACGCACGAATTAAAGGCGTGGAAGGTGATCGACGACGCCGGAATGCGCGGCGCACGTCGCGGGGCCGCGCAGATGAGCCCGAAACATCCCAATTTTTTGGTCAATACAGGGGGCGCCACAGCCGCCGATCTGGAGGGTCTGGGCGAAGATGTGCGAAAAAAGGTTTTTCAAACCAGCACAATAGAGTTAGAGTGGGAAATCATGAGGGTCGGTGAACCGGCTCCTTGATAGGGTGTAAAACCCAAAAACAATAAAAACAGGGCCGATAACGGTCCGGGACTTGAGGCAGATCGGTGGTTCGTTCGAGCAGAACAAACCCCAAAGTTGCGGTGATTATGGGCGGCCCGTCGGCAGAGCGCGACGTGTCGCTGTCGTCCGGGCGCGAATGCGCCACCGCGCTGAGGGATGAAGGCTACAACGTGGTCGAGGTGGACGCTGGTGCGGACCTCGCAGTAAAGCTGTCCGAAATTGCCCCCGACGTCGTCTTTAACGCGCTGCATGGCCGCTGGGGTGAGGATGGCTGCGTGCAGGGCCTGCTGGAATGGCTGCGCATCCCCTATACCCATTCGGGCGTTCTGTCCTCGGCCCTGTCGATGGACAAGGAGGCGACGAAATCTGCCTACCGTGCCATCGGATTGCCTGTCGTTCCCAGTATTCTGGCCAATCGCGACGATGTGCGTGCAGAGCATCCAATGCAGCCGCCCTATGTGGTTAAGCCTAATAACGAAGGCTCCTCGGTCGGCGTCTACATTGTGCATGAGGCCGCCAATGGCCCGGCGCAACTGTCGGACGACATGCCCGAGCGCGTCATGGTCGAGGCTTATGCGCCGGGTCGCGAGCTGACCACCACCGTCGTCGGTGATCGCGCGCTAGTGACCGATATCATCACCGACGGCTGGTATGATTACTCCGCGAAATACGAGGTCGGCGGCTCGCGCCATGTGGTGCCTGCCGACATCCCTCAGGACATTTTTGATCTGTGCATGGACTACGCCCTGCGCGCGCATGTGGCATTGGGCTGCCGGGGCGTCAGCCGCACCGATTTTCGCTGGGACGAAGCAAAAGGGCAGACGGGTCTGATCCTGCTTGAGACGAACACCCAGCCCGGCATGACGCCCACATCGCTCAGCCCTGAACAGGCACGGGCGGTCGGCATGAGCTTTGGCGCGCTGTGTCGCTGGATGGTCGAGGACGCATCATGCGACAGGTAAACACGCGCAACCGAAACGCCGGCGCCAAGAGCGATCCCGCCCCATCGCGCTGGTCCTACCGGATGCAGCGGGTGCTGCTGACGCCGATGTATCGTCGCATGCTGCGCTTAGGCATTCCGTTCTGCCTGACTTTCGGGGTGGCTACGTGGTACCTGTCGGACCCTGCTGTGCAGCAACGCATCGGGCTGGCCGTCGCCGATATGCGCCAGCAGATCCAGACGCGCCCCGAATTCATGGTCAAGCTGATGTCGGTCGACGGCGCCAGTGATCGCGTCGCCGAAGAAGTTCGCGACACGTTCACCTACACGCTGCCCGCCAGTTCCTTTGACATGGACCTGGACGCCGTGCGCGCCGCAGTCGAAGAACTGCCGGCCGTCGCCAGCGCCGCTGTGCGCGTGCGTCAGGGCGGCGTGCTGGAAATCCGGGTGAGCGAGCGTCAGCCCGCCGCGCTGATCCGCGTACCCAAGGGGTTGATCGTCGTCGACGCCGAAGGTGTCGCGCTCGACGCCGTTGCGCATCGCGGCGAGCGGCCAAACCTGCCTGTCCTGACCGGGCCGGGCGCGGATGAGGCCGTGGC
>RCMY010002220.1_pt1 | contig 17670 bp, 17 predicted proteins | sample 2041341 | NCBI WGS metagenome assembly RCMY01 (sample SAMN09708234, study PRJNA481090) | Marine sediment metagenome, whole genome shotgun sequencing project. | reverse complement strand
TGAACAATGCAATGCTATCTTTAGTAGTCAAGCCAGCTTCCGCTAAGCTAGATAGAATCGAGCTAAATTGTATCTTTTGAATTAACAAATAAAATAAGGCGGCTCCAATTCCACAAGCTAGATAAAAGATTAAGAATTTTTTAGCTCCCCAAACTTTTTCCAATACTTGACCAAACATCCATAAACCAATCATATTAAATAAGAGGTGATTAATGCTGCCATGCATAAAAATATGACTGAGATATTGCCAAAATCTATTATTTGGATTATCAATAAAATATAACATCATTAAATTCGGTTCGCCAAACACACCACTCTCACTAACAAAGAAAATAATAACCGTGATGGCAACTAAAATATTTGTTAGTGTTAGATAAGAATTTTTCTTAAAAGGGGCTGTTTGACTGTGATTTTGAGTATTAATTTTCAAGCTCCTTATTGTTTTCTTCAATTTTTTGCATTAAGGCTTCATCATAGGCAACCCACCCGGCCGCATTAGCAGACTCTAGCCTTAGTACAGATTTAGTTTTACCTTTTATTTGCGATAGCACTTTGACACGTTCGCCTTTTTGCACTTCTCCAACCACTTTATGTTCTGCACAGTCTTGAGTGCATTCAATTTTGTTATAAAGCGAAAAATTCTGCAACGCGAGAAGCTCGGGCTTGGATTTACCAACTGCCCCAGACAAATACATCAAAAGTATGACAGAGATACAAAAAACTAAAGCGAATGCGGTTTTCATTGTGTTCTATTCTAATTGAAAGCGTAACTTAAGTTTCTGCTCTTACCGCTTTACGCGATAGTACTGTAAATCTCCAGGTAAGCAGAATTGATGCTACCAATAGGCCGCCAACCAATCCCCCCCATATATAAGTTGGACCAAGCTGCATTTTGATGCCTAAATACCAAGCCATTAAAAATCCTACAGGCCAATATGAAAATAGGTTTATATACATTGGTATTTGCGTATCTTTAAAACCTCGTAAAGCACCACTGGCCGCTACTTGAATGCCATCCACAATTTGAAAAGCTGCTGCCATGCCTAAGAGACTCACTGCAATTTTTGCCACAACCGCATCCTGCGTGTACAAACCTATTATTTGTTGTGCAAATAAAATCATAACAATTGCCGACACTGCCATAAAACCGGTTGCCAAAATGATGCCGGTATAACCTGCTGTTCGTGCTTCATGCATTTTCTTTTGACCAATTAACTGACCAACCACTGAAGTATTTGCCATGCTCATACCAAAAGGCACCATAAACATGAACGCGGCATAGTTAAGTGCAATTTGATGAGCCGCTAAAACATTTTTACCTAAAGAACCCATGAGTAAGGCGGCAATACTAAACAAACTAATTTCTGCTAAAATACTAACGCCGATTGGAACTCCTAGAATCAGCAGTTCACTTAAAGCTTTTTTTTGCGGCCACTCGAATTTTGAGAATATTTTCAAGGGCTTATATACCCGAACTTTTGCCACATACAAACCTAACAATAGCAACATTAATACAAAAATTATTGCCGAAGCTAGACCGCAACCGGCCGCACCCATTTCTGGAAAGCCCCACTTACCGTAGATTAATACCCAATTAAAAAGCACATTCAGGCAGGCACAAAAAATGGCAATGTACATTATCGGTCGTGTATGTCCAATGCCTTCACTGGTCATACGCAAACTCATGTAAGCAAATACAAATGGCAAAGATAATGTGATGTAACTTAAGTATTCATCCGCAAGACTAACAATCTCTGGCTCTAAACCAAAATAGGAAAATACCCATTCAAGATTCTGGCCTATTATTAATAATGGAATGCCAAGCAGCAAAGCTAACCACAAAGTTTGACGCAAAAAGAAACCTGCTTTTTCTGATTGTCCTGACGCGTGATATTGAGCAGTAACTGGGCTCAAGGCCATGAGGATACCCATACCAGCTAAAAAAACCATCGTCCATACTGCTCCACCCGCAGCGACCGCTGCCAATGAATCAGTGCTATGCCTACCTGACATAATAGTATCGGCCAAATTCATACTCATGATGGCCAAATTATTCACAATTAAGGGTAAGCCAATTTTAAAAATTGAGCGCGCTTGTTTCTTATTAAAAAAAGTAGGGCTAGATTCAGGGTTAGTAGACATATAGTTTATTAAATTAGTTTTTTTAAAAGGTATTTCTTATGCAAAAAATTCAAAAACCTAATTTATCCCAGTCCTTGGTTTCAAAAATTTGTCTGAGGTCATCTGCAGTTCGGCGATACTCATCGTATCTAAACTGACCTTGTTCCCAAACGATGCCCTGTTGAAAGTTGCCGCCCGATTTGCAGGACGCATCAAACATACAAAATAAACTCATCATCTTGCTGTTTTGTGAACAGCTTTCTTCATAACCTTGATCGCATGCTAATAACATCCAGGCTTCTTTACTTTTATTGGGATGACCATCCTCATAAAATAAATTCAAATGTTCTGCCATCGACATCAAAGTTTCTGGGTTTACACGGCCCTCTACAAAATGTTCCCGCATTTTAGAATGAAACTCTACTTTGGCTTTATTACGAGCAATCTCATATGCATCTTGCAGCCCGTCCTTAGTCACCTCAGGAGCCATTTCAACCTCTTCACGTAAGCGCTTACTGATTAATGAGTAACCTGTTGTAACAAACGCACTTGCTTGATTGGCCTCTGCCGCTTTATCAAACCAATCACGCGAATTTCCAAGTGCTTTTAGTTGTTCACCATCCATAGTTTTACAGCGTTTTGAAGCATCAATGACTATTGGCAACAATTGTGACATTTGACTTTGTTGCTCAGGATTTACTGTTAGTCTATTTTCTGTAAACATTGCAATGAGTTGTGTCTCAGGCGTTTCATACAAGTAGCCGCACATTTCAGCTACCTGCCCAATGGCAAAATCGGCCCACGCCTCACCATTTTCAGACAAAGCTAATAGCTCGTTTAATTGAGCATTTAAATCATCAGCATTAAAAATGGTGCTAATAACTGAGCTTTTACCATCTTTTACTGCTTGTAGAGCAGCCGATAGCGTTGGAGTTACGTTAGTTTCTTCTGCTTGTGGGTCTTCTTCAGGGAGTAATTCTTTAGCGGTTTCAGGTTTAGCTTTTTCTTTGCTAGCGCTAAGCTGTGATTGTGCTAATTCTACCGTTTCTGAAGGAGTAATTTCCTGTTGTCCAGTGGGCGTTAACAAGAAAAGCGAAAGCCCAAGAGCCATCACAAAGCAAACTACTAAAAGAATAGGGAAAATCTTGCTTTCAAACATAGTAATATTATAGGTCTTATCGTGCTCTTGTTTCTAACAATAGCTAGACTTAATCACAAATACCCTAGCAACAACATCGAGGAATTTTCCATGAGTTTTTCTAATCCTAAACGCGTAGCCATTGTGGCTGCAAATCGTATTCCTTTTGCCAGAGCACACGGCGCGTACTCAACTGTTGGCAATGAAGACATGATGACTGTGGCTCTCAAAGGATTAGTTGATAAAACTAATTTACATGGTGAAAGATTAGGTGATGTATCGCTTGGTGCTGTTATTAAACACTCTAAAGATTGGAATTTAGCCAGAGAAAGCGTACTTGGTAGCGGCTTATCGAGAGAAACCCCTGCCTATGATATTCAAAGAGCCTGTGGCACTGGTCTTTCAGCTGCCATACAAATTGCCAATAAAATTGCACTGGGTCAAATTGATTCTGGCATAGCAGGCGGTTGCGACACGGTTAGTGATGCTCCCATTGTGTATGCCCGTGAATATCAACAACTGCTATTAAAAATGAATCGCCAACGCAGTGGTATGGATAAATTTAAAACTATTCTAGGAATTCGACCAAGACATTTCAAACCTGAGTTCCCAGGTGTTACAGAACCACGAACCGGTTTATCCATGGGTGAAAGTTGTGAACTAATGGCCAAAGAATGGAATATTTCACGAGAAGCTCAAGATCAACTCGCTTTAGAGAGTCATTTAAAAACCGCGGCGGCTTATGAAGAAGGTTTTTACTCAGATTTAGTTACTCCATTTTTAGGGTTAGAAAGAGATAATAATTTACGCGCAACGAGCACTATGGAATCGTTGGCAAAACTCAAACCTGCTTTTGATAAAAAATCAGGCCAAGGTACATTAACAGCTGGAAATAGCACACCGTTAACCGATGGTGCTTCGGCGGTTTTACTGGCTAATGAAGAGTGGGCTAAAGCACATAACTTACCAATAATGGCTTACATGACTCACAGCGAAGAAGCCGCAATAGACTTCATCGGCCATAACGGTCACAAAGAAGGTCTATTAATGGCTCCAGTTTATGCGGTGTCACGAATGATTGAAAAAGCTGGCATTGCATTGCAAGACTTTGACCTTTATGAAATTCATGAAGCCTTTGCGGCACAAGTCTTATGCACTTTAGCGGCTTGGGAATCTGAAGAGTTTTGTAAAACACGTTTAGGTCGCGACAAAGCGATGGGCTCGATTGATAGAGCTAAATTAAACTTAAAAGGGAGCAGCCTTGCTCAAGGCCATCCTTTTGGTGCAACCGGTGCACGCATCATTGGTAACGCAGCCAAACAATTACAACAACGCGGTTCGGGCAGAGCATTAATTTCAATTTGTACCGGAGGCGGCATGGGTGTTACGGCTATTTTAGAGGCGGCTTATTAGAATTGACTCTAGACATGGTATATACTGGTATATACCATGTTTATTCAAAGAATCTGTTCTGCCCTAACTAAAGAAAATATTCCATATGCAATAGTTGGAGGCTTTGCTGTTGCTCTGCATGGCTTACCACGCGGTACATTTGATTTAGATATTGTAATTCGATGGACTGAAAAAAATCTTACAAAAGCAGAAGCCTCTTTAAATAATTGTGGCTTAATTTCGCGTTTACCAATATCTGCAAAAGAAATTTTTGAATTTCGTGATGAATACATTGAGAACCGAAATTTAATTGCTTGGAATTTTTACAACCCTATGGCACTGAACGAACAAGTTGATTTATTAATTAATTTTGACCTAGGCCGTAAAAAAGTAATCTCTAAAGTGTTCTCAAACACACCCTTGCAAATCTTAAATATTAAAGACCTCATTAAAATGAAAATTGAATCGGGTAGAGAGCAAGATTTAGCAGATGTGCAAGGCTTGGAGAAGCTCTTATGAACAGAGCAACGCAATATTTTTCTGATGAATACATTGAACGATGCAAAGAATTAAGTACTGCCGAAATATTGCAATTTATAAGTGACTTTCAATCACTGCATGCAGACAGCGCCACAGCTAAAAAACAAAAATCTAAATTAATAAGTTTAAAAGTTGAGCCTGCTCTGCTAAACAACTTTAAACAACAATGTGATTTAAATGGTTTTAAGTATCAGACTCATATTAAAGAATTAATGCGGAAGTGGTTACTAGAGAATTAATTATTGAACTCTTCAAACCTACTAATTTAGAGTAAATTACTTTGTTGACTGTACATAAACGCATAAATTGCTGCATAAGCCAGCACTAATAATGCAATAAGAATCTTGAGTATTTTCATAAACTTGTTTGAATTTCAATAAATTACACGCTTATCCTTGCACATTTGTTTACAAACAGCCATTATTACGGGATAAATAAACATAGAATAAAAAAAGCGAGGAGCTTGCATGCAATCGGTTACTGAAATTATCACTAGTATCAATAATGTCTTATGGCACAAATGGGTGCTGTATATCATTGTGGGAACAGGAATTCTGTTCACTATTTGGTCTGTATTTTCCCAATATAGAGCCCTTACACACGGTACAGCTGTACTTCGTGGTAAATACGATGATAAAGACGATCCAGGTGCTATCAGCCATTTCCAAGCCCTTTCTGCTGCTCTTTCAGCAACGGTTGGTTTAGGAAATATTGGTGGAGTTGCACTTGCTATTGCCTTAGGTGGACCTGGTGCCGTTTTCTGGATGTGGGTAGTTGGCTTCTTAGGTATGGCGATTAAACTAACAACCGTTACCTTATCCATGCTTTATCGCGATACCAGCATTCCTGGTGAGCCGCGTGGCGGACCTATGTATGTAGTCAGCAAAGGCTTGGCTAATATGAATCCAAAATGGGCTGGCCTAGGTAAATTCTTTGGCGGCGTATTCTGTATCACCTTGCTTACCTCTGCGGTAACCGGCGGTAATATGTTCCAAGCGTGGAATGTAGCTGATCTTTCGCAAGAATATTTCGGCATACCTAAAATGGCAACAGGCGTTATGCTAGCCATAATTGTAGCCATGGTGATTATTGGTGGTATTAAACGTATTGGCTCAGTAGCTGGTCGCTTAGTACCATTTATGGTAATTGTTTATATATTAGCTGGCTTAATTGTATTGGTCACTAATGCTAGTCAAATATTACCAATGTTTAAGTTAATTGTTGTTTCAGCATTTAATCCACACGAAGCGACAGGCGCGTTTATCGGCGGTACAGCTGCAACAGCTTTTGCCTTAGGTATGAAACGTGCCTTGTTCTCCAACGAAGCAGGACAAGGTTCATCACCTATTGCTCACTCGGCTGCACGTACTAAAGAGCCAGTACGCGAAGGTATTGTGGCAGGCATGGAGCCTTTCATTGATACGATTGTTGTATGTACATTTACTGCATTAATCATTCTATCAACTGGAATTTGGAACCGCGCTGCAGAAGCAAATTATGTCAACGCACCTCAAGTGATGGCCGGTACAGAATTAGGATTGTGGACGATTGATGATACGTCGCTTCCAACACTGAAAGACCAGTCCGACACTTTACAAGAAGGTGGCACGGTCTATATGTATCTTGAAGGTGATGACAATCTTGCAACGGGTAATAACTATCATCAACTAGCTGGCAACATTGTGAATAAAGAAGGTCAACTCAAAATTGTATGGGACACAATTGCTCTTAAAAACCAACCTAAAGCAAGAGACGGCGAAGTTTATAAGAACTTGGTTGGTGCTACCTTAACCGCCAAAGCTTTCGATTCTGTAATTCCTGACATGGGTAAATGGATGGTGACTTTAGCCTCGTGGTTATTTGCTATTTCAACCATGATTTCGTGGAGCTACTATGGCGAGCAAGGCATCATCTATTTATTTGGTAAAAAAGCAGTAACGCCTTACAAATTAATTTACTGTTCCTTGATTCTTGTAGCAACAACCAACTTGATCCAAACCACATCGCAGCTGGATAATTTCAGTAGTCTGGGTACGGGGGTCATGCTCTGGATAAACATCCCGATTACGCTATTCTTTGGTTATCAAGCGATGAAAGCCTACAAAAACTATATTGCCAGACTTAAAAATGGCAAGATGGGGGACGGTCATGAAGCTCCTTCTTTGGCAGACTTGCTGTCAGGCAAAGTTGACTAAAAATGAATTAATCAGATAATTCAATAAGTTAAACCGTTGATGTGAAAGCATCAGCGGTTTTTTTATATCTGAAATTTCTAAATAATTGACATACATACCAGTCGGTATGTAAAATACACGCTCGTATTCAATTTACTAGTTTCCATTATTCATTATGCAAACTGCACAAAAACAAAAAGCAGATCAAACTCGCGAACAGATATTATTTGCAGCATTTAACGAAATCCATGCACAAGGATTCCGCTCTGCCTCCTTAGGCAATATTCTGAAAAAAACTGGCCTCACCAAAGGGGCTTTGTATCATCATTTTCCAAACAAACAAGCACTCGGTTATGCCGTTTTTGATGAGTTGATTGTTCCCCAGTCTCAAGGCCGTTGGATTCGTTTGCAAGATCCAAAAAATAATCCAATTGATGTGATGTTGGACATTGGGCAAGAGCTGATTGTTGAGATGGATAGTGAAGCAATCCAACTAGGTTGCCCAGTTTGCAATCTGATTCAAGAGATGTCTGGCGTTAATAAAGGCTTCCATGATCGATTCAACAATTATCAAAATGAATGGCGAAAAAACCTAAGTGATGCAATCAGTCGTGGTCAAAAACAAAACTTGATTATCAAAGATGCAAACCCAAATGCAGTAGCATCTTTTTTAATTGCCTGTCATGACGGTGCTGCCAGTGTTGGCAAAGCAACACACGATATAAATGAATATATCAATTGCGTTAATGAAACCAATCGTTACCTAAGCAATTTACGCTCAACTTAATAATAAAAATTTATCCCACTGGACACTAAAATGGACACTTCAGGTTCGCAAGAAATCAATTACACCAAGCTTGATAAACACGTAGTGAGTTTTGCTACAAAAATGCTTGATTACAATTGGTTAGTCATTCTCACTACTTTGATTGTGGTGATAGCCTCAGCAGTCGGTTTGAAGAATTATCAAATGGTAACTGACTTTAGAGTTTTTTTTAGTGATGAAAACCCACAGCTAATTGCTTTTAATGAATTGGAAGACACCTACGTTAAAAATGATGTGCTTTTATATGTGATTGCACCTAAAGATGGTGTTGTGTTTAATAATGAAGTTCTCACAGCTATTGCAGACATTACTGAAGAGTCATGGAAACTGACACACAGCTCGCGTGTTGATTCGATTACTAACTTTCAACACACTTACGCTGAAGACGATGACTTAATTGTTGAAAGCCTGATTGAATTTCCGGATAGTTTAAGCGCCTCTGAAATTGCACAAAAAAAACAAATTGCTTTAGATGAACCTGTTTTACGCGATCGTTTAATTTCCAGCAAAGCCGATGTTACCGGCATCAGCATAACCTTTCAAATGCCAGATGTTGACCCACAGGCGTCCCTTAAATCTTTTGATTCTGCGGTAATCCTACGTGATCAAATGGAAGCTAAATACCCGTTTCTTGATATAGGCATCACAGGCTTTGTTGCAATGGATGGCGCTTTCTTTGAAGCCTCTGATACAGATGCGAAAACATTGATGCCGGGGATGTTCATTGCCATTCTGATAATACTGGGCTTATTGCTAAGAAGTTTTTCAGCCACTTTTGTCAGTTTAAACTTAATTATTTTCTCAATTTTAATCGGCATGGGTATTAGCTTATGGGCTGGAGTAAAAATGACCTCTGCCTCCATGCCTGCTCCAATCATGATAATGACCCTAGCTGTTGCCGACTGTGTGCACCTCTATGTAACACTCTTACAAGGTTTAGGCAACGGACAAAGCAAACGTGAAGCTATCATAGAATCGGTTCGTGTCAATTTCATGCCGGTATTACTCACCAGTGTGACCACGGCAATTGGTTTCTTGATGATGAATTTTTCGGATTCACCTCCTTTTCATGATCTCGGAAATATCACAGCTCTAGGAGTGATGGTTGCATTTGTCTTAGCCATTACATTCTTACCGGCCCTCACGTCGGTATTGCCTATCAAAGCCAAGATGCGTCAAGATAATATTCTCAATCGCTCTATGGATAAGCTTGCCGACTTTGTGATTAGACGAAATAAGGGTTTATTAATTGGCGGATTCATACTAAGTATTATTGTGCTTAGCTTTATTCCTCGCAACGAGCTCAATGATGAATGGGTAAAATATTTTTCAACCGATATGGAATTTAGACAAGATACCGTGTTTTCCATGGAAAACCTAACCGGAATTTATCAACTATCTTACTCGCTCAAGACAAATGAGCCTGGTGGAATTTCAGAACCAAAATATTTAACCAATCTAGCCAAATTCAAAACCTGGTTTGAAAAACAAGATGGCGTTTTGCATGTGAGCAGCATGAGTGAAACCTTTGAAACACTCAATAAAAATATGCACGGCGATGACCCCGCATTTGACCGCACTCCAGAAAATCGCAAGCTTGCTGCACAGTATTTATTGCTTTACGAAATGTCTTTACCCCTTGGGTTAGACCTTAATAATCGTGTGGATATAGATAAGTCTTCAACTAATTTTGTGGTCACCACCGACCAACTATCTACCAATCAAATTCGAGCCCTTGCTGGCTTAGGCGAACAATGGTTACTTGATAATGCACCGGAAATGGCGACCTTAGCCAGTGGTGGCTCAGTGATGTTCTCGCATTTATCTGAACGAAATATTAAAGGCATGTTGCGAGGAACATTTCTTGGCGTACTCTTGATTTCATTTTTATTAATGTTTGCATTGCGTAGTGTAAAAATGGGCCTGATTAGTTTAATTCCCAATTTACTACCAGCTGGTTTAGCCTTTGGTTTATGGGGATTACTGGTCGGTCAAGTCAATATGGCCTCGTCCATTGTGACCTGTATGGTTTTAGGAATTGTGGTGGATGACACCGTGCATTTTTTAAGTAAGTATTTACGTGCCAAACGTGAACAAGCTATGGATACCATTTCAGCCATTCGCTTTGCTTTCTCTTCAGTAGGCACAGCATTATTGGTGACCACCATTATCTTGATGTGTGGATTCAGTATTCTTGCCACATCAAATTTTGCATTAAATTCTTCTTTAGCAAGACTTACCGTAATTGCTATTGCCTTGGCACTTATTGTTGATTTCTTACTCTTACCTCCATTGCTTATGAAACTCGACAGCAAACCTCGCAGCATTAAAGCACGCGAGATAAACACTACAACTCAAACTTCTCCTGATTTAATTGGAACCGGGGCTTAATATGAACTCATTAAAACAAAAACTCACGCTTACTTCTGCAATTGTCGCCTTAACTTTTTCAAGTTTAAGCCTACAGGCCGAAACCCTTGAAGCAAAAGGGCTAGCGATTGCCACAAAAGCCCAAGATTTGGATAAAGGCTGGGGTGATTCGTCATCTAGCATGCAAATGATCCTACGCAAAAAGAAAGGTCAAGAACGTACTCGTGAGATGCGTAATCAAACTGTTGAAATGGCTGAAGATGGTGATCGCAGCATTATCATCTTTGACGACCCTGCCGATGTAAAAGGCACGGCGATGCTTACGCACACACATAAAGTTGATTCGGATGATCAATGGTTATTTCTTCCTGATTTGAAACGTGTAAAACGAATTTCCTCTAGCAATAAGTCCGGCGCTTTCATGGGCAGTGAGTTCGCATACGAAGATATGGGTTCGCAGGAAGTAGAAAAATATACCTACAATTTTCTTCGTGATGAAAACATTGATGATCGTGACTACTTTGTTGTAGAACGTTTCCCAATTGACAAAAAATCTGGTTACACCAAGCAAATTTCATGGATTGATCATCAAACTTATCGTTTACACAAAGTGGAATTTTACGATCGTAAATCTGAATTGCTCAAAACATTAGAAGCTAGTGAGTACACTCTGTACTTAGAAAAATACTGGCGCCCTGGTCGTATGGATATGCAAAATCATTTGAGTGGAAAGAGCACGAGTTTAGTATTCAGTAGTTATGAATTTGGTGAAGGCTTAACGGAAGATGACTTTACCAAGGCAACGCTTAAGAAGGCAAAATAGGATGTTATTTAAACATCCTATTTTGTCCCGTTGTAGAACGGGATCCATTTAGCTGCGAAACCCCGTTGAAGAACGGGGTCTCTTAAAGACCTATCCAATATACATAATAGAAAAAACAATGAAAAAACACAGTCATTCCCGCGAAGGCGGGAATCCAGAGAAATACAACAAGCACTGGATCCCTGCCTTCGCAGGGAAGACGGCAGTTATTTTTTCTTTTATAGCAGGGATGACGGCAGTTATTTTAGCGCCTATTCAAAATCTCACTGCCGCCGAATGGGACAGCGAAGTAGCAGTCGAAGTACGTTCATTCTTGCATGACCCTGCTCGTGCTAATCAAAATAACGAAAACCTATCTTTAAGTTTTCAAACTGAGTTTTATCATGATTGGGATGACGATACACAACGTTTTGTATTCAAACCCTTTGCTCGTGTAGATAATCTTGATAATGAACGCACACATTTTGATTTACGTGAATTTTATTGGCGAAAAACATTTTCAGATCTAAACCTAGATGTAAAAATTGGTCTATCAAAAGTCTTTTGGGGCGTTACCGAATCAGTTCATCTGGTAGACATCATTAATCAAAACGATAGCGTAGAAAACCTTGATGGCGAAGACAAACTTGGCCAGCCTATGGTGAATTTAACCTTGGACAAAGACTGGGGCATTGTTGATTTTTTCGTTCTGCCCTATTTTAGAGAACGCACTTTCCCAAGTATAGATGGCCGCCCTAGCCTGCCTTTTATAATTGATATTGAAAATCCTGTATACATATCAGGCGCTGAAGCAGAGCATGTCGATTTAGCTTTACGTTATGCACAAGTAATTGGAGACTGGGATGTTGGTGTTTCGCATTTCTCGGGAACCAGTCGTGAGCCCTTACTAATTCCCTCAATTACCGCTTCTGGTTTAGCGCTTACTCCTCTATATGATCAAATTGAACAAAGTTCTTTAGACATACAAGCGACTTTGGAGAACTGGTTATGGAAACTCGAATTAATATCCAATAAAGGCACACTACAAGATCGTTACATGGCATTAGCCGGTGGGGTTGAATATTCTTTTTACGACCTTAAAGAAAGCGGAATTGACTTAGGGGTAATTGCTGAATATCTATTTGACGATAGAAATGAAAATAGTACAACAACTTTCCAAAACGATATTTTTATTGGCGGACGTTTTGCCTTTAATGATGAAAACAGTGCCGACCTTCTAGCTGGTGTTGTTTATGACCTTGATAATCAAACTCGATTTTTTAGTATTGAGGCTTCTATGCGAATTGGACAGAACATGAAAGTAAACTTAGAAACACGTTTCTTTAGCGTGGATGATGTGACTGACCCGTTTTATGCCATTAAAGATGATGACTACATTAGTATCAACTTAACACGTTTTTTCTAAATTTTTTCTCACAAAGCCCTTATTTTTTTGTATTATGTTAGAACAGTTAGCACTGTAAATAATAAATACAATAAGGAAGAGCAGCATGATTAAAAAGCTTTGCATTAGTCTAATATCCGCTTTAATAATTTCCACTCCCGTCTTTGCTAATAAAGCAAAAGTACCATCGTTAACAAATAGTGATTATGTAAAATCACAGCCATTAATAAAAACCAAGCCAAAACCACCTACTTTAACAAACAAAACAAGTGGTGCCGTAGTAGGCGGAGCCGGCTTTATTTGTGATTTTGATGCCAGACCTCAAGGTTTTAAAATTAAAGTAGAGGCTTTACAAGTAAATGGCATGCCAAAAACCTCTATTCAAGTACAAAAAGTACAGCCAGCAATCTATACCTCTTACACTGATAGTGTTGGGCCTTTGGGCGCAAACCAAAGTGTTGATTATCGTGGTTTACAAGACATGGGCTCAGGAAAAGCCATCAATGGTGGTTGGGCTAGACGTTCAAATGGCGGTACATTAATTCTTGGCAAAGTTGCGGTTATACATGGTTACTCACAAGGCAGCTCTTATACAGAAAGTGACAAGACGGTAACATTAGATAATTTTCCATCTAGTCACAGTATTACTTGTGACCAAAGCGGTCTTAATAATGCAATTGCAAAGCTTAATCAATACGCTCCACAAAGTGGAACTGTACCTTTAATAGAAGGTTCATCAATGGCCTGGAACGATAATAGCGCGCCAGGGCCATCTGTAGGTGGTGGTTCTTCGGAGGACTGGGCCGGTGGTCTTTATGATGCTTACTATGATGCAAATGGCCAACCAGGTATGAGTTTTACTGTAACTGAGTATCAATTGGATCTAAACAATGGGCTAATAAGCAGCCCTGATGGCGGCCAAACGTACAACTTAAATAATGCATTAATTCAAGCCTTTAGCCCAAATAAAGCAAAGCAATGGACACAATATGCCCTTGATCGCCAAATGCAAAACTCCGTTAAAGCTTGGTTTCAAGATAAACAAAACTTTGACTTTCAAATGTTAGAAGGCAGCCATCCAGAATTACAACTTATGGACATTAAAGATGAGGAAGCAATACTCTTATTACCAAATGGCCTTGGCACTCAAGAGTATATTGAATTCAAAAAATCTTATAACCTCGCAAGTGGAAGTGGAATACCAAGTTCCAGTTATAAATATCCAGCTTATCTACTGGACCCGCCAAAACATCCAGCTTGGTATGCAGGCAATACTGCTAGCGGTTTTGGGCCTAGCACACAAACCTACACGCACAATCCTTTACCAAGCACCTGTAACCCAGCAAATTCTGATTACATTACACCTGCATTTTTGAACCCAGTGATACTTGAAGAATTACGTTCAACTGGCGTTACTTAACTGAGACGAATATTAAGGCGCTGTCTGCAAAGGATTTAGAGTTTCACAATGTGTATCTAAATCGCCATGTACTTGCTTGCCCTGCAACGTTTAATGGCCAAGGTTTAAATTCGTCTGAAATCAATGAGCGTTGTGACAATATGTTGGCAATTTATAATCCTGGTATTAAACGCCCAACTGTTAATGATAGTACTAGCACCTTAGCTGCTGGCGCTACTAGTAAGAAAAATACTCTGCGTAATAGTAAAACCACACCATCTGCAAAAATAACTAAAACCGCAGCATATTATCAAGACTTGATTGACAATAAATTATTTGACATGAACTCGATTTACAGTGCACAAGCCTGTTTACCCAAAGCAAGTGCTATTAAAAAGCGTTAACACTTAAAAAGCTTTATAAACTAAAAAGGCATTCCTGTTTATAAGGAATGCCTTTTTTCAAACCAATTTAAAACTTAATTATGCACGACTAATCCATAAGCAAACTCATCGCGCCAAGTTTCGCCAATTTTAAAATTGGATTTAAAATCCGCTTCTTTTTGCATGCCTAATTTTTGCATAATACGTTCTGACGCAGCATTATTAGCATCACAATGGGCGACAAATTTATGTACCGAGTAGTTTTCGAGTAAATATTTCATTAGCATTCTCGCGCCTGACGTTGCAACTCCTCGGCCTTCTGCATCGGGATGCAACTTCCAACCAAGCTCAACAATTAAACTGCCTTTGTCGCGATAACGATAGAAAGCCATGCCCTGAAATTCATCAGTTTCAATATTCACAATAGCCAAACCATGATACTCACCATCATTTTCAGACCAAGTATTCTGAAACTTGATAAATGCTGCTTTAACTTCTTTTTCTGATTTTGGAACCTTGATGTATTGATTAGTATTTACATCAAGTTCAATAAAATTGAACTTTTCACGATCAGACTCTTGTACTAATCTTAGACCTAGGCCCTCGGACTGCATGACTAAATTTTGTTCTGACATTTAAACCTCAATTTTTATTCTGTTTACAGCGTATAAATGCTTGTTTTAATATATTATAGCAATATGAAAAAAGGCTTATTACTTATTAATCTCGGCACACCCTCTGCTCCTACGCCTGAGGCCGTTAAACGCTATCTCAAACAATTTTTGTCAGATCCGCATGTGGTCAATTTACCAAAAATCATTTGGCAGCCTATCCTGAATGGAATAATTTTAAAAACACGCCCTAAAAAAAGCGCTGCAGCCTATGAAAAAATATGGACTAAGCGTGGTTCTCCATTATTGGTGCATGCATATGACCTTGCTGAAAAAGTTGAGAAAGTCTTAAATGAAAAAACACAAGATGATTGGTCGGTTAGTGTTGGTATGAGTTATGGTTGTCCGTGTATTAAAAATGGCATGCAAAAGCTAAAAGCCATGGGTTGTGAAGAAATTTCTATTTTGCCTATGTACCCACAATACTCTACGGCTACAACAAAGTCGGTGTATGCAGATATTAATGATTTACTTGTGCAAGGAATGGAATTGCCAAACCTTAAGCAAATTCCTCCTTATTTTTCCCACCCAGCATACATTTCTGCACTTGCAATTTCGATTAAAACTCATTGGAATGAAAACGCGAAAAATAAAAAACTCATGTTCTCTTATCATGGCTTACCTCAAAGTTATGTGGATAAAGGCGACCCTTATCAAAAGCAATGTGTTGAGACCACCAATTTAGTAGTTAATGAATTGGGACTCTCAGATGATGAATGGGTAATGACTTTTCAATCACGTTTTGGTGCAGCCAAATGGTTACAACCGTATACGGATAAAACGCTAGAAAAACTCGCTCAAGATGGACTAGATACTATTGATACCGTTTGTCCAGGCTTTGCTGCCGACTGTCTTGAAACATTAGAAGAAATAGCTATACAAAACGCGGAGTTGTATCATGAGTATGGTGGTGATAAGCTAAGTTATATAGCAGCTCTCAACGCTAGTGATCAACACGCTGAAGTATTAGTACAATTAACATTAGAAACTGGATTAGAATTAACAAAATCCAAAGTAAGTGAGCATGCAACTGGCTGAAAATTTAGAATCTGCAATAACACCGGTAAGCAACCTACGCTTTCTTGAATACAGTATTCCTGTTGACAATGTATTGCAAAGTCTCGAGTTTTTTCGAACGCTTGGTTTTAGCTCTTTACTCACAAACGATATTCGTTCTTATGCTTACGGTGTTATTACTGATGGGCGTTGTTTTTTAGGCTTGCACGAACGAAATGAATATTCACAACTTACACAACAACCAAGGTTTTGTTTTGTGCATGATGAAATTGCACCGATTGTTCGCTACCTTAATGATCGCAACTATCAAATCATAGATTCGCAACTAGATGAAGATAGTTTTCAACAAACCATCTTTCATGGACCGAACCATTCTGTAATTAATATATTAGCCGCTCGTAGTTATTCACTACCAGCAAAAGATGATTGCAAAGATTCACTGTTAGGACATTTCAGCGGTTTTACAGTCCCGACAAGTAATTTAGAGGCAAGCTCAAAATTCTGGGAAGGTCTTGAATTATTGGTTATGCCAACAATAGATGAGCAAGCAATTTCTGTATCAGCCAATCGATTGAATATGCTTTTAGTCGCAAACGCAGCACATAGACTTCCTGGCTTATTGTTTGAACACACAGCGCCTGAAACGCTTTTCCCCTTGTTTTCACGCCTAGGACTAACTTTAGATGTTAGTGAAGAAAGTTTGCTTTTGGAAAGCGAATACCGGTTCAGAACTTCTGATGGTTTATATGTTTGGGTAAAACGCCTAGAATGAATGCAACATTAGATTTAGCTACTTAATGCACCCACCAACGTCCATCTGCCTTAATTAAATCACAACCCACACCATCACTATCCAAAATCACGGCGATAGCTGTCTCACCGTTTTCTTCAACTTTAAATAGTAACTCCTTTGGCAACGGTGGAACATTATCTCCTAAGATATCACTAGCAATCATTTTACCAAGCTGAGCTCTTGCTGGTTCATGCACCTGAGCTTTAGCTGCTTCAATATCTTTATTTTTTATGGCCGTCCAAAAAATTTTGGCTACTGCTTCAGGAGTGTCAACCTGACTCTCTTTTTTTGTACACCCAACACTAAATAGTAAAAGCAATGTGATTGCTAGGAAGATTGCGTAGGATTTTTTATAGGTATTTTTTAGATAAAAAGGATTTAATTAATGGAAGATTTAGAATTATCTGAAGTTAAAGCTGCAGATAGGTTGATTGAAGAAGAAAAGCGCAAACAAGCATTTGAATTAATTAATAATTATGAAAATGATAAAATTAATGTAAATAATTTACTTAAAAAATCAGAAAATATTCTTGTTAAAAATTTACCTGTAGGTGAAGACTTTCCAATGCGAGTATTATCTGAAATTGCAAATGCTCCGGCTTTATCTAAAGAAGATTTAATTAAAAAAGCAGAATACTT
>RCMY010002219.1_pt1 | contig 17671 bp, 15 predicted proteins | sample 2041341 | NCBI WGS metagenome assembly RCMY01 (sample SAMN09708234, study PRJNA481090) | Marine sediment metagenome, whole genome shotgun sequencing project. | reverse complement strand
TAATGCTCGATGAGCATATAGAAAAAACTAGCGACCTCTTCTTTGGGATAGCTGTCGTCGAGTTCTTTGTGGAAGATGTTCTTGATTTCTTTTAGTAGCATTAAAAAGAATACAGGTTAAAGGTTAAGATTTGAGATGCAAAGTAGCTACAAATTACATTGAACCTGCTAACGGCAGACTTAAATTTTGAACTGCTTATCGAATACTTTTAAGCATCCAAACCGAACACGAGAAATGCCCGGTATTTCCCATCGGGGCGTCGATATATTCAAACCCCGATTTTTTATAAAGTTCTTGGGCGGCAATCATATAAGGCATGGTTTCGATATATACTTTTTCGTATCCGTATTCCCTCGCCCTATCCAAACATACTTGCATCATTCTTTTGCCTATGCCCCTTCCCCGGGCTTCCTGCAAAAAATACATCTTTTGCAACTCGCAGATATTTCCCTCGTAATTTTCAAGTTGGGCGATGCCCGCGCACCCTGTTATTTTACCTTCTTCGACGACTAAAAAATAATCGGCGTGCGGCACATGGTAGTTTTCATACATGTGATCTAGGGCCTTGTCGGCATAAGCCGTACCGACTTTGGGCATGCCCATTTCAACCATGACCGCTCTAATGACCTTGGCTACTTCGGCATTATCTCCGGGAAGGATCTTACGAATCGAAGCGGTACCGGTGTCCATAAATAATGTCCTATTTTTACGCCGTGAATATACGGCAAAAATATATGTCAAGGGCCATCGAAATTGCCCAGAACGGACTGGGCACCACCGCCCCTAATCCCATGGTGGGCGCGGTAATCGTGCATGATGGGCAACTGATCGGGGAGGGCTTTACGAGTCCCTTTGGCGGTCGGCATGCCGAGGTAAATGCTATAAATTCGGTGTCGGACAAGGCCCTGTTGAAACAGGCTACCTTATATGTGACCTTAGAACCCTGTTCGCATTTCGGGAAGACTCCGCCCTGCGCAGATCTGATCATTGAACATAAGATTCCATCTGTAGTTGTCGGGCTATTAGATCCGCACGAAAAAGTAGCGGGACAAGGTATCGAAAAATTACGTAATGCGGGGGTTGAGGTTGTTACAGGATTACTGGAAGCAGAATGTCGCGATCACCATAAACGCTTTTTGACATTTCATGAAAAAAAACGGCCTTATATCATTTTAAAATGGGCGGAAACGGCGGATGGTTTTGTCGCCCCTGACACGTCGAAACGCATCGAAAATCCACAGCCGTATTGGATCAGCAACTCATATTCGAGGCAATTAACCCATAAATGGCGTAGTGAAGAACAGGCGATTTTGGTCGGCACGAATACGGTCTTGGAAGACAATCCCAAACTCGATGTCCGGTCTTGGACTGGGAAAAGCCCACTTCGGGTCGTATTGGATCGGAATTTGAGGATAAAAAGGAACTTTACTATTTTAGATGGCAGCGCTCCGACCTTGATTCTCACGGAAATCAAAGACACTTCACAGTATCATAAAGGCCTCGACTATCGTATTTTGGATTTTTCTAAAGATGTCATACCGAAAATTTGTAGCATCCTTCATGAATACAATCTATTAAGCGTTCTGGTCGAAGGTGGCGCAAAAACCCTTCAAAGTTTTATTGAAGCCGATTTATGGGATGAAGCCCGCATTTTTACGGGAACATCCTCCTTTAAAAGCGGAATCAAAGCGCCCAACATATCCGGAAGACTAGTAGCCTCAACTTCTATGGGTTCGGACACTCTAAAAATTTACAACAATGATTAAAAACATCATCTTTGATTTCGGCGACGTCTTTATAAATCTTGATAAACAGGTTATTTACCGCGAGGTGGTGAAGTTCGGCGGTAACACTGAAATTACTTCTGATATAATGAAGATCAATGACACCTATGAGGTCGGCGGAATTTCTTCCGGTGAATTTATAGAAAATCTAGGGCAAGTATATCCTCAAGCCAAATCGGAAGAAATTAGCCGAATATGGAATAGCATGTTGTTGGATTTTCCCGATGAACGCTTGCAATTTATTGAGAATTTGGCCCAAGAAGGCAACTATCGCTTATTTCTGTTGAGCAATACCAATGCCCTACACATTCCGCAAGTCGAAAAGATCATGGGTGACAAAAAATTTCAGAGGTTCAAAAATTCCTTTGAAAAATTCTATCTCTCCCATGAAATCAACCTTCGAAAGCCCAATGCGGAAATCTATGAGTTTGTCCTAAATGAAAATGGGTTAAAGGCCGAAGAGACGTTTTTTATCGACGACACCAAAGAAAATACGGAAGCCGCGGAAAAATTGGGTATCCATTGTTGGAACCTACAGGTCGGAAAAGAGGATATCATCCAACTTAAATCTAAATTATAGCGTGATCTATTTGGCTCTGAGCATTTTATCGTCCTCTTTGATCTTTGTAGTATTTAAGCTGTTCACCCGGCAAAAGGTCGAGACGCTTTTTGCCATTGTCGTCAATTATGTTGTAGCCTGTTCCGCGGGACTGTTTTTTTATAAGGGGGACGTTTCGCTATACGAAATTCCCGAAAAATCATGGTTTTTGGGAACAGTGGCCTTGGGGCTACTTTTTATCGTGATATTCAATCTTATGGCCGCAACCGCACAAAAGGTGGGCGTATCGGTGGCATCTGTCGCGACCAAAATGTCATTGGTCATTCCCGTGCTTTTTGGGGTCGCTATATACAAGGAAGAGTTGGGTCCCTTAAAAATCCTTGGTATAGTGCTGGCGCTAGCTGCCGTTTATTTCACATCGGCGAAAGACAAATCGATACACCTTAGAAAAGCTTCCCTGCTGCTGCCCTTATCCGTATTTCTAGGTTCTGGAATCATCGACACCAGCATCAAATATATTCAGGAGTTCCATATCAAGGAAGACGATTATCCTATTTTTTCTGCTACGGTTTTTGCCGCTGCTGCCGTGTCGGGTATCCTATTTATCGGGATTAAATCTTTAAAAAAACCAGTAAAACTAAATGTCCGGAATATTTTGGGAGGGATTGCCTTGGGTATTCCCAACTATTTTTCCATTTACTTCTTACTCAAGGCGCTGCAACACGACAGCCTAAACAGTGCATCCGTCTTTACCATTAATAATGTTGCCATCGTTATGTTTTCGACCCTCTTGGGAATCCTCTTATTCAAAGAACATATCAGCATTAAAAATTGGAGCGGCATCGGACTGGCCGTACTAAGTATTATATTAGTTGCATTATTCTGATGGATGTGGCTTCCGATACATATAAAACCATTGTAAGACCTTCAAAAGAAATTTTGTACAAGGATAAAAAGAGCAAGTTCTTTGGATATGCCTTTCCGATAACCGATGAAGCGGATGTCAAACCGATCATCGATGGGCTGAAAGGGAAACATTCTTCCGCAAACCATGTGTGCTATGCTTGGCAATTGGGCATTGACGATCCCAGCTATCGCGCCAATGATGATGGGGAGCCCAACAATTCCGCGGGAATGCCTATATACGGACAGATACAATCTTTTGAAGTCACCAATGTACTAATAGCGGTTGCCCGCATTTTTGGCGGCACCAAATTAGGCGTAGGTGGCTTGATAAGTGCTTACAAAACGGCTGCGCAAATGGCTTTAACTGCTTCTAGGATAGTAGAAAGAACGGTACAACAACAGTTTAAAGTAGTATTCGCCTATCCGGAAATGGATATCGTGATGCGCACCATCAAACAACGGCAGCTTGACTTGGTTTCCCAAAAAATGGAATTGGATTGCGAACTGATTATTTCGGTTCGAAGAAATGATGCTGACGCGGTGCGCCAAGTATTTGAGGCAATTTATGGCGTCGAAATCATTACCATAGTGTAGAATTGGCACACATTGGTTGGCCGGCCAACCTTCGACGTTGTTTTGCCCGGCTTTTTATCAGATCTACACAAAATTCATATCGCCTCTACAAGTTAATTTTTTCCAATACATAATCAGGGCATTTTACCGGACGTTTAGTATGCTTATCCAAAAACGCCAAAACGGTGTTCGCTTCCGCTAAGACTTCCTGCTTTTCGTTGTATATATTATAGTCGAATTCTATCTTGACCAAAGGCAATCTTTTAAGCTTGGTTTCAACGGTAATAAGATCATCGTAAAGTGCGGATTTCTTGAAATTTATCCGTAAGGAGATAACTGGCAGCATTATACCACTTTCTTCCATGCTTTTGTAAGAAATTCCGAACCCCCTTAACCATTCAATCCTTCCCATCTCCAAGTATTGCGCATAATTGCCGTGATAAACGACGCCCATCTGATCGGTCTCCGCATAACGTACCCGGAAAGAAACTTTGTTAAAATTCATCTAATATCGGTTTAAAATCCTATATTTAAGAGATTTCGATTATGGGTGCTCAACATGGTGAAAAAAAAGGGTAAAATCAATAGCCTTATGATTTTTTTTTTAGCTTTTTTGTTCACATATTTGCCCAACCAAGAAAGTAAGTCTCTTCTGACGGATTTCGACCAACTGACGATTTTTCTAACCGACAAATAAGTAAATTTTAACATGGGTGCTACTGCAAATTCCGTATGGAAAAACTGTTTGGTATTTATCAATGACAACATTCAGCCGCAGGCATTCAAGACTTGGTTCGAACCTATAAAACCCGTCAAGCTTTCCGACAATGCATTGAGCATTCAAGTACCCAGTAAGTTTTTCTATGAATGGCTCGAAGAGCATTACGTAAAACTCTTAAAAGTGGCTTTGACCAAAGAGCTCGGGGAAACCGCAAAATTGGTGTATATCATCCGTATGGAGAACACCTACGGCAATAAAGAGCCTTTTACCGAAAGAATACCTAGCTCGAACCGGGGCTACATGGGATCTCAAGAAATGGATGTCCCCATAAAATCTAAAAATCCACAGCTGAAGAATCCGTTCGTGATTCCGGGTATCCGTAATATTAAGATCGAATCACAGCTAAATCCCAATTACAATTTCGATAATTTTTTGGAAGGTGATTCGAACCGTTTGGCGCGATCGGCAGGTATGGCGGTGGCCAACAAACCGGGCGGCACTTCGTTCAATCCGCTTTTGGTATTCGGTGGCGTCGGTCTGGGCAAGACCCATTTGGCCCATGCCATGGGGGTCGAGATTAAAGACAAGTATCCAGAACGCACCGTGCTGTATATTTCAGCCGAGAAGTTCACCCAACAATATATCGAATCGGTCAAGAAAAATACCCGCAACGATTTCATCCACTTTTATCAATTGATTGATGTGTTGATCATTGACGACGTACAGTTTCTGTCCGGGAAATCAGGTACCCAAGATGTATTTTTCCATATTTTCAACCATTTGCACCAGAACGGCAAGCAGGTGATCTTAACATCCGATAAGGCGCCCGTCGATATGCAGGACATCGAGCAACGCTTATTGTCCCGCTTCAAATGGGGCCTGTCCGCTGAATTACAGAATCCCGATTACGAGACCCGGGTTTCCATCTTGAAAAATAAGCTCTATCGCGACGGGGTCGAAATGCCCGATGATATCATTGATTATGTGGCCAAAAATATTAAGACCAACATTCGCGAGCTCGAAGGTGCGGTTATTTCGTTGATTGCTCAGTCTTCGTTCAATAAAAAAGAAGTTACTCTGGAACTCGCCCAGCAAGTCGTCGAAAAATTCGTGAAAAATACCAAACGGGAGGTATCGATAGAGTACATTCAAAAAGTAGTCTCCGACTATTTCGAAATGGATGTGGCCACCCTACAATCCAAAACCCGCAAAAGACATATCGTACAGGCAAGGCAATTGGCCATGTTTTTTGCTAAAAAACTTACAAAGGCCTCTTTGGCAAGTATCGGTTCACAAATAGGAAAACGAGACCATGCTACTGTACTACACGCTTGTAAAACCGTAGATAACCTTGCCGAAACCGATAAACAGTTCCGTAAATATATCGAAGATTTGAGGAAGAAATTGTCCTGATTACCGCTGATCGATAACTGCTGATTGATGACCGATGACCGATGACCGAAAAGCTTAAAAAATAATGGGCCTTGGAATGGCAGGTGCAGCCTAAAAATTCCATGCACTATTGCTATTTCGTAGCTGCTCAAGGCTGAAAAAGTATACATTGTATTGAATATTGAGCATATCACAAGTTGAACCCCACGTCAGATGCGCAGGTCTGAACTTTCAATCTGCATCCTTGACTGTCATTTGCACATTTGCCCTGTATGTATAAACTTCATTTGCCAATCTCCATATAAACAACACTTTTCTGTTAGAATCAAAATCTTGTACGATAACAAAACCCGGATTCTATGAAGTATAGCGTATTAATGGTCTGTCTAGGAAATATTTGCAGATCGCCTTTGGCGGAAGGTATTCTCCAAAGCAAAGTCAATCCCGAACAGGTTTTTGTCGATTCGGCGGGAACGGGCGGTTTTCACGTCGGAAATGCTCCCGATCCGCGTTCCATTGCCGTTGCTCGAAAATATGGACTGAACATCGAAAAACAGCGCTGTAGAAAGTTTGAAGTTCAGGATTTCCAAAAATTCGATGTAATTTATGTCATGGACAAAACGAACTACGATAATATCGTTGCTTTGACCGAAAACGATGCGGATTCCCTAAAGGTAAAATTACTTTTGGAAGAGGTCGATTTGACGGAAAAGCAGGTCCCCGACCCCTATTATGATGAAGAGGATGGCTTTGAGCAGGTGTACCATCTGATCGACCAAGCCTGCGATGCAATCGCAAAAAAAATATAATCGAACCAAATTCATGGTAAAAAAAATAAGCGGCACCGGAAAAGTATATTTGATACCCGTTACTTTGGGCGACACTGCACCCTTGGAGGTTTTACCCATTTCCATTAAAAAGACCATTGAACGCATCGACCATTATATCGTCGAAAACGAAAAGTCGGCCCGTCGTTTCATCAAAAAAATAAGTTCGGGGAAATCCCAGTCCTCCCTTCATATATCTGTCCTAAATAAGTTTACGGAAGCACAAGAACTTCCTAGTTTTTTAACGCCCACCTCGCAAGGCCATGACATCGGTATTATTTCCGAGGCCGGCTGTCCCGGTATTGCGGATCCTGGAGCCGACATCGTTCGGATCGCCCACGAAAGAGGCATTCAGGTAGTTCCCTTGGTCGGACCTTCTTCGATTATCTTGGCATTAATGGCCAGTGGAATGAACGGACAAAATTTTGCCTTCAATGGCTATCTACCCATCGAAGCGGCCGATCGAAAGTCCGCTATCAAGCGATTGGAGAAAATTTCACGGGACTCGGGCCAAACCCAACTTTTTATGGAAACCCCCTACCGCAATGACAAGCTTTTGGCGGAACTCATTAAAACGCTACATCCGAACACCCGATTATGCGTGGCTTGCGATATTACACTTCCTTCTGAATACATTGCCACCAAATCCGCAGCAGATTGGAAAAATACCAAAGTGGATCTTCACAAACGACCGGCAATTTTCATTGTTCAAGGATAGAAGGTGAACAACACTTCCTCAAAGGACTTTAAGATTACTCCAAACGAATTTTCAGTAGTTCGTTCGTAGTCTCAAGGCCGGCAAGACCTCAAATTTTTAGAATATCCAAATCGCATCAGTTTTGGTATACCGATACTGTACACCATCTCAAAACAGGCTCTAAATTGGGCCATCCCACATAAATCCTACTTTAAAAATGAAGTGGAACCTTTCAAAAGGTACATTTTTACGTGCTTTATACATTTTTATTGTCTAGTTATACAAAACCATATGGTACGGCCTAGAATTTTTTAGAGATTGCAATCATTGAACATCAAAGTTTTCCCTCCATTATACTTCTTACATCTCTCCGGCTTACTTTTCAAGTAAAATCCCCCACCTAGTTTTTTTAAAGTCTAAGTAATTCAGTCGTGGTACTGTTCAAATTTACTTTACCCTATTTTAATATTGTATATATCGCTTTAACACTTATTGAAATGAAAAATATTGTAATCATCGGAGCTTCAGGTCACGGGAGTGTGATTCTGGATTGTATTGAAAAGGAAGGTAAATTCAACGTTATGGGATTCATAGATTCCTTTAAGGAAAAAGGAGGAAAACAAAACGGATACGAAATACTGGGAAGCGAGCACGACCTTCCGTACTTGATTGACATGTTCAATTTGCATGGCGGTATTGTGGCCATTGGTGACAACTGGACTAGAAAGAACGTTGTGGAGAGAATTTCTGAGATAGCCCCAAACTTCAAGTTTATTACATCGATCCATCCAAAAGCCGTAATCGGGAAGGATGTACAAATCGGAAAAGGCACCATAATCATGCCCGGAGCCATCGTAAATGCCAATTCTAGACTGGGAGATTTTTGCGTTTTGAATACGAATGCAACACTTGGGCACGACAGTTTTATGGATGATTTTTCCAGCATGGCATCCGGTGTCACTGCTGGAGGCTGTTTTTATCTCGGAAAATTTTCCGCGGTTTGTTTGGGGGCCAATATCATAGAGAATATTAGGGTTATGGACCATACAGTTATCGGTGCGGGTTCTCTAGTAATAAAAGATGTTAGGGGAAGGGAGGTAGCCTATGGATCCCCCGCGCATAAAGTGAGAAAAAGGAAGGCTGGCGAACGCTATCTCAGCGGGGGTAAGCGCAAGATTCCCAAGTTGTCATTAGTAGCCCGCAGCATGTGACACATCGTTTCCATGCGGGGAAGCTTTTTGTTCCATCATACCTTATGTATTTGCAGTAAATATGTGTCAAATATACTTTTGTAACAACGCTAATGTTCCTTACGAATTATTGATTGCTTTTCCCTGAAAACCAAAATATTAATCTGGAAAGTTTGTAAAAAATATGCAGTTCATCGTCATTTATTTGTTGTTCGACGATTAATTTAAAATATATCAAAAAATAGAGATATTTTCATTAAAAATCACTCTACATTTTATTTTAGTTTCCCCCGAAAAAACACCTGCTTTGCAGGCAATCATTTTCTTTTTTCTTAGTCTGAGTGCAAACTCTGGCCGCGATTTGTTTTGGTTATGTATTCCTTTTGTCCATCGGTCTTAATCACCAATCGGCATTATTCCCCTATATCTCCCCCAATGGATAAGGCTTTAAAAACCTTTTGGCAAGGCGATATATTTTAATAAGAAGCTTATGAAATCAGTACCATTACTACTTTTAGCAATGTGCCTAATAAGCACTCAGATGGGGGCCCAAAACGCGCATACCCATGCCAATGCCGCTTCTATTGAAAATGAGGCCAACTCCGTAACAGGTTGGTCGGGCGGAGCCGCAATTTCTTCGGATGCCTCAGAGTCGCAGCACGGAAGTTTTTCTATAAGAGCAGTTTCAACCGCTTCCAACGGTCGTACTTTGACGTATACCTACAATGCGCAGATCGGGGTACAATATACCATTCGCATTTGGGCAAAAGAAGGGCCACAGGTTTCCAATCCCGCAGCTCCAGCTTTTGCCGTATGGTCTGGAATGACCGGGTTTACGACCACTTTGATCCGCGGAACCGATTGGGCGGAGTATGTGTTCAATGTCACGGCTACCTCGACTTCACCTCTGATAAGAATTTATACGAGCAATGCAGCCACAAGTTCCACGGCAGGAAACACCATCTTTATAGATAACGTATCCATACTGCGAGTGAACTCCGATTCCGCGCCGCCGAGCGCAGTCACGACGCTGGCGGCCACCGGCACGACCGCCACGGGAACCCAGCTCTCCTGGTCGGCCTCCACCGACAATATCGGTGTCACAGGCTACCAAGTGTTTCGGAACGGGACGCAAATAGGGACCCCGGTGGGCACTGCATATACGGTCACCGGTCTTACACAGAGCACCTCATACGCATTCACAGTAAGGGCGGTCGACGCCGCGGGCAACGTCTCCGCCGCCGGTAATACGGTCAACGTCACCACTCAAGGATCCGGCGGAATAGTAGATTACACTTCCCAAAATGCAAATTTGGCCTCGGTCGATTGGCAAGCCAGAAATGTATTCGCCGCCCAAACTTTGGGTATAGGGACTACCGATACGCAGGGTTATGCATTGGCCGTCGCCGGAAATGTTGTGGCGGAGAGCGTTAAAATAGCATTACAGACGAATTGGCCCGATTATGTATTTGATAAAGATTACAGCCTTTATTCACTGGAAGAAGTGGAAAGATTTATAATCGAAAAAGGGTATTTACCGGGTTTGCCCAGCGCAGATGAAGTCAAGGACAACGGAATTGATGTGGGAGAAATGAATGCCCTACTATTAAAGAAAATAGAGGAGATTACTTTATATGTAATACAGCAAGATAAGAAAATAAAGGAACTTGAGAAAAAGGGCAAGAGGCTTGAATTCTTTCACGTAACCCCAGAACAAAGAAAAAGGAATAAAAGCACTTATTAGTCTCAAGGCAAACCACAATTCTACTCCTATGAAATATTACGTGTTTTTTGTATTGGCCTTTCTTGCATTTGAGACTCATGCCCAAAGCATCCGTAAGAATTATCAAGAAATGACAGTTGCGGAAAAAAACGCGCTCGTCAATGCGTTTTACCAATTACGAACAGGCCCGGATTTAATCAGTGACCTTGCCAATTTTCATAGTGATAATTTTAATTTTGGAATTTCACCCCAACCGGACATTCATTTTAACTTGCCCGATGAGCCTGAACGTCAAATTTTCTTTGCCTGGCACAGAATGCAAATGTTAGAGCTAGAACGGGCCATGCAAGCTATTGACCCGAATATCAGTATTCCGTGGTGGGATTCTTCGACAGATCAATCTCCAACGTCACCTCTATGGGCCCCCGATTTTATGGGCCAATTTAATACCGCCTGGGCGTTGAACAGGAACTTGGGAGGAAATGGCCCATTGCCAACCCCTACCGTAATTTCGACAGTACAGAATACAGGCGATTTCCTCGTATATTCCAATGATATGGAACGAGGAGCTACACATAGGGGTGCCCATGTTTGGACGGGTGGGGCGATGAGTACGCCACTTTCCCCTAGAGACCCTATTTTTTATCTTCACCATAACTATATCGATAAACTTTGGGCGGATTGGGAACACCTACATCAAGGGGAATCTTCCTTTATAATTAGTTCCATGCTACGATATGATGGCACGTATGTTTTTGACGGCTCAACCCTCCCATCTGTAGATCCGAATGACCTGATTACCAGCAACACCCTAGGCGTCTTTTATGCAGAAAATCAAATGGCAGAATTGTTTGGGTACACCGTGAACAATGCGTACAATCCCGTAGAAAGTTTTTATTATCAATATACCATTGAAGTGGGTAATGGTTTTACGGTGCCTTCCGGTACCAACTGTAAAATAGAATCTGTCAATGAGATAAGGCTTGTTCCTGGTTTTGAAACGGCTGCCGGTGCCTTATTTGTGGGTAGTATAGACACTGACAACGATATTTTACCCAAAGCACTACTCTTAAATCCTGGAATTGCAAGAAGTCAGAACCCATTTGAATACGATGCGGCAATTTTGGATGTAAACGCCTATGATCCGGTGGAATTTATGGTTAACAACATAGCCATAACCTATTCACCCAATCCGTTTACAGATATTATTGGAATACAAATGGATAAGAGAATCCGTACTTCTACCGTACTAATGTATAACCTGTCGGGGAAAATCGTAGCATCAAAATCTTTTAATAATAAAGCCTATTTAGAAATGGATAACGTAACCGATTTACCAATTGGGTTCTATGTCATTGAAGTGATCGCCGATGGGGAAACGGTACTGAGAGAAAAAGTGATCAAGAAATAATATGAAATTTAGAATAATCTCTTGCTATTTTCAGCTTTTGGGCCAAGCTGTGTACGAGGCAACATATATTTCTCCATAAACAAGCCTTTGTTTCTAAAAATAGACTGGTTGTCAATATCCCGAATTGGAAGAAGTACATCCTTTGACGCAAATACAATAGGGAATCATCATTTTCGGATTACCCGAAACATCTTGTACTTCCAGTTCAAACTGCCTTAAAAATTCCCTACGCAATGCGGTAAAAGCAGCTCCTTTATGCGCTGCGCCCATGACCATACTATGAATCCAGATATATACGTCATATCTGTATTGTGCCCCGGCCATATTGGCGGCGGCAGGCCTTGCACTCGTAGTATCGGCCTTTAGGGCCAAAACCGCATTAACGTAAGCGGCTTTCTCCGCTGTGCTCATTTTACTAATGTTCTTTCTAATGTTTATATCTATATTTTTTATGTATCACCGAGGATTTTTTAAGCATTGAGACTCGCAGCCGGTTTAGGCCCGATAACCTAATCCGTTGTGCACCGGGCCTTAGTTTTTGTCATGCACCGATAACGCCAATACTAATATTTAACAGTCTTGAAAAAGTTTCAGGTTCGCCTTCGTTCGCGGGCGCATTTTCCATGTTTCCATGCTCGTGGTTATTTTTCTCATTAGGGGCGTTGGGGATATAGGTACCTTCTACATAAATACCGAAATGATAGGTACCCGGCACCTCAGTGTCTTTCACATGAACATGCAAAGGCCCGCCCTCATGGCGTACTACTTTAACCTCGCTATCCTTGATAAATTCCAGTCCTTCTTTTTCTTTTTCTAAGTGGCCTAGTATAAGGGCTATATCAAGTTCGGATTTACATTTTCCATCTTTCTTTCCGTAATTCTCCCGCTTTGGATGTTCGATTTTTTTTAGTATAATGTCCACTTTATCCTTTGTCAATAATTTTTGAATATCAAAACCTGGTGCGACCATTCGGGCAAATCCACTTAATTGGTTTACTCCGCCTATCATGGCTTTCATGGTTACCATAATACTCAGTTCCTCTCCTGATTTGATTACCAAGCTCTTGGGGTCAAGTGTTACTTTCAGATTGGTGCGCGCATAGATGTTCACCGTAATATTGCAGGCATCGTTGTCGTTTCTATTGGAACTCAACGCCCGAATATCCAACCCATGTTGGCTCTTGGTAAAAATATTCCTGACGGCCGTCCTTTCTTTGGGCTGGGCAAGAAGACGCGAATACCGAGGGCCCCTTATAGGTCCGGCTGCAACGGGGAACATCAATTCCCCCAGCATCTGCATCACCATTCCGTCTATATTTTTGGCTTTGTAGGCGATCATGAGCTCCCATTTTCCGACCCAGCAATGCTTTGCGGTATTCCCCCGTTGCACCACTACCGTCAAACGCCCATCGGAGCGCTTGGCAGTAACATGGGGGGAAGGACAGCAATGATGGCAAGATTCCCCGTGTTCATGCGCCATATCATCTCCATAGAGCACATAACCATTGGGGCCATGCAGCATAAATTTCCAATTTCTGTCCTCAAAATCCATTCCCTGGGCGGTTATAAAAAAGAAATCCTCGGCAGAGGTGGCATCAAAATAAAGATGGGTATGCTCCCCGGCAAAAAGTTCGATGACGGGATCAAAAATAGTCGTAAAGCCAATAGCTGCGGCTAATGAATTCGAAAAGAACTTATCGATGGTACCGGCATTTTCCCCGTGGAATATCTGCTGTGAACCCAATATTTGCCCCTTGTTCCTCATCGTCTCCAAGGTAGTATAACTTACATCGGCCCCGGTACCGAAACCCATCGCAAAGATGGCCGTTCTGCTAAAACTGCCGTTCGGGATGGAGTTCATGGGAGACCCGGAGGTTCGTACGCCATCGGTCAACATGGCCAGATAGCGCCGTTCATCGCCGGGGTCGCCGCCGAATGGGGTTTCTACCAGGGTATTTTGCACATCCTGAAGCGCATCGGCCAAGGGCGTGCTCCCCCCAGGGGTTACCGAGGCAATATTAGAATCAAAAATCGATTTGCTAAAACTGCTTCCTGTTTTAATCAGTCCATAATCCGGAGCACCAAAGACGGAGTCAAAATCATTAGCGATTAAACTCCGAAAAGTCTTTACACCAGCCGTCAAATAGATTTCGCCACTGGCCTGGGCGGTTTCGGCATCCTGTAAAAATGCAGACACTCCTCTTTTGGCGGCTTCCCATTTGGTGACATCAGCATCGGTAACGACCATGGGATCGGGCGTAAGGCCGGTCATGCTGCCGGTACGGTCAAGCCCTATGCCCATTATGGGAATGGTATCGTAGGTATAATCGAATTCGTTTCGGAAATCGAGGGTGTTTGCGTTCGTTTTTGCACCAGGCCCCGTTACCCAAGAAGGCATGGGCACGGAACCCGCAATGGCCGCATTGGTACCATACCCGGCCGCACCCCCCATCCAAGGGTACATTAAGTCGTTTCTACGGTGGTGCTGAAAGCCCCCTGCATTGGGATATTCGTTCATGTGACCGTCCGTTTGCCACATGGCCCAAAGCCGATCTACATTGGCGTGCACCAGATAAAAAAACGGGTCGAAAGGAGATGCCTGAAGAATCTGCATATGTCCCCCGATCCATTTATGCATATCGTTGTGCAATCGATGTCCCGAGGCTATTCCTGCACCCGCTTCCAAGGCGCCTTGAAAGTCCGGGAAGTTGGCCTTGGCAAGGGCCTGCTGTATATCGGCAGGAGAAGGCAGCGGTGTGGCTGCGGCGGCCCCTGTACTGCGTTTAAGCCCCCCACGGGCGTTTGTAGGAAATATATTGCTCAAGGTCCACCCGTCGAGCGATGCCGGCCACCAGCTGGGAGAAGTAGTGGTGTTCGGACCCGTGCCGGGCCTATTCACCGCAAAATAGCCCTGTTGTACCCGGCCCCCTGTCGTTCCGTCAGGGCCCATAAAGGTATTGGTCATGATACTGGTGGGATCGGTCCAATCCCAATAGGGTACAGTTACACCAGCAACTTTGGTTTGCAGCTGCTGTTCCATATGAAACAAAAAATAACGATGCCAGCTCAAAAACGAGTACGCCCCCATACCGCCATGACCAAAATTAACGGTCGGGGATCCCGGCGCAAATGCCTCTTGAATCATCCAATGTACTGCAGCAAATTCATCCCATTTACTATATCGTAGGCTCGCCAGGGCTCCCGGATTTACGATATCGGCCTTAAGCAAAACGCAGGCCCTCACAAAATTTTCCCTTTCGGAAGGAGTTAAAAACTTGGCGTTCTTTCTTGTTCCCATGATGTTTTTTTTTGGGTTTATGATTTTTCTTTGGGGGAACAATTGAGTTTGGGAATCCTAATCTTCAATATATTATAAAATAACCAGTTAAGATTCATTTGAGGATGAAAGAACCATAGTTCCCGTACGCCCAAGAATTTTAAATCCTGTGGCAATACAGGCAACTAACCATGGGACCTTGTTTTAGGAAACAATTCGAATTAAAAATCGTTATATTTTCTAATTTCCTTCACGCCTGCAATCGCGATGGTTCCTCTACTAAGTTACTGCGCCATTTGTTGATGACAAATTTCCGTTTGCCAGAAGAGAGCAACGGAATATCCTCTACGAAATCCAGCAGGATCTCTGCGTCCGTTCCCAGATGTTTCTTGAACTCACTAAGAATGTTCTTACCGCTTTTGAACTCAGGCGATACGTTCAATTTGATCAAATACTTTTTTTCGCCTTCCTGAATAAACTGATACTGTTTTATATGCGGATATTTTAAAATATGGTATACCACGTAGGGTGACATCATTTCACCGTCGGTATCATATATCATATCCAATTTTCGCCCGTCCACCCTATTCAAGACGGGATACTCCATACCATTTTTAATACGGTAGTCCATCTGACCCAAATCACCGGTATCGTATCTGATCATAGGCATACACTGGTTATATAGATCGGTAATTACGATTCGGCCACGCTCGCCGGGTGCAGCGGGCTCATCGGTATCCATATCCAATACTTCAACAAAATAACTGGCCCAGTTGATATGAAATTCATTACCAGTTAAGAATTGCTGAGCCAAGATTCCGTTTTCTACATTGGCATATCTTGAGACAACGGGAACGCCCAAATGCTTTTCAATACCTTTTTTTGTATCCTCTTTTAAAGTCTCGGAAATAGCAATTATGGAATTTATCCGCTCAATCGATGGTGCCGTATCGGAACTATCTAAAAAGATTTTCATTTCATCCAAGACCGAAGCATAGCATAAGATTCCCTTTGGGGTCGTGTCTTTTGACATTGTGTCGAAAAGGTGGTGCAAATCTTCATGGGATAATCGTGATACCGGATGCATATGCACGTTTTTTCTCCAGACCATCCAAGGGTTCGATGTATTGTATTGGTCCCAATGCCTAATGTAGTAAGATTTATGGCCTATCTCAAAACCGGCTTTTCGGTTAAAATAGGTAACGTCGGCCGAATGCCTGTCCCTCTTATTCTTGTCGTGGAATATTCTAAATGGGGTGCCGGTAGAACCGCTGGTGTAGACAGCATAATTTTTTTGATCCCTAAATATCGAAGACCTAAAATCATCGTAATTATCACGGATCATATTTTTGTTTATGACCGGAAAGTCGTTCAACGAGGAGAAGTTCGTAAACCTTTTATAAAAAGGAGTGGTATTTACCGCATGTTTCAAAAGTTTGCCAAGACATTCGGCCCTATTCTTTTTTGATTCAATCGAATCAAAATTTTCCAGAATATTCTTGACATCCTTGTAGTGGGTCTTGATCTTGCTTCCCTTTAAAACGTCCAATGACCAAAACAATTTTTTCCTGAAAGTTTGTAGCATTTTCCCCGCTATTGAATTAATTGAGATTACATAACATCATTGGGGGCTTTTTTTACACAAGTTCTAAACAAGTAACCGATGAGCACTTCTTGCAAAATTCTAAATTATTGAACTAGAACATCAAGTCATATTCACCAACTACTTAATGTCATTACTGTTGATAAAAATAACAAATAAATTAGGATCGACCGGATTAATTGTGTGAATGGTTAGTTTTACGGGATGAACTGCCTATTTTTATTTTTAAAGTGTACCAGTCCAATTTAAAAAATAAACCCCGATGTTGCCGTCGGGGCCTATCCCATCTTCATATGTACTAAAAATTGTACTGTTGCAACGAAATAGCCAAGTGCTAGAATCCGGTAAGGTAACTGAGCTTGTTTCCTGAGCCTCGTCGAAGGATTTGGAAGGGCAGCTGTGGAAGTTTTACCATACTAGTAGGTACACTTAAACCTTCGGATTGCGTTTCATAGCTATGTGTGATACATCATATCCAGAAAACTTTCTCATGTACTTGGCAATATTGGTGCCGTAGCTGTCCGACACGTCAAAGGCGCCCCATGACCGCAAGTATCTTTTCACGTTACCGGCGCCGGCCAAGTGGGCGGCAGCAAGCATTCCGGATTCCGTGATTTCGATGCCGCCGATGGTTGAACCGACAAAGCGTTCGATATCCTTTCTAAGAATCCATTTGTTACGGGCTATGTTGGTGTGAAAAACCTGTTCCTGTAATACCGGGTCGTTTAAAAAAAGGGTGGCATTGTAAACGCCCATAAGCTGAAGGGTACCTATACCGAATTGGTATTTTCCCAGATAGCCCAGGGTGTTAATAATGAAATAATTGCCTCGGGACTCTTTAAAGGCCAAGGCTTCTTTAAAACCGATGTACGAACTGCCTAAAAAAGGCGGTGCCATTAACATCTTAGCTTGCAAGGTCTTGTTTTTGGGGAACAAAACCTCAGTAGGTTTGTTGACTTTAAGGGTTTCGGGCACTTTAACCTCTTCTTTAGGTTTGAACGCGAAACT